>Ga0157373_10004332_pt1 | contig 10683 bp, 9 predicted proteins | sample C65metaG_FD_113460 | JGI IMG/M metagenome (GOLD analysis project Ga0157373, IMG submission 113460) | Corn rhizosphere microbial communities from Kellogg Biological Station, Michigan, USA - C6-5 metaG | ecosystem: Host-associated > Plants > Roots > Rhizosphere > Soil | place: USA: Michigan...
CTCCTTCCCGACGATCCCGAGCGCGCCGAGCTGTTCTGGCGCCTGTCCGTGCCGCTCGAAGCGCTGGTGCTCGTGCTGCTGGCGATCCCGATCGCCTATGTCAACCCGCGCGTCGGCCGCTCGCTCAACCTGTTCACCGCGCTGTTCGTCTACATGCTCTATTCGAACTGCCTCAACATCGTGCAGAGCATGATCGCGCAGGGTCGCCTCAACTTCTGGGTCGGGCTCGCGCTGCCGCATGTCGCAGCACTCGTGCTCGCGCTGCTGCTGTTCCGCCACCAGCTCTCGATAACCGGGCTGCTCGGCGGGTGGCGCCGCCGCCGCGAGACGGCCTGAGCCGATGCGCCTGATTCGCCGCTACCTCGGCCGCGAAGTGCTGCTCGCGACGCTCCTGATCTTCGTCGCGCTGGTGCTGCTGTTCGGCTTCTTCGACCTGATCCAGGAGCTGTCCGACGTCGGCCGCGGCGGCTACACGATGTCGGCGGCGCTCCTGTACGTGGCGCTGCACCTGCCGTCGCGGATGTACGAGCTCTTCCCCGTGGCGGCGCTGATCGGCACGCTGTTCGGCATCTCGCAGCTCGTCGCCAACTCGGAGTACACGGTGATGCGCGCCTCCGGCGCGTCGATGCTGCAGGTGACGTGGTCGGTGGTGCGCATCGGCATCCCGCTCGCGCTCGCCACGTTCCTCGCCGGCGAGTTCGTCGCGCCGCCGGCCGAGCGCCTTGCGCAGACGCTTCGCGCGAGCTCGCGCGGCAGCGCCACGCAGGTCGTCGCGCAGCAGTTCCAGAGCGGCTTCTGGTTCAAGCAGGATCGCACCTACGCGAACATCCGCACGGTGCTCGCCGACATGACGCTGGTCGGCGTGCGCATCTACGAATTCGACGCCAACTCGCGCCTGGTGCGCGTGCGCAGCGCCGAGTCGGGGCGCTTCGATCCCGCGCACAACCAGTGGGCGCTTTCCAATGTCAGCACCACCGAGATCGGTGCCGCGTCGACGTCGGTGACCACGGCGCCGTCGTGGATGTGGGATACGGTGCTGCGGCCGTCCATCCTGACCGTGTACACGGTGGCGCCGGAGCGCCTCGAGCTCGACGCGCTCTACGACAACATCAGGCTCTTGACGCAGAGCGCGCAGAAGGCGTCGCGCTTCGAGATCGCGTTCTGGACCAAGCTGCTCTATCCGCTGACGGTCGTCACGATGATGGTACTGGCGCTGCCGTTCGCGCAATTCCAGCGGCGCACGTCGGGAGTGGGCTTTCGCATCTTCGTCGGCACGATGTTGGGCCTCGCGTTCTTCCTGGTCGGACGGCTTTTTTCCAACCTCGGCGTGCTCAACGACTGGCCCCCGCTGTTCAGCGCGGTGACGCCGCTCGTGTTCTTCATGCTGGTGGCGGCGGCGATGCTCTACTGGACCGAGCGGCGGTAGCCGCGCGGCGACGCTGCCGTTCTCGCACGGCCAAGACGGGGCGACGGACGCGGCCATCGCGCGGCGCTGCCATGAAAAAAGCCGGCGCGATGGCCGGCTTTTTTGCGCCGCGTGCCTTGGCACGCAATCCTGCGAATGACTACGCCGTCGCGGCGACGGCCTCGGCCGGGACGACATTCGCGTACTTGTCCTGCTTCGCGCCCTTGACGGTGAACTTCACCGTGCCGTCGACCAGCGCGAACAGCGTGAAGTCCTTGCCGACGCCGACATTGACGCCCGCATGGATCGGCGTGCCGCGCTGGCGCACGATGATGCCGCCCGCACGGATCGCCTCGCCGCCGTAGACCTTGGTGCCCAACCGCTTGGCGTGCGAGTCGCGCCCGTTGCGCGAGCTGCCGCCGGCCTTTTTGTGTGCCATTCCGTTGTTCCTTCCGCTGCCGCCGGCGTGGCCGGCGATGGCTTTCGCCGGCTAGCCGGCGATGGCTCCCGCCGGCTTATCCGGCGATCGTTTCGATCTTGAGCTCGGTGTAGTTCTGCCGATGTCCCTGGTGCTTCTGGTAGTGCTTGCGACGACGCATCTTGAAGATCTTCACCTTGTCGCCGCGGCCGTGCGAGACCACCGTCGCCGTGACGCTCGCGCCGGCGACGACGGGCTGGCCGAGGCGCACGCTGTCGCCCTCGCCGACCAGCAGCACCTGGTCGAGCACGACGCTCGCGCCGACTTCGGCGGCGAGCTGCTCGACCTTGAGTTTCTCGCCGGGCGCAACCTTGTACTGCTTGCCGCCGGACTTGATCACCGCATACATGTCAACGCTCCCGAATCTTCGCGCCGGATCGCGCGTCATGCGCAACCGCGGCGAGCCTGCCGAACCGATGCCCGCCGAATGCAGGGCCGGCCCGGAAAAGTCTTGAAGTATAACGGGTTTTGCGATCGTGCGTCAAATTGCGCGGCGCCGTCGCGCGCCGCCCCGGCCGGGGCGGCGGCGTCGGGTAGAATCCACGTCCGCCGGCGCAGTGCCGTGGCCGGATGTGCCGGCCCGGGCCCGGTGATCCGAAGCGGCGCCCCCCGGCCGTCATCCCGGACGTCGTCATCCTTCGCCGCGCGCCCTTGAGTCCCGCGTTCCTCTCCGAAGCCGTCGCCGCCGACATGGCAGCCGTCGATGCCGTGCTCCGCGAGAGCCTCGATTCCGACGTCGCGCTGGTGCGCCGCATCGCCGACTACATCGTTGCCGGCGGCGGCAAGCGGCTGCGGCCGATCGTGCTGCTGCTCGCGGCCACCGCGCTCGGCTACCGCGGCACCGATCACCACCGGCTCGCCGCCGTCATCGAGATGATCCACACCGCGACGCTGCTGCACGACGACGTCGTCGACGAGTCGACGCAGCGGCGCGGCCGCGCCACCGCCAACGCCGCGTTCGGCAACGCCGCGGCGGTGCTGGTCGGCGACTTCCTCTATTCGCGCGCGTTCCAGCTGATGGTGACCGCCGGGCGGATGCGCGTGTTGTCGATCCTCGCCGACGCGACCAACGAGATCGCGCAGGGCGAGGTGCTGCAACTGATGAATGTCGGCAACACCGACGTCGACGAGGCGGCGTACCTCGCCGTCGTCCAGCGCAAGACCGCCAAGCTCTTCGAGGCGGCCGCGCGCATCGGCGCGGTGCTCGGCGACGCGGCACCCGCGCAGGAGGACGCGCTCGCGCGCTACGGCATGCACCTCGGCATCGCGTTCCAGATCCAGGACGACGTGCTCGACTACGAGGGCGACGCGGCCAAGCTCGGCAAGAACCTCGGCGACGACCTCGCCGAAGGCAAGATGACGCTGCCGCTGATCCGCGCATTGCAGGCGGCGACGCCGGCCGAAGCGACGTTCGTGCGCGGCGGCATGGGCGAGCACGCCGGCGCGTCGATCGACTTCGCGCGCGTGCGCGCGCTGCTGACGTCGACCGGCGCGCTCGACTACGCGCACGCTTGCGCACGGCGCGAGGCCGACGCCGCGGCCGCGTGCCTCGCCGGGGTCGCGCCGTCGCCCGCGACGGAGACTCTGCTACAATTGGCGGCTTTCGCGGCGAACCGGGATTTCTAGGTCCTGCTTGGAATTTCCCGCGTCGAATCACCCGCACCGGTGCGCGAGCGCCGGCTCTCGAGGCGGGATTCGCCGCGATTTCGGACATGCGAGCTTGCGTCGCCGCAACCAGCGGCCGGTGCCGGTCGCGCCGGAAACACATCGGGGTGTAGCTTAGCCTGGTAGAGCGCTACGTTCGGGACGTAGAGGCCGGAGGTTCGAATCCTCTCACCCCGACCAGTTCCTCCTCGCGGCGTCCTTTGTCGCGCTTTCGAATGGCAGATTCGTCCGCTCAGGATTCCTTGCGGCAGTCGACTTTTACCGCCCATCGCCGCGGCCTATAATCGCCGCGACACGGCCGCGTCTTCATCGCGGGCCGCCCCACAGGAGAAACTCATGCTCAAGCATCTCGCCGGCCTCGGCGCCGCGCTCGTTGCCGCGTCGGCGCTCGCGCAAGGCGTTCCCGCCGGCTATCCCGCCGATTACGCGAAAGTCCTCGACGCGGCGAAGAAGGAAGGCAAGGTCGTCATTTACAGCGCGCTCGACACCAAGGCCGCGCAGCCGCTGATCCGCGATTTCGAATCCGCGTTCCCCGGCATCAAGGTCGAGTACAACGACATGAACTCGACCGAGATGTACAACCGCTTCATCGCCGAATCGGCGTCGGGCCAGGGTGGCGCCGACGTGATGTGGAGCTCGGCGATGGATTTGCAGGTGAAGCTCGTCGACGAGGGCAAGGCGATGGCGTACGCGTCGCCCGAGGCGTCGAAGCTGCCGTCGTGGGCGGTCTACAAGGGCGAGGCCTGGGGCACGACGTACGAGCCCGCCGTGTTCATCTACAACAAGCGCCTCGTCGCCGCCGACGAGGTGCCGCACGACCACGCCGCGTTCGCAAAGCTCCTCGAATCCAAGACCGCCAAGTTCAAGGGCAAGGTCAACACCTACGACATCGAGAAGAGCGGCGTCGGCTTCATGTTCGTCGTGCAGGACACCAAGTACTTCCAGGGCATGAAGGACCTCGAGAAGGCGTTCGGCAAGGCCGAGTACAAGGTCTTCTCGAGCACGGGCAACATGCTCGAGAAGGTGTCGTCGGGCGAGCACCTGCTCGGCTACAACGTGCTCGGCTCGTACGCGCTGGTGCGCGCCAAGAAGGACCCGTCGCTCGGCGTCGTGCTGCCGAAGGACTTCACGCTGGTGCTGTCGCGCGTGATGTTCATCGCCAAGCAGGCGAAGAATCCCAACGCCGCGAAGGTGTGGACCGACTACATCCTGTCGCAGCGCGGCCAGAAGATGATCGGAGGGCCGGTCGAGCTCTTCGCGGTGCGCTCCGACGTCGACGCCGAGTACACGGCCGCGAGCCTCAACAAGGAGCTTGGCGCGAACGCCAAGCCGATCCCCGTGAGCTCGGAGATCGTAGGCTACCTCGACCCGAAGAAGCGTCTCGACTTCATCAGCGCGTGGAAGAGCGAGATCGCCGCCGGCGCCGCCGGCAAGTAGCCTTCGCGGCGGCGCCGCGTGCCCGCGCGGCGCCGCCCTCCTCGCCATGTCGACCGTTCCCGCCGCGGTTGCACCGGTCGCGCCCAACACGCTCCTCGCGCGCTTCCCGCGCGCGCTGACGATCCTCGTCACCGCCTCGGCGGTGCTCGCGCCGCTCGCGCTGATCCTCTACCAGAGCTTCCTCACCGCGCCGTTCTTCGACGCGAGCAAGAAGGTCGGCCTCGGCGCCTACCGGTTCGTCTTCGCCGATCCCGATTTCTGGCAGGCGTTCCTCAATTCGTTCACCTTGGCGGTCGGCATGACGCTGATCGCCGTGCCGCTCGGCGCGCTGCTCGCGTTCGTGATGGAGCGCACCGACCTGCCGTGGAAGCGCGTGCTCGAGCCGATGATCCTCGTGCCGAGCTTCGTGTCGCCGATGGTGCTGTCGTTCGGCTACGTCGTCGCCGCCGGCCCGGTCGGCTTCTACTCGGTGTGGGCGCAGGACCTGATCGGCACCGCCCCGTGGGGCATCTACTCGATCCCGGCGATGGCGGTGATTGCGGGCCTGACGCACGTGCCGAACGTCTACGTGTACGCGACCTCCGCGCTGAAGAGCCTCGGCTCCGACGTCGAGGAGGCGGCGCGCACGGCCGGCGCGAGCCCGTTCCGTGTCGCCGCGACGGTGAGCCTGCCGCTGATCGCACCCGCGCTGCTGTTCTCGGCGGTGCTGGTGTTCTTCCTCGGCTTCGAGCTCTTCGGCCTGCCGCTGGTGCTCGGCGACCCGGAAGGCCATCTCGTGCTGTCGACGTACCTCTACAAGCTCACCAATAAGCTCGGCGTCCCCTCGTACCACCTGATGGCGGCGGTGGCGATCTGCATCGTCGCGGTGACGTTCCCGCTGGTGTTGCTGCAGCGGCGGCTGCTGCAGAACGCGCGCCGCTTCGCGACGATCAAGGGCAAGGCCGGCCGCATGAAGGCGCTGCCGCTCGGGCGCTGGAAGCCGCTCGCGATGGCGCTGCTGCTCGCGTGGCTGTTCCTCGCCGTGATCGTGCCGGTGTCGGGCATCGCGCTGCGCGCATTCGTCACCAACTGGGGCATCGGCGTTTCGCTGCTCGACGCGTTCACGCTCGACAACTTCCGCGCGGTGTTCGAGGAGCCGACGCACACGCGCGCGATCGTCAACACCATCCTGATCGGCACCATCGGCGGCGCGATCGCGGTGGCGTGCTACACGGCGATCGGCTTCGCGACGCACCGCCGCAACGACGGCTGGTCGCGCTTCGTCGACTACCTCGTGCTCGTGCCGCGCGCGGTGCCCGGCCTCCTCGCCGGCCTCGCGTTCCTGTGGGTGTTCCTGTTCGTGCCGCTGCTCGCGCCACTGCGCGCGACGCTCTTCAGCATGTGGCTCGCCTACACGGTCGTGTGGCTCGCGTACGGCATGCGCCTCATCTCGACGTCGCTGTTCCAGGTGTCGACCGAGCTCGAGGAGGCGGCGCGCACGATCGGCGCGTCGCGCGGCCGCATCTCGCGCGAGATCACGCTGCCGCTGATCCGCCACGGGCTGCTCGGCTCGTGGCTCCTCGTGTTCATGATCTTCGAGCGCGAGTACTCGACCGGCGTCTACCTGCTCGCTCCCGGCAACGAGGTGATCGGCGCCGAGCTCGTGTCGCTCTGGCAGGGCGGCGCGATCGACGTCGTCGCCGCGCTGTCGCTCGTCAACATCGTGCTGGTCGCCATCGGCCTCGCGATCGCGCTGCGCTTCGGCGTGCGGCTGCGCGACTGACCTTTTCGCGGAGACTTCCGTCATGGCCGAGCTCACCGTCGACGACCTGCACCTGCGCTACGGCGACACGCCGATCCTCAACGGTGTCGCGCTGACGCTCGAGCGCGGCCAAGTGGTGTCGCTGCTCGGGCCGTCGGGCAGCGGCAAGACGACGCTCTTGCGCGCGGTCGCGGGCCTCGAGACGCCCTACCAGGGCACGATCCGCGTCGGCGACCAGGTCGTGTTCGACGGCGCCAGGGCGCTCGACGTGCCCGCCGAGCGTCGCAATTTGGGCCTCGTGTTCCAGTCGTACGCGCTGTGGCCCCACAAGACGATCTTCGACAACGTCGCGTACGGGCTCAAGCTGCGCGGGCATTCCGCCGCGGACATCAAGACGAGCGTCACGCGCGCGCTCGAGCAGCTCTCGCTCGGGCATCTCGGCCAGCGCTACCCGCACCAGCTCTCGGGCTGCCAGCAGCAGCGCGTCGCGCTGGCGCGCGCGCTGGTCTACAACCCGCCGGTGATCCTGCTCGACGAGCCGTTGTCCAACCTCGACGCCAAGCTGCGCGAGGAGGCACGTGCGTGGCTGCGCGAGCTGATCGTGCGGCTGCAGCTGTCGGCGCTGTGCGTGACGCACGACCAGGCCGAGGCGATGGCGATGTCCGATCGCATCCTGCTGCTCAACGGCGGGCGCATCGAGCAGCAGGGCACGCCGCGCGAGATGTACGGCAACCCTTCGACGCTGTTCGTCGCCGATTTCATGGGCAGCAACAACGAGCTCAAGGGCGACATCGTCGAGGCGCGCGACGGCGTGGCCACGCTGAACGGCGACGGCTTCAGCGTGACCGGCGCGGCGCGCAGCGGCGCCGCGCCGGGCGTGCCAGGTGTGGCCATGATCCGCGTGGAGCGCGTGCGCATCGCCGACGCGCCCGGCCCCAATCGCATCGCCGCCAAGCTCGTCACGTCGATGTACATCGGCGACCGCTTCGAGCACCTGTTCGAGGTCGGCAAGGGTCGCCTGCGCGCCTACGGGGACTCCGCGCTCGAGGCGCGCGAGGCCTTCCACGTCGAGCTGCCGCGCGAATCGCTGTGGATCTTCCGCGCCGGCTCGTGATCGGGTGAGCGAGCCGCACCGCATCGTCATCGTCGGCGGCGGCGCCGGCGGACTCGAGCTCGCGACGCGCCTCGGCGACTCGCTCGGCGCTTCCCGGCGCGCGGCGGTCACGCTGGTCGACCGCAACGAAACGCACATGTGGAAGCCGCTCCTGCACGAGGCGGCCGCGGGCAGCCTCGACGTGCACGCGCACCAGATCGACTTCATGGCGCAGGCGCACTGGCACCACTTCGCGTTTCGCCTCGGCGCGCTCGAGGCGCTCGACCGCGCCCGCCGCACGATCACGATCGGTGCGGTGGTCGACGCCGAGGGGCTCGCGATGCTGCCGCGCCGCGAACTCGCCTACGACACGCTGATCCTCTGCGTCGGCGGAATCGCCAACGACTACGGCACGCCCGGCGTGCGCGAGTACGCGTCGACGCTCGAGTCCGCCGCCGACGCCGAGCGCTTCCATCGACGCCTCATCGCCGCGTGCGCGCGCGCCAACGCAGCCGGCGAGGCCGGCGCACGTCCCGACGTCAACGTCGTGATCATCGGCGCCGGCGCCACGGGCGTCGAGCTCGCCGCCCAGCTTCGCGACACGACGCATGTGCTGGCGAGCTACGGCCTCGCATCGTTCGACGCGCGCAGCCATGTGAAGATCACGCTGCTCGAGGCGGCGGACCGCATCCTGCCGCCGCTGCCCGAGCGCGTGTCGACCGCGACCGCGAAGATCCTCGCCGACCTCGACGTCGACATCCATGTCGGCGAGCGCGTGACGCGGATCGACGGCAGCACGATCGCGACGGCGGATGGCAAGCTGCTGCCCTACGACCTCGTCGTGTGGTCGGCCGGCGTCAAGGCGCCCGACTGGCTCGCCGGGTTCGGCGGCCTCACGACCAACCGCGCCCATCAGGTCGTCGTCGGCGACACGCTGCAGAGCGTCGACGATCCCGACGTGTTCGCGCTCGGCGATTGCGCGCAAACGCCGTGGAAGCCTGGCGTACCTCTCCCGCCGCTCGCGCAGGCGGCGCACCAGCAGGCGTCGTACGTCGCGCGGATGATGAAGCGCCGCATCGCCGGCGAGCCGCTGACGCCGTTCCGCTATCACAACTACGGCTCGCTCGTGTCGCTCGGCGACGCGTCGGCGGTCGGCAACCTGATGGGCGGGCTCATCGGCGGCGCGATGTTCGTCGAGGGCCTGATCGCGCGCGTCATGTACAACGCGAACTACACGCTGCACCTCGCCGCGCTGCACGGCTGGGCGCGCGTCGCGCTCGGCAGCGCCGGTCGGTTCCTGCGCGAGCGCACGGAGCCGCGCGTCAAGCTGCACTGAGGAAGGGCGGCGTCCCCGACGCGCGGTTTCGGCCGCAACAAGCGGAGCGCTTGCGCCGCCGCGCTCGGCTACGCTCGCCCCGTCTCCATGGCCGAGCCTCCCGATGACCGCACGACCCGCAATGACCGCGGCGCAATGGGCGCTGCTTTTCACGCTCTCGATCCCCTGCTGGCGACGGCCGGTGCGACCAATCTCCTCGCGGTGACGTTCCTGATCCCGGTGACGGCGATCGCGCTGTCCACCGTCGTCCTCGGCGAAACGCTCGCGCGGCGCCATGTGGCGGGATTCGCGCTCATCGCGCTCGGCCTCACGCTGATCGACGGACGTGCGTGGCGATGGCGGGTCGCCTCGAGCCGTCCTATATAGTCGCGGACGTCTCCTTTCGTGATTCGCGGTCAAACGTGGACCTGTCGTCGCACACGCCGATGATGCGGCAGTACCTCGCAGTCAAGGCGGACCATCCGGACAAGCTCGTGTTCTACCGGATGGGCGATTTCTACGAGCTCTTCTACGCCGATGCCGAGCGCGCGGCGCGGCTGCTCGACATCACGCTGACCTCGCGCGGCCAGTCGGCGGGCGCGCCGGTCCCCATGGCCGGCGTGCCGTTCCACGCGATCGAGCAGCACCTCGCGCGCCTCGTGAAGCTCGCCGAGTCGGCGGTGATCGTCGAGCAATATGGCGACCCGGCGGCCGGCAAGGGTCCGATGGAGCGGCGCGTGTCGCGGATCGTGACGCCCGGCACGCTGGTCGACGCCAACCTGCTGGACGCGCGGCGCGACAGCCTGCTGGTCGCCGTCGCGATGGGCGCAAAACGCTGCGGCATCGCGTGGCTCAACCTCGCGTCAGGGCGCTTCGCGCTTGCCGAATCGCCGGTGGCCGAGGCGACCGCGCTGCTCCACCGGCTCGACGTCGCCGAGCTCCTCGTCGCCGAGGACGCTGCCACTTTGTCGATGCCGGCGGGTATCGCGACCCGAACGCTGCCGCCGTGGCACTTCGACGCCGAATCCGCGACGCGCGCACTGGCGCGCCATTTCGGCACGCGCGATCTCGCCGGGTTCGGTGTTGACGGCATGCCACTCGCCGTCGGCGCCGCCGGTGCGCTGTTCGCCTATGCGGCCGCGACGCAGCGCGCCGCGCTCGCCCACGTGCGCGCGCTCGACGTCATCGACGCCTCGACGCGCATCGCGCTCGATCCCGCGACGCGGCGCAACCTCGAGATCGTCGACACGCTGTCGGGCGATCCCGGCGCGACGCTGTTCGCGCTGCTCGACGGCTGCGTCACCGCCGCCGGCAGCCGCGCGCTGCGCGCCTCGCTCGTCGAGCCGCATCGCGACCCGGCAGTCGCGAGCGCGCGCCACGACGCCATCGCCGCCCTCGTCGCCGACCGCCGCGCCGCCGACGCGCTCGCGGCGGCGTTGAAGCCGACCGCCGATGTCGAGCGGATCGCGGCACGGATCGCGCTCGAGTCGGTGCGGCCGCGGGAGCTCGCCGCGCTGCGTGACACGCTCGCGGCGCTGCCCGCGATCGA
>Ga0157373_10004336_pt1 | contig 10677 bp, 11 predicted proteins | sample C65metaG_FD_113460 | JGI IMG/M metagenome (GOLD analysis project Ga0157373, IMG submission 113460) | Corn rhizosphere microbial communities from Kellogg Biological Station, Michigan, USA - C6-5 metaG | ecosystem: Host-associated > Plants > Roots > Rhizosphere > Soil | place: USA: Michigan...
ATCGATCTTCCGGATCACCAACGGGCACCCTTTGACCGTCCTGTGGATGGCAATTTCTGAAACAGGCTCGTAGTGCTCGCGCCACTTCAAGTTGTAGCCAACCGCAGTATTTCGCCCGTCCGGGACGGTGCAGGTTTCGCCTTTTGCGGGCACGTATTTGGCGATGGCTTCATAAGCAAACCCCGGCGGCAAATCAGCCGTGAAGATGAAGCTGTCAGGCGCACTCGCCACACAACCCAACAACATCCCCATGCAGCCCACCCACCCGGCATGTCGAAAAAATCGTTTCACTGCGCGCCCTCTCCACTCATCGTTTGCACCCAATGGCTCACCCGTTCGAAATGCTCCTGCGGCGTTTCCCCGGGGCGCACTTGCCATTGCGCATCAACGCCGTGAGCGGGCCTTCGCAAGCAGTGGATCAGCAAAAACTCCAACTGCTGCGCTGTCTGCCAACCCCATTCATCTGCCTGCTCGAGACGTTCACGCAGCCAGATATCCGGCGGCTGTGTTCGCGCGAGGTCGGCGTAGGCCTGTTCGTGTTCGGCCAGCAGAAAACGGTGAGCGTTGAGCTGGCGAATTTCGCGGGTTTGCGCCGCAGGTGCGGGTGTTTGCAGCCACGGTGGAGACTCCGGCAACGGGTGGCGGCCGGGCGCCGGGTTGTCGCTGCTCTCCCAGCGCGCGCCCTGCCAATAGCACACGCTAAGGGTCGGACCGAGGTAGGCCGGGATGTCTTCGGTGGGCAGATACGCCAATGTCCGGGTCAGCACGCGGTTGTCGTGAAAGCGATACAGCGCCTGATGTGGGCGGGCACCGATGATCAGCCGTTGCTGCCAGTGCTCGACCCACGCGGACAGGGAATTTTGAGGCAGGCTGAACAGCCAGCCCCAGTTGTCCTGCGGGCGGGCGAGCAGCGGCGCAATGCGCTTGTCGTCGTACCGTTCAAGGGCGAAAACAAACGGCCCGTTGTCCGCCAGTTCGGCGGCGGGCGTGTCTTTGTAGAGGATGCGGTAATGCTCGAAGTCGCTGGTCTGCAGCAATAGCCGACGAACGTCCTGTTGTTGCGAATCGAGCAGCACATACAGGCCATGCCCTGATGCGAATTGGCGGTTCATCCAGTGGCGCGGGAATGCGTCGTTCATGCGACGTTCTCCCGTGGCAGGCAGACGCCATCACGGCAGGCTTCGCAAAGCGCGCAGAACGTCGCTCCCATTGCGTTGTTGTCCGCCAGCAGTGCGAGTTGCGTGGACGCCAGCACGGGTGGCAATGGAGGTGGGGCCGCCAGGTCGTCGACGCCATCGGGCATCGAGACCCGCGCCGGCGCGACCGCCTTGGGACTGCCGCCGACCTGGATGGCACTGCTGCTGAAAATGCCGCCGTGACCGATCACCAGATGCTCGCCGCCGACCGTGAGGCTGATGCTGTTGCCGGCGTTGAGTACCAGATGATCACCGGCATTGAGGTGGATTTGCCGACCGGCTTCGATCGTCTGCAACTGATCGACACGGCTATGGCTGTCACCGCTGACATGCAGGTGGTCGCTGGCGTGGAGCCGGGTTTTGCGGTCGCCGTGTACAGTGCGGTGTTCTTCGGCGTGCAACACGCTGATGCTGTGGCCCTTGATGGTCTCGTGGCGTTCGTTGCCGACGTTCAGGCGGCTGTCGTTTTCCACTTTGTGTTCAAGGTCGCGCTGGGCGCGCAGGTAAATCAGCTCGCGACCGGCGCGATCTTCCACATGCAATTCGTTGAAGCCGCCGTTGTCCGGTGAACTGCGCGAGCGAAACACGCTGCGGGTTTTGTGTTCCGGCAGTTCGTAAGGGGCCGGGTTGGCGCTGTTGATCAGGCAGCCGCTTACGACCGGGTGGTCCGGGTCGCCGTCGAGAAAACTGACCAGCACTTCCATGCCGACCCGGGGCAGCGTCACGCTGCCATGGGCGTTGCCGGCCCAATTCGAGGCCAGCCGCAGCCAGCAACTGCTGTGGTCGTCGTGGCTGCCCTCGCGATCCCAGTAGAAGTGGACCTTGACCCGCCCGAACGCGTCGCAGTGGATCTCTTCGCCGACCGGCCCGGTAACCACGGCGGTCTGGCTGCCGAAAATTCGCGGCTTCACGAATGATTGCGGCGGGCGGTAGATCACGTCCCATGGCGTGGCGACAAAGTCGTTCCGGTAGCCTTCAACGAAGCCGTCGTCAGCGGCGGCGGCCGTCTCGCCCAGCGTTTCTTCCAGTACCGCGGGCTGTTTGCCGCGGTGATTGACTGCGGTCAGCAGCCACAGTCCGTTGTTTTCCTCGCAGGCGTGCTCGGTGATCGACAGGAAATGCCCGGTCACCAGGCTTGGCTGATTGCTGTGGCCACGGGCCTGCAGATAGTCGGCGCGATGACGTTCCAGGGCGCGGTGGGTCAGTTGCTTGCCCCGCGCGCCATCGGTGAAGCGCCCCGGATAGCGATAGTCCTCAAGCACCGGCCGTGCCGCGTCGCTGTCGGGCTGGTGGGTCGCCTCCAGCATGAAGCGGGCCTTGCGAAAATCATGATCGCGGCGTGCGGTCGCCGTGGGGCGGGTTTCTACACGTACCTGCAATTGTTGGATCGCGGGCGTTTCGGCGACCATGCCGTTGTCCTGACGGTAGGGTGTCGGGCGGTCCAGACGCGGGAAGACCGTTTGGTCGTCGCCCAGCACCAGCAGGTGTTTTTCCCGGCTGTGCTGGAAGTGGTAGTGAATGCCTTCTTCCTGACACAGGCGCTGGATGAAGTGCAGATCCGACTCCGCCTGGACGCAGTATTCGCGCGGCGGATAGTCGGCACCGAGATGAAACCGGTGCAGGTCAGGTTGAATGCCGTTGTTCGCCAGAATCCGGGTGATGATCTGCGGCACGCTCATCTGCTGGAACATTCGCTGATTGAAACGATGCTGCAGATACGCAAGGCGCGGAACCAGTGTCAGGCTGTAGCGCGTCAGGCGTTTGCCGCTATCACCGCGGGCGACGCGATTGACTACGCCATGGATGCCACGGCCTTCGAGGTCGAATGCCAGGAACGCCTGTTGGTGCATGAGGCTTTCAAGGCGCAGGTTCGCGCGCTCGCTGACCAGCTCGACCTCGAACCTGTAGGGCTGGCTGATGGATTCGTGGCCGGTGAAGGAGAGGACTTGCAGGTCGTGTTTAACGTCGGTGAGCGAAAGGCTGAAGCGGGCACGGGTGGTCGACATCCTTTATTCCTTGTCCTGTGACGGGGCACAGGCTCTCGGACGTCGATGCAACGCTTGCGCGCCGACCTTCCGTGGTCTTGCGCGAAACAAACGTCTCGGAGCCAGTTTCGTGCAACGCTAACAAGGCCGCCGAAGAAATGATGTCAGACGCTTCCCAAATTGCAGTTACACATTAACCGAGCCGTGGAAACGCAGGATTTTCGGTTGAAGGTGATTTGAAACAATCCAATTGCAGATTGCAGGGGGCGTGCCGAGCGGATTGCCGGATGTCGTGAAACCGCACACCGTCATCGACGGCCCTCCCATGGCTGACCTAAAGTGATTGGCAGGTACGGGAGCTTCCGTTCGAGAAAATCCGCAACAAGAGGACGCAATGGCGGCACACAGAGAAACGCCGGTTGGCGACACGCAGGATCCACGCGCTGTCCCCGGGGCATGGTTCGTTGCCTTGCGCCTGATTCGTTGGGCCCGGGAACACTGGCTGTTGCCGATCATGCTGCTGGCGGCGGTGGTGCGTTTTTACGATCTGACGGCGGCGTCGATCTGGTTCGATGAAGGGTCCAGTGTCCTGCTCAGCCAGTTTTCGCTGTCTGAGATCTGGAGGCACGCGGCCCATGACGTGCATCCGCCGCTGTATTTCATGTTGCTGCACGGCTGGATCGGCCTGTTCGGTGACGGCATGCTGTCGATTCGCCTGATGAGCGCCGTGCCGGGGATCATCACCGTCGGGCTCGGGGTATGGCTGGTGGATCTGCTTGCCACCCGCCGCGCCGCGCTGCTGGCCGGGCTGTTGCTGGCGTTGTTGCCCACCGCAGTGCGCTACAGCCAGGAAGTGCGCATGTATTCGTTGCTCGGCATGTGGCTGATCGGCGCGACCATTGCGCTGGTCTACTGGGTCAGGCAACCCCGGCGCCATCGCTACCTGGCGGCCTATGCGCTGCTGATGACGGCGGCGTTCTATACCCATTACTTCACTGCACTGTGCGTGATCAGTCACTGGCTCTATCTGGCGGCCGTCCGCCTGCAGCCGGGGTATCGGTTGCGGCATATCCAGCGCCCGGCCTGGTGGCTGGCAAACCTGGGCATCGCGTTGCTGTACCTGCCGTGGGTGCCCAATCTGCTTGATCTGTTGCAGCACCTGCCGGAACTCAAGGCCAGTAACGATATTGGCTGGGAAGACCCGGTCAACCTCAGCTCCTTGCCGTCGATGGTCTGGTCGTTGCTGATTCAGGACGACGGCATGACCTTGCCAGGTTGGCTGTTTTTGCTCCTGCCGGTGGCGTTGGTGGCAGTGATCGGCGTTGCCCTGCGCCTAGATCGCAGCGTGTTTCGCGGCAGCGTGCTGTTGCTGTTCTACGGCGTGCTGCCGATCCTGCTGGTGTATGGCGTGTCGTTCATCTCGCCGGTGTTCATCGAGCGTTACGTGACGGCTTATGCGCTGGGTTTGCCGATGCTGGTGGCGTTGGCGGTCGATCGCTTGTACGCAGGCTCTCGCGTGCTGGCGCTGGCGATTCTGGTGCTGTTTGTCGGGGTCGAGCTGGTGGGCGTGAAGAACAATGCCACGGTCGACAGCAATGATCAGTTCAGCGTGTTGGTCGACTACGTCAACCGGCACTTCGTCGAGGGAGACCGGATCGTCACCAGCGACATGATGTGGTACCTCAGTTACATCTACTACAACCGCACCGACGCACAGATTCGCCTGTACACGCCACCGGCGGCGGACGGGCGTTCCACGCGTCCCAACGCTTACGGTTTCGGCACACTGGTCAATGAAGAGGTGTACCTCGATCGGCTTGGCGATTTGTCCAAGGGCAGCACGCGGGCGTGGCTGATCGGGACTCTGGATGAGCCCAATGAATTTGCGGCGTTGCCCGAAGGCTGGCAGCGGCACAGCGATGTCCATGCAGGCGGAGCCTTTGCACGCCTGTACGTCAGGGGGCCAGGCGCTGACAAACCGGTCGAATGATCACCAGCTTGCGCAGGTTCAAGACTTGCCCGACAAATCCGCCATCCCTTTAAGCAACTCAATCGGTAGCGGAAAGACAATCGTCGAGCTCTTGTCGCCGGCAATCGAACTCAAGGTCTGCATGTAGCGCAGTTGCATGGCGCCTGGCTGGCGGCCCAGCATTTCTGCGGCCTGCATGAGTTTTTCCGAGGCCTGCAGTTCGCCTTCGGCGTGAATCACCTTGGCCCGGCGCTCGCGTTCGGCTTCGGCCTGCTTGGCGATGGCGCGGACCATCGATTCGTTGAGGTCGACGTGCTTGATCTCGACGTTGGCGACCTTGATGCCCCAGGCGTCGGTCTGGGCGTCGAGCACTTGCTGGATATCGATGTTCAACTGCTCGCGCTCGGCCAGCAGCTCATCCAGTTCGTGTTTGCCGAGCACCGCGCGCAAGGTGGTCTGCGCCAGCTGGCTGGTGGCCGAGAGAAAGTCTTCAACCTGAATGATCGCCTTCTGCGGGTCGAGGACGCGGAAGTACAGCACCGCGTTGACCTTCACCGAGACGTTGTCGCGGGTGATCACATCCTGCGGCGGCACATCGAGGACGACGGTGCGCAGATCGACCCGGACCATTTGCTGCACCACCGGGATCAGCAGGATCAGCCCCGGGCCCTTGACCTGCCAGAAACGCCCGAGCTGGAACACCACGCCGCGCTCGTACTCGCGCAGAATGCGGAACGTCGACCCGGCCAGGGCGATCACCAACAGCAGCAGTGCAACGAAACCGATTTGCAGACCCATGATCACTCTCCGTGTCGCACCGCGTCAGTCGCGGCGACTTTCAGCAATAAGCCTTTACGCCCGATCACGCGCACCGATTGCCCGGTGTGCAGCGGTGTCGTGCTGTGCACCTGCCAATGTTCGCCCTGCAATTGCACCCAGCCGTTGTGGGTGTTTTCCGCTTGCACGGTGGTCACCGCCGTCACACTGCCAACCAGCCCGGCATCGCCGCTGACGGCGTGGCGTGGCCGGGTTTTCAAAGCGCGGACGATTAATCCGATCAGCAGCAGGGCGCTGAGCAGGCCAAGGCCGATGATCATCGGCACCGGCAATTCGGCGTTGCCCAGAATCAGCGCGCCGATCACGAACATGATGATCCCGCCGAGGCCGATCACCCCGTAGTTGGGCAACGCGGCTTCAGCGATCAGAAAGGCAATGCCGAGCGTGATCAGCCACAGGCCGACCGGACTGACCGCTGTCAGCGGCACATCAGCCGCGAAGGCCGAGCCGCTGAGCAGCAGTAAAAAGACATACACACAACATCGGCTGTTCACGTGACCCTCCGGGAGAGTCATGAGGTGGTTCTTTGAGTCTAGTTGAGCCTGACGCTGGATGAATTTTGATCAATGAACAGATGTGTCCGGTGAGCGGATTTCCCTTTGCCGGCAGCGTGCCGAACTAGACTCAGCAGAGCAGGTACAACGAAGGAGTGCTTCATGGAACAGCCAACCCACAGTCTCCCGTCCTTGTTCAAACAACTGGGTCTGGATAACGACCCGACCAGCATCGACCAATTCATCGCCGCCCATTCACCGCTCAAGCCCGAGCTGCACCTGGCGGATGCGTTCTTCTGGAGCAAAAGTCAGGCGGATTTCTTGCGCGGCGAGATTCTTGATGATGCGGATTGGGCGGAGGTGGTGGATCAGTTGAATGTGTTGTTGCGTAAGGGGCGGGAGGGGTAACTGCTATTTTGGGAAAGGCCACATCCGTGCTGTATGAACAATCGCCATGATCCACACCACATCTTGTTCCAGTTGGTAAACAAGACGATAACTGGGGTGCGGAATAATCTCTCGAGTGCCCGCGATCATGCCGATGGGGCCGACTTCGGGATGTTGGGATATTCGGGAAACCGCTTCAGTGAAGCGGCTATCCATTTCGATGGCCGCTTTTGGGTTCACGTCGTGCAGGTAGTCCCAAATTTTTTCACGATCATGTACAGCATTTTTAGTCCAGATAATCTTCATCCTTGATTGTCTGCCCGCCTGCGCCTTGCGGCGAACTGTGCTTCAACTTCCTCGTTGGACAACCCGTCACCGGCGGCTATTGATATCCGTGCAAGATCGACCTTTCGTTGCAAAAACATCTCGTACTCACGGGCTTCCCGTTGAGTCTGAACAAACTGTCGCATCATCTCGCGGACGATCTGTGATGCAGGACGATGCGAGGCTTCAGCTTCGGCCATGAACTGCTCACGCAACTCCGGTTCAAGCTTCATTGTAAAAACAGCTTGTTTTGACATTGTCGTGTTCCTTTAACAGGCGATGTACTTACGAGGTATATACATCGTAATTCCTTCAAGAGGAACCCGGTGACTCTCGGGGCGACCAACGGGGATATTTGTTTCAAAACTTGACTGAAATTCCCCGCCAATGCGATATTGATAGTTAGCAAACTAACAGTGTGCATTTTCCCGTGCCGAACTCCCTCGACGCTCTCCAGATGAACATCAGCAGTGCCATGGTGGTGGCCGCCAGGCATTGGCGGAAGATCTGCCAGACCACGCTGGTCAACTACGGCATCTCTGAAGCCTGCGCCGTTCCGCTCTTGATGATCGGGCGGCTGGGCGAGGGTGTGCGGCAGGTGCAGGTGGCGCAGGCGGCCGGGATGGAAAGTCCGTCGCTGGTGCGTCTGCTCGATCAGTTGTGCCACGCCGGGTATGTCTGTCGCACCGAAGATGCGCAGGACCGCCGGGCCAAATGCCTGAGCCTGACCGACACCGGCCGCGAGCTGGTGCAAGCGGTGGAAATCGAACTGGTACGTCTGCGTCATGAAGTGCTCGAAGGCATCGACCAGAGTGATCTGGAAGCTACGCTTCGGGTATTGAGAGCTTTTGAGGCGGCCAATCCACCTGTGGTGATCAATTCTTGAACGGTTTTTTCTCTGGCATTCCCCCGGCCCGGGACTGGTTCTACGGGGTCCGTACCTTTGCAGCGTCGATGATTGCGCTGTACATCGCCTTGCTCATGCAAATGCCGCGTCCGTATTGGGCGATGGCTACGGTGTATATCGTCTCCAGCCCGTTTCTCGGGCCGACCAGTTCCAAAGCGTTGTACCGCGCCATCGGCACCTTCCTCGGGGCCGCCGCGGCGGTGCTGTTCGTGCCGATGTTCGTGCAGAGTCCGTATGTGCTGGTGGTGGTGATTGCCTTGTGGACGGGGATTTTGCTGTTCCTCTCGCTGCACCTGCGTACCGCCAATAACTACGCGCTGATGCTGGCCGGCTACACCCTGCCGCTGATTGCCTTGCCGACGGTGGATAACCCGCTGGCGGTGTGGGACGTAGCGGAAGCACGGACCGAAGAGATTTTTCTCGGCATTGCCGTCGCGGCGGTGATCGGCGCGATGTTCTGGCCGCGCCGTCTGGCGCCAGTGTTCAACGACGCGGTAGGCAAATGGTTCGCCGACGCCACGACCTACAGCCTGAAATTTCTCAGCCGTGATGTGCAGCCGGAACAGGTCACGGCCCTGCGCATGGCCATGGTTGCGAATTTCAACAGTCTCGAATTGATGATCGGCCAGCTGCCTCACGAAGGCGCCCGGCCGCAAACCGTGCGCAACACCAAGGAATTGCGCGGGCGGATGATCCACCTGTTGCCAGTGATCGACGCCCTCGAAGACTCGCTCTACGCCCTCGAACGGCGCACGCCGGAGCTGGTGGAAAAGTTTGCCCCGCTGCTGACCGCGACCCAGCAATGGCTGGGCCATAACGACGCCGACCTAGCGCGTTGGCAGGCCCTCAAGGATCAGCTTCAGGCCTTGCAGCCGAGCTGCGAGGCGCTGGAAGATCGCAAGCAATTGCTGTTCTCCAACGCAATTTATCGCCTCGGCGAATTCATCGATCTGTGGCAGGACTGCCGCAGCCTGCAGGACGCGATTCTCTGCGATCGTCAGGACAGCTGGCGCGCGGTCTACCGGCACTGGCGCCTTGGGCGGCTGACGCCGTTTCTCGACCGCGGGATGATGCTGTATTCGGTGACATCGACCATTCTGGCGATCATCGTCGCCTCGGTGCTGTGGATTCTGCTCGGTTGGCCGGACGGCGGCAGTGCGGTGATTCTGGCGGCGGTGGCCTGCAGTTTCTTCGCCTCGATGGACGACCCGGCGCCGCAGATCTACCGGTTCTTTTTCTGGACCGGGATGTCGGTGCTGTTCGCCAGCCTCTATCTGTTTCTGATTCTGCCGAACCTGCACGACTTCCCGATGCTGGTGCTGGCGTTTGCGATTCCGTTCATCTGTGTCGGCACCCTGACGGTGCAACCGCGCTTCTACCTTGGCATGCTCCTGACGCTGGTCAACACCTCATCGTTCATCAGCATTCAGGGCGCATACGACGCGGATTTCTTTGCCTTCGTGAACTCCAACCTGGCCGGCCCGATGGGCTTGCTGTTCGCGTTCATCTGGACCCTGGTCACCCGCCCGTTCGGCGTCGAGCTGGCCGCCAAGCGCCTGACCCGCTTCAGCTGGAAGGACATCGTGCACATGACCGAGCCGGCCAACCTGGCCGAACACCGGCAATTGGGCGTGCAACTGCTCGACCGCTTGATGCAGCACCTGCCACGACTGGCGATGACCGGTCAGGACACCGGTATCGCCATGCGTGAAGTGCGCGTGGGCCTGAACCTGCTCGATCTGCTGGCCTACACCCCGCGTGTGACCGGTGCACCGAATGCGCTGCTGCAACAAGTGGTGGCCGAGGTCGGCGAGTATTTCCGCGCCTGTCTGAAGGCCAGCGAACGCTTGCCGGCGCCGAGCCCCTTATTGATGACCATGGACCGCGCGCGCCGTGCGCTCAAAGGCCACGGCGACGAGGAAACCCGTCTAAACCTGTTGCATGCCTTGAGCGGTCTGCGCCTGGCGCTATTGCCCGGCGTGGAATTTGTCAGCACGAGCGATGCCGAAGAACCGCTGCCCGATGGAGCGCCCCTATGATCGGTGATCTGGATATCAGCGGCATTTTCCTGCCGACCCTGCTGGTGTTGATGGGCATCACCTATGTGTTGTTTCTGCTGGTGCACGGCGTGCTCACGCGTGTGCACTTTTACCGTCTGGTCTGGCACCGGGCATTGTTCAACGTGGCTCTCTACGCCGTGCTGTTGTACGGCGTGGACTCACTCAGTCGATACCTGATGACATGAAAAAACCGTTTCTGACTATCGGTCGCGTGGTACTGACCCTGCTGATCGTGACTTTCGCCGTCGTCCTCGTCTGGCGCATGGTGATGTATTACATGTTTGCGCCGTGGACCCGCGACGGGCACATTCGCGCCGACATCATCCAGATCGCCCCGGACGTGTCGGGCCTGATCCAGCAGGTCGAGGTCAAGGACAACCAGCTGATCAAACGCGGCCAAGTGCTGTTCAGCATCGACCAGGACCGTTTCAAACTGGCCCTGCGTCAGGCCAGGGCGGCGGTTGCCGATCGCGAAGAAACCCTCGCCCAGGCGCAGCGTGAAGCCAAGCGTAACCGTG
>Ga0157373_10004339_pt1 | contig 10675 bp, 8 predicted proteins | sample C65metaG_FD_113460 | JGI IMG/M metagenome (GOLD analysis project Ga0157373, IMG submission 113460) | Corn rhizosphere microbial communities from Kellogg Biological Station, Michigan, USA - C6-5 metaG | ecosystem: Host-associated > Plants > Roots > Rhizosphere > Soil | place: USA: Michigan...
GACTTGGCCAGACCACCGCGGTCGGCATCGGCGGCGACCCGGTCAAGGGGACTGAGTTCATCGACATGCTCGAGATGTTCCTCGCCGACGAAGCCACCAAGTCGATCGTGATGATCGGCGAGATCGGCGGCTCGGCCGAGGAAGACGCCGCCCAGTTCATCGCCGATGAGCGCAAGCGCGGGCGCGCCAAGCCGATGGTGGGCTTCATCGCCGGTCGCACAGCGCCTCCGGGGCGCCGCATGGGTCACGCGGGCGCCATCATCTCCGGCGGCAAGGGCGGGGCGGAAGACAAGATCGCGGCCATGGAAGCGGCGGGCATCCGCGTGTCGCCTTCTCCGGCCAAACTCGGCGAAACCCTGGTCGAGGTGCTGAAAGGTTGAGCTTTCGGCCCACTCCGCGTGGCGGATGGGGCTTAAGAGACTATCTTTACGGACTGATTGTTTAAGCCGGGGCCGGGGGCGGCTTTCTAGGCGCAGAGGCGATGGCAGACGACGCCGGCATTATCAACAAGGTCCTGACGGAGACCTCCTTCCTGTACGGCGGCAACGTCGCCTACGTGGAGGACCTGTACGCGCGCTGGCGGCAAAACCCGTCCTCGGTCGAGCCCTCCTGGCAGGCCTTCTTCGCCTCCCTGCCCGAAGCGGGCGAACCCGCCCACCAGCCGAGCTGGACGCCCAAGCTTGTCCCCATCGCCCGCCCCGACTGGCTGTCGGCCATCGACGGCCTGTGGCCCGCCGTCGAGGCCAAGCTCGGCAAGGCGATTTCCGACAGGCAGCCCGCCGCCTCGCCCGACGAGGTCCGATCCGCCACGCTGGACAGCCTTCGCGCCATCATGATGATCCGGGCCTACCGGATGCGCGGACACTTAAGGGCCAACCTCGACCCGCTCGGCATCGCCTTCCCGCCCGGCGACGCCTCCGAGCTTGATCCCGCCACCTACGGGTTCGCCGAGTCCGACTACGACCGGCCGATCTTTCTCGACTATGTGCTGGGGCTGGAAGCGGCATCGCTGCGCGAGATCCTCGCGATCGTGCGGCGCACCTACTGCGGCAACGTCGGTGTGCAGTACATGCACATCACCGACCCGTCCGAGAAGGCCTGGCTGCAGGAACGGATCGAGGGCCGCGACAAGGAGATCACCTTCACGAAAGAGGGGAAGGTCGCGATCCTCAAGAAGCTGATCGAGGCCGAGGGCTTCGAACGCTTCCTGCACAAGCGCTTCCCGGGCACCAAGCGCTTCGGGCTGGACGGCGGCGAGGCAATGGTCCCGGCGCTGGAGCAGATCATCAAGCGCGGCGGGGCGCTCGGCGTAAAGGACATCATCATCGGCATGTCCCACCGCGGGCGGCTGAACGTGCTGGCCGCGGTGATGGGCAAGCCCTACCACGTCATCTTCCACGAGTTTCAGGGCGGCAGCTCTATGCCCTCGGACATCGAGGGCTCGGGCGACGTGAAGTACCACATGGGCGCCTCGTCGGACCGCAGCTTCGACGACAACAACGTCCACCTGTCGCTGACCGCCAACCCCTCGCACCTGGAGATCGTCAACCCGGTGGTGCTGGGCAAGGCGCGCGCCAAGCAAGCCTTCACCCTGCGCGAGACCCCCGACGCCGGCCGCACCCACGTGCTGCCGCTGCTGCTGCACGGCGACGCGGCCTTCGCCGGACAGGGCGTGGTGGCCGAGTGCTTCGCGCTGTCGGGGCTGAAGGGCTACCGCACCGGCGGGACCATCCACTTCATCGTCAACAACCAGATCGGCTTTACGACGACGCCGCACCAGAGCCGCTCCTCGCCCTATCCGAGCGACGTGGCCCTGATGGTTGAGGCGCCGATCTTCCACGTGAACGGCGACGACCCCGAGGCGGTCACCTACGCCGCAAAGGTGTCCACCGAGTTCCGGCAGCAGTTCTGCAAGGACGTGGTCATCGACATGTTCTGCTACCGCCGGTTCGGCCACAACGAGGGCGACGACCCGACGATGACCCAGCCCTTGATGTACGCCCGCATCAAGGACCACCCCTCGACCCGCGAGCTCTATTCGAAGCGGCTGATCGAAGAGGGCGTGGCGACGCAACAGGACGTCGACGGCTGGATCGCCGAGTTCGACGCCTTCCTCGATCGTGAGTTCGAGGACGGCAAGGCCTACCACGCCGACAAGGCCGACTGGCTGGACGGCAAGTGGGCCGGCCTGACGATCGGTGACGACAAGAAGCGCATCACCGGCGTGGCGCAGCAGAAGCTGCTCGATATCGGGCTGAAGCTGACGACCATCCCCGAGCGCCTGAACATCCACAAGACCGTGCGCCGCATGGTCGAGGCCCGCCGCCACGCCATCGACACCGGCGAGGGCATCGACTGGTCCACCGCCGAGCACCTGGCCTTCGGCACCCTGCTCGACGAGGGCTATCCGGTGCGCCTGTCCGGCCAGGACAGCGTGCGCGGCACCTTCACCCAGCGCCACTCGGCCCTGATCGACCAGACCACCGAGGAAGCCTACATCCCGCTGTGCGACCTGCGCCCGGGCCAGGCGCACTTTGAGGTGCTGGACAGCCCGCTGTCGGAAGAGGCGGTGCTGGGCTTCGAGTACGGCTTCTCGCTGACCGACCCCAACACGCTCACCTGCTGGGAAGCCCAGTTCGGCGACTTCGCCAACGGCGCGCAGGTGCTGATCGACCAGTTCATCTCGTCGGGCGAGCGCAAGTGGTTGCGGATGAGCGGGCTCGTGCTGTTGCTGCCGCATGGCTACGAGGGCCAGGGACCGGAGCACTCGTCGGCCCGCCTGGAGCGCTTCCTGCAGCTCTGCGCCGAAGACAACATGCAGGTGGTCAACTGCTCGACCCCCGCCAACTACTTCCACGCGCTACGCCGCCAGGTGCACCGGGAATTCCGCAAACCGCTGATCGTGATGACGCCGAAGTCGCTGCTGCGTCACAAGCGGGCGGTGTCGAGCATGTCCGACATGGCGGGAAACACCTCCTTCCACCGGGTGATGATCGATGGCGCCGAGGCCGGCTGCGACGTCGGCGCCGTGACCCTGAAGCCCGACGAGAAGATCAAGCGGGTCGTCCTGTGCTCCGGCAAGGTCTACTTCGACCTCGTTGAGGCGCGCGCCAAGGCGGGCCGCGACGACATCTACCTGCTGCGGCTCGAGCAGTTCTATCCGTGGCCGCTGAAGTCGCTGAGCAAAGAGCTGAAGCGGTTTGTGAACGCCGAGCTGGTCTGGTGCCAGGAAGAGCCGAAAAACATGGGCGGCTGGACCTTCGTCGATCCATGGCTGGAGCTGACGCTGGCGAGGCTCAACATCAAGGCCAAGCGCGCCCGCTACGTCGGCCGGCCCGCCTCCGCGTCCACCGCCGCGGGCTTGATGAGCCGCCACACCAAGGAACTTGAGACCTTCCTCGCCGAGGCCCTGGCCTGAAGCGAGACAGGTAAACACGAGACATCGGAAGACAAATGGCCGACATCATGACCCCCGCCCTTGGCGAATCCGTCACCGAAGCCACGGTGGCGCGCTGGACCAAGAAGCCGGGCGAGGCCGTCAAAAAGGATGAAATTCTCGTCGAGCTGGAAACCGACAAGGTCTCCCTCGAAGTCGCCTCCCCCTCCGATGGCGTGCTTTCGGAAATCGCCGCCAATGACGGCGAGACCGTGACCCCCGGCGCGCTGCTTGGCCGGGTGAGCGAAGGCGCGGCCGCTGCCGCTCCGACCCCCGCGCCTGCTCCGGCGAAAGCGCCCGAACCGGCCCCGGCGCCCGCTCCAGCGCCTCAACCCGCTCCCGCCCCCGCGCCTGCTCCGCAGGCCGAAGCGGCCAAACCTCTGAGCCCCTCGGTCCAGCGCATCGTCACCGAAACCGGCCTCGACCCGAAGGCGGTCGCCGGCACCGGCAAGGACGGCCGCATCACCAAGGGCGACGCGCTCGCCGCGCTCGAAACCCGCGCCAACCAGCCCGCCCCGGCTCCTGCCCCCGCCGCGCCGCGTCCAGTTCACGAGCGCGAGGAGCGGGTGCGGATGACGCGCCTGCGCCAGACGATCGCGCGGCGGCTGAAGGAGGCCCAGAACTCGGCCGCCATGCTGACGACCTTCAACGAGGTCGATATGAGCGCGGTCATGGCGCTGCGGTCCCAGTACAAGGATGTCTTCGAAAAGCGCCACGGCGTGAAGCTCGGCTTCATGAGCTTCTTCGTGAAGGCCTGCGTCCACGCGCTGAAGGAGATCCCGGACGTCAACGCCGAGATCGACGGTCAGGACCTGATCTACAAGAACCACTACGACATCGGCGTCGCCGTCGGCACGGAGAAGGGCCTGGTGGTCCCGGTGGTGCGCGACGCCGACGCCATGAACCTGGCCGAGATCGAGAAGGCCATCGGCGAGCTCGGCAAGAAGGCGCGCGACGGCCATCTGGCGCTGGAGGACCTGCAGGGCGGGACCTTCACCATCTCCAACGGCGGGGTCTACGGCTCGCTGATGTCGACGCCGATCCTGAATGCGCCGCAGTCGGGCATCCTCGGCATGCACAAGATCCAGGAGCGGCCGATGGTCGTGAACGGCCAGATCGTGATCCGGCCGATGATGTACCTGGCGCTCTCTTACGACCACCGCGTGGTCGACGGCCAGGGCGCGGTGACCTTCCTGGTCAAGGTCAAGGAAGCCATCGAAGACCCGCAGCGCATGCTGCTCGACCTGTAAACCTCAGTAGAGGTTCGGCGGGGCGGCTGTGTTCTGCTGCTGTTGCTGGTCGAGGACCTGGCCGATGGTGTCGTTGGACGGCGCCTCTTCGGCCGGAGCCGCGGCGGGCGCGGGCGCGACCGGCTTGGTCTGCTCGGCCTTGGTCGCCGCCTTCTCCTCAGCGGCCTGCTCGGCGTCGGCGTTGTCGGCGGGCTCGTTGGCCGCTGGTTCGTTGGCGGCGGGCGCGGGCGTTTCCTGAGCGGCCGTCGCCTCGACCACCACGTTGGAGGTCACCTCCGCCGGCGGCCCTTGCGGTTCGGCATCCTCGGTGTTTCGCGGCAGGGCGCTTCTCAGCCCCATGACGAAACCGATGAGCGCGCAGAAGGCCAGAAAGCCCAGGACCGCGCGGACGACTTTGGTTCGATCGCTCAGCAGCATGCTGGCCAAGCTAATGCACGTCGTGGTTCGGCGGAACTCGAAAAGCGGTCGCTTGATTTTTGGACGGCAACGTCCATTTAACCCTTGCGGAGCAATCCTGACGGACGTATCCGCAGAAACCTTTTCTGTGTTTGTGGCTGGGGTTCAGGGCCGATGGCGTCCATTCCGAGAAACCGACTTGTTCCGATGATCGTGGGCGCGGTCGTGCTGGCGGCCGTGGTCATCGGCGGCGCCGTCTGGTGGGCGAACAAGCAGCACTACGAAAGCACCGACAACGCCTTCGTCCAGGCCGACACCGTGATCGTCAGCCCGCAGGTCGCGGGCTACATCGCCGAAGTGCTCGTCTCCGATAACCAGCACGTCGAGGCCGGCCAGGTGCTGGCCAGAATTGACCCCTCGACCTTCCAGGCGAAGCTCGCCCAGGCGCAGGCCAACGCCGCCGCCCTCGATGCGGCGGTCAGGAACGTCGACGACAAGGCCGCGCTCGAACAGGCGATGATCGCCCAGCGCGCCGCCGGGGTGGACAGCGCCAAGGCCGCGGCCGGCACCGCGGGCGCGGACCTCAATCGCTACAACGAACTCGCCAACCAGGGCTGGGTCTCCACGCAGAAACTGCAGACGGTGAAGGCGCAGGCGACCGAGTCATCCGCCGCGGTCGCGCAGGCCGCCGCCACGCTGGAGGCCGAGCGGCGCACCGCCGGCTCGCTGGGCTCGACCCGCGCCCAGACGCTGGCGCAGGCTGAAGGCGCCCACGCCGCCGTCGAGCAGACCCGCATCGACCTCGAACACACCGTCATCCGCGCGCCGGTCTCCGGCGTGGTCGGGGCGCGAGGCGTGAGACCCGGACAGCTGGTCCAGCCCGGCACGACGCTGATGGCGGTGGTGCCGCTCGGCAAAGCCTACGTGGTCGCCAACTTCAAGGAGACGCAGGTCTCGCGCCTGCGCATCGGCCAGCCGGTCGAAATCCGCGCCGACGCCTTCGGCAAGCAGGCCATCAAGGGCCACATCGACAGCTTTTCGCCGGCCACCGGCGCGGAGTTCGCGATGATCCCGGTCGAGAACGCCGTCGGCAACTTCACCAAGATCGCCCAGCGCATCCCGGTCCGCATCGTCGTCGACCGCGCCGCACCGCTCGGCCAGGCATTGCGCCCGGGCCTGTCGGTCGAGGTGAAGGTGGACGTCACCACCAACACCGGCCCCTCATACGCCGAGGCCGGGGGCGATCTCGAACAGTACGCGCAGGCGCGCTAGGAGCCGTCATGGCCGCCGGAGCCGCCACCACAGCGCCGCCCTATCCAGGCGCGGGGGACCGTTCCGAAACCGACTGGGGAAAGCTCTTCCTCGGCTTCGGCGGGATGGTCATCGGCCAGTTCATGGCCATCCTCGACATCCAGATCGTCGCGGCCTCGCTGTCACAGATTCAGGCGGGCGTCGGCGCGACGGCCGACGAGATCGCCTGGGTGCAGACCATCTACCTGCTGGCCGAGGTCGTGATCATTCCTCTCACGGCCTACATGACGAGGCTGTGGGGGACGCGAAACACCTTCGTCGCCTGCTGCGTCGCCTTCTGTGTCACCAGCGTGATGACCGGACTGTCGTCCAGCATCGAGATGATGATCTTCACCCGCGCGCTGCAGGGACTGGCCGCGGGCGCGATGATCCCCTCGGTGTTCGCTACGGCCTTTACCGCCTTCCCGCCAGAGCGCCGGATCACCGCCAACGTCATCGTCGGCCTGATCGTCACGCTCGCGCCGACCATCGGCCCGACGCTCGGCGGGCACCTGACCGAGGCGCTGAACTGGCGCTGGCTGTTCTTCGTCAACGTGCCGCCGGGCATCCTCGCGACCTTCCTCGTCTGGCGCTGGGGCGACTTCGACAAGGGCGACCCGAGCCTCGCCAAGGGCGTCGACTGGTTTGGCCTGATCACCATGGCCATCGCGCTGCTCTCCATCCAGTACGTGCTGGAGGAAGGGGCCAAGAACAGGTGGTTCCAGGATGATCTGATCCTGTGGCTGACGGTGCTTGGCGTGATCTCCTTCGTGACCTTCATCTGGCGCCAGCTCACCTACCGCCAGCCGATCGTGAACCTCGCGCCCTTCCAGGACCGCAACTTCACGCTCGGCATCATCATGACCTTCGTGTCGGGCTTAAGCCTCTTCGGCGGGACCTTCCTGCTGCCGCTGTTTCTGGCCCAGATTCGCCACTACTCGGCCGCCGAGGTGGGCACGACTATGCTGATCTCCGGTCTGACCATGTTCATCACCGGCCCCATCGCCGGGCGGATGGTGCGCCAGATGGATCCGCGTATCCCGATGTTCCTCGGCTTTGGACTGGCGGCCTACGGGATCGGACTGGGCGCGCGGGTGACCGACCAGTGGGGCTTCTGGCAGTTCGCCCAGCTGCAGGCGCTGCGGGGCGTGGGCACCATGATCGCCATGATCGCCTCCCAGACGCTGACGGTCTCGACCGTTCCACAGCGCCTGATGAAGGACGCCTCGGCACTGGTGAACCTGACGCGGAACGTCGGCGGGGCCGTGGGTCTGGCGGCCATCACCACCATCCTCGGCCACCAGCTGGCTGTGCACTACAACGACCTGACCAGCGCCATTCCCATCGACAGCCCGACCGCCGGCCAGATGATGAGCGGCTTCTCGCACATGATGTCCAAGCCCGGCGTGCTCGATCCGGCGGCGGCCGGGCGCAAGGCCTTCTCCGGATACCTGCAGATGAAGGCGCTGACGCTGGCCTACGGCGACGCCTTCTTCTGGTTGGGCGCCGGGTGCGCGATCGCCGCCGTGCTGGGCCTGCTCGGCAAGCCGGGCAAGGCGACCAACCTGCAAACGGGAGGCCACTGATGCCTCGCGTCGCCGGCCAGATCGATCCCGCCAAAACCGAGGCCATCCTCGACGCCGCGACCCTCGTGCTGGCCGAGCGCGGACTCGCGGCTCCGATGGAGGAGATCGCGCGGCGGGCGGGGGTGTCGAAGCAGACGGTCTACAATCGCTATCGCTCCAAGATCGATCTGGTCCGGGCGCTGGTCGAGCGGCGGGTGGACTTCATGACCGCCCCCTTGCGCGCGCTGGACGCCGGCGAACATGCCGAGGAGGCGCTGGCCGACTACGCCCGGACCCTGCTCGAGGCGGTCGGCAAGAGCCACTCGATCCTGCGGCTGACCATCCAGAGCGCCGACGAGATGCCGGACCTGGCGCGCATCGTGTTCGAGACCGGACCGCTGCGCTCGCGCACCGAGCTGGCCAACTTCCTGCGCGCCGAGAGCAAGGCCGGACGCCTCGCCGTCGACGACCCCATGCAGGCGGCCGAGTTCTTCGCGGGCATGGTCATCGGCCAGCACCAGACGCGCTCGTTGCTCGGACTGGGAAGCGCGCTGGCCGCCAATCAGATCGATCAGGTCGCCCGGTCAGCCGCCCGGCGCTTCCTGCGGGCCTACGCGCCCTGAGGCTCTTCCGGGTCGGGCATGCCGACCATGTGGAAGCCCGCGTCGACGTGGACGACTTCGCCCGTGGTCGAGCGGCCAAGGTCCGACAGCAGCCATAGGGCGCAACCGGCGACGCCCTCCATCGAGGTGTCCTCCTTCAGCGCGCTGAAGGCCCGGCCCTGTGAGAGCATGCCGCGCCCGCCTGAAATCCCCGCCAGCGACAGTGTGCGCATAGCCCCTGCCGAGATGGCGTTGACCCGCACGCCCCTCGGCCCCAGGTCGCGGGCGATGTAGCGGGTGCAAGCTTCGAGCGCGGCCTTGGCCACGCCCATGGTGTTGTAGTTGGGGATGACCCGCTCCGAGCCGAGGTAGGTCATGGTCACCATCGACCCGCCGTTCGGCATCATCTTCGAGGCCCGCCGCGCGGCGTCCACGAAACTGAAGGCGGAGATGTTCATCGCCGTCAGGAAACCGTCGCGGGTGGTGTTCTCCACGAACGAGCCCTTCAGCTCGTCCTTGTTGGCGAAGGCGATAGAGTGGACGAGGAAATCGAGCGTCCCGAACGCCTTCTCCAGCTCGGCGAAGCCTGCGTCCATCGAGGCGTCGTCGGTGACCTCCATGGCGATGAAGGTCTTGACCCCGATGCTTTCGCCCAGCGGCCGCACGCGCTTTTCCATGTCCGGCAGGTAGGCGAAGGCGAGCTCCGCCCCCTGCGCCGCCAGCTGCGAGGCGATCCCCCAGGCGATCGAGTTGTGGTTGGCCACCCCCATGACGACGCCCTTCTTGCCGGCCATGAGATCGCCCTTGGGGAAGCTGTAGTCGTCGGCCATGGAAGCCCCTTCCTAGACGCGCGCCAAAACGAGGCTGCCGTTGGTGCCGCCGAAGCCGAAGCTGTTGGACATCACCGTTTCAAGATCGCGGTCGAGCCGCTCGCGCACGATCGGCATGCCTTCGAAGGCCGGATCGAGATTATCGATGTTGGCGCTCTCGGCGACGAAGCCGTTGTTCATCATCATCAGCGAGTAGATCGCCTCCTGCGCGCCCGCCGCGCCCAGGCTGTGGCCGGTCAGCGACTTGGTCGAGGAGATCAGCGGCATGGCCTCGCCGAACACCTGGCGCACCGCCTCCATCTCCTTGGCGTCGCCCACCGGCGTCGCCGTGCCGTGCGGGTTGAGGTAGTCGATCTTGCGTCCGCCCGCCGTCTCCAGCGCCATCTGCATGCAGCGCGCCGCGCCCTCGCCGGACGGGGCGACCATGTCGTAGCCGTCGGAGTTGGCCGCGTAGCCGACGATCTCGCCGTAGATCTTCGCGCCGCGAGCCTTGGCCCGCTCGTACTCTTCCACGACCACGATTCCCGCCCCGCCGGCGATGACGAAGCCGTCGCGGTCGCGGTCATAGGCGCGGCTGGCGCGCTCAGGGGTGTCGTTAAAGTTGGAGCTCATCGCGCCCATGGCGTCGAACAGGTTGGAGAGCGTCCAGTGCAGCTCCTCCGTCCCGCCCGCGAAGATCACGTCCTGTTTGCCCAGCGCGATCTGCTCGTAGGCCGAGCCGATACAATGGGTCGAGGTCGCGCAGGCCGAAGAGATGGAGAAATTCAGGCCCCGGATCTTGAACCAGGTCGCCAGCACCGCAGACGGCCCGGAGCTCATCGCCTTCGGCACCGCGAACGGGCCGACGCGCTTGGGACCCTTCTCCCTGGTGATCTCGGCGGCCTGGACGATGGAGCTGGTGGAGGGTCCGCCGGCGCCGACGATCAGGCCGGTGCGGTCGTTGGAGACCTCGTCCTCGCCCAGCCCGGAATCGGCGATGGCCTGCTCCATGGCGATGTGACCGAACGCTGTGCCCTGCGCCAGGAAGCGGGCAGCTCGACGGTCGACCATCGACTCCCAGTCGAGGTCCGGCTTGCCGTGCACCTGACAGCGGAAGCCGAGCTCGGCGTACTCCGGCGCGAACGAGATGCCCGACTTCGCTTCCCGCAGCGAGGCCAGCACTTCATTGGCGTTATTGCCAATCGAAGAGACGATGCCGATGCCGGTGACGACTACGCGGCGCATGGTTCCTCCGTCAGACCAGGTTGCGGGCGTCGAACAGCCCGACCCGCAGGTCTCTCGCCTCATAGATGGGCTTGCCGTCGGC
>Ga0157373_10004341_pt1 | contig 10674 bp, 7 predicted proteins | sample C65metaG_FD_113460 | JGI IMG/M metagenome (GOLD analysis project Ga0157373, IMG submission 113460) | Corn rhizosphere microbial communities from Kellogg Biological Station, Michigan, USA - C6-5 metaG | ecosystem: Host-associated > Plants > Roots > Rhizosphere > Soil | place: USA: Michigan...
AGGTGATCGAGCAGGCGATCTCGGAAGCGAACACCAAAATCGTCACCGACAACAACCTCAAGCTCGCGATGGAGCCTAAAATCACGCTCGCGAACGAGGACGAAAAGGCGATCAAGCAAGTGATCGAGGGCAAGGCGGATCTTGCCTATACGGTCGCGATGGAAATTCTGCCGAAAATCGAGCTCGCGGATTTCTCCAAGATCAAGATCGAAAAACCGGTCACGACGGTGAGCGGCGAGCAGGTCGACGAAGCCATCCGGAAGATGGCGGAAGGCACACGGCCTTATGTGACGAAAGAAGGGAAAGCCGCGAAGGACGACCGCGTCACGATTTCGTTCAACGGGAAAATCGGCGGCGTCGAATTCGACGGTGGCAAAGGCGAGGACGTTCCGGTGGTGATCGGCTCGAACCGCCTGATCCCCGGCTTCGAAGACCAGCTAATCGGGCTTGCCGCTGGCGAGAGCGGGACGGTGAAGGTGAAATTCCCCGACGACTATGCGTCGAACGAGGTCGCAGGCAAGGACGCCGAATTCGCCGTCAGCGTGAGCAAGGTGGAGGCGCCGGGCGAGGTGAAGATTGACGACGAGTGGGCGAAAGCACTTGGCCTGGAGTCGCTGGAAAAGCTGAAACAAGTCACGCGTGACCGCTTCGGCTACGAGAACCTGTATGCATCGCGCCTCAAGGCGAAGCGGAAACTCCTCGACGCACTCGATAAATTGCATCAATTTTCGGTACCGCCGACTCTGCTTGACCAGGAGTTCGAGGGCGTATGGGCCGCCGTGAATCGCGACATGGAACAGCGCGGCTCGAATTTCGAGAAGGAAGGCACTACGGAAGAAGAAGCGCGCAAGGAATATCGTGAGATTTCCGACCGGCGCGTCCGGCTCGGGCTTGTGCTCGCCGAAATCGGCGAAAAGAACGGCATCAAGGTTTCGGAAGAAGAGATGAATCGCGCAATCGTCGACCAGGCGCGCAACTATCCGGGCCAGGAGCAGCAGATCTGGGACTACTACCGCAAGAATCCGATGGCGCTCGCCGAGCTGCGCTCGCCGATCTATGAAGACAAGGTGGTGGATTTCCTACTCGAGCTCGCGCAGGTGACCGAAAAGCCGGTTAGCAAGGAAGAGCTCTACAAGGAAGAGGACGAGGACTCAGAAGTTAACAAGAGCGCCGAGACCGAGAAGAAGGGCGGCAAAAAGAAGAAAAGCTAACCCTCTTTCGCTTTCGTCATGCGCGCCCCATATCGCGATTTGCCGGCTATGTTAAGTTGCAAAGAATCGCTGCGTATTCGCGCGCGGAGGAATTGAAATGCGTGATCCGATCGATACCTACATGAACCTCGTGCCGATGGTGGTCGAGCAGACCAACCGCGGCGAGCGCGCTTACGACATTTTTTCCCGTCTTTTGAAGGAGCGCATCATCTTCGTGACCGGACCGGTCGAGGACGGCATGGCGTCGCTGATCGTGGCGCAGCTTCTCTTCCTGGAAGCGGAAAATCCGAAGAAAGAAATTTCGATGTACATCAATTCGCCCGGCGGCGTGGTCACGTCCGGCATGGCGATTTATGACACGATGCAGTTCATCCGCCCGGCGATTTCGACGTTGTGCGTGGGGCAGGCGGCTTCGATGGGCTCGCTATTGCTGACGGCTGGCGAAAAGGGGATGCGGCATGCACTCCCGAACGCGCGGATCATGCTGCATCAGCCGTCCGGCGGGTTCCAGGGCCAGGCGACCGACATCATGTTGCACGCGGCCGAAATTCTCGCGCTGAAAAAACGCCTGAACGAAATCTACGTGCATCATACCGGCCAGGCGCTGAAAACGATCGAGGACGCGCTCGAGCGCGACAAGTTCCTGACCGCCGAAGGCGCCAAGGAATTCGGCATCGTCGACACCGTGATCGAGAAACGGCCAGTCGAGGCAGCGCCGAAGACGTAATCGTTCACGCGAGCTTGATTCGCATTTCGTTCGCGCAATGACGATTTCCACTTCGTGTTGCGAAATGCGTTCGACGAAAGTGGCATTCGCGCCACATCGCGGCAAAATCCGCGAAAAATGGCCGATTTATCGCGGAAAAAATCGGGTTCCATCGTCTTCCGGCATTGCCTTTGCGAGCTCGAATGGTGAGGATTCGAGGCGATTCCAAGCGTAAGTAGCGTTAATCGAATGTTGATCGACGCTTGGCTAGCATGTCTTGCTGGTGTCATGCTTGAAAGGAATTCAGCGTAAGATTTCGGGTGGCGGTATCTGGGAAAGCCGCGACGTGAAGGAGACGGGAATGAGCAAGGTGAGCGGGGAATCCAAGAACACGCTGTATTGCTCGTTCTGCGGCAAGAGCCAGCATGAAGTCCGCAAGCTGATCGCGGGTCCGACGGTCTTCATCTGCGACGAGTGCGTCGAACTTTGCATGGATATCATCCGCGAGGAGAACAAGACCTCGCTGGTGAAATCGCGCGACGGTATCCCGACGCCGAAGGAAATTCGCAAGGTTCTCGACGACTATGTGATCGATCAGGATCACGCCAAGAAAGTGCTCTCCGTTGCAGTGCACAACCACTACAAGCGGCTGAACCACGCGACCAAGCACAACGACGTCGAGCTTGCGAAATCGAACATCATGCTGATCGGGCCAACGGGCTCGGGCAAGACGCTCTTGGCGCAAACGCTCGCGCGCATCCTGGACGTTCCTTTCACGATGGCGGACGCGACGACGCTGACCGAAGCCGGCTACGTCGGTGAGGACGTCGAAAATATCATTCTGAAATTGCTGCAGGCGGCTGACTACAATGTCGAGCGCGCGCAGCGCGGCATCGTCTATATCGACGAGATCGACAAAATTTCCCGCAAGTCCGACAACCCGTCGATCACGCGCGACGTGTCGGGTGAGGGCGTGCAGCAGGCGCTCCTCAAGATCATGGAAGGCACGGTCGCTTCCGTTCCGCCGCAGGGCGGCCGCAAGCATCCGCAGCAGGAATTCCTGCAGGTCGACACGACGAATATCCTGTTTATCTGCGGCGGCGCGTTCGGCGGCCTCGAGAAGATTATCTCCTCGCGCGGCAAAGGCACGTCGATCGGTTTCGGCGCGCAAGTCGCCGCTCCGGAAGACCGGAAGCCGGGCGAAGTGTTCCGCCATGTCGAGCCGGAAGATTTGCTGAAGTACGGCCTAATCCCCGAATTCATCGGCCGCTTGCCGGTGATCGCGACACTCGAAGATCTCGACGAGAACGCGTTGAAGCGCATTCTGGTCGAGCCGAAGAACGCGCTCGTGAAGCAGTATCAGCGTCTGTTCGACATGGAGAATGTCGACCTTTCGATCCACGAGGACGCGCTCGGCGCGATCGCCCGAAAGGCGATCGAACGCAAAACCGGTGCGCGCGGCCTTCGCTCGATCATGGAAGGCATCCTGCTCGACACCATGTTCGAATTGCCGAGCCTCGAAGGCGTCGAAGAGATCGTCATCGGCCGCGAGGTCGTGGAAGGCGGAGCGCGTCCGCTCTACATCTACGCCGACCGCGCAAGCGACGCCGGAGCGCCGGCGAGCGCCTGACCCGGGTTTCGCCTTGACGGTTTTGCAATGCAGACCGGCAAGCGTGCGAGTTCGCAAGAAGTGCCTGGAAAACGCTGCGAATCCGGCGTTTCCGATCCTTGACACTGATAGGTCCGGTATCCACCTAATGGAGCGAAACCGATTCCGGTGAGGGTTTTCCAGGAATTTCCGCCCTGTAAGCACGCCCTTCCTTTGGGCGTGGGAGTACCCTTCCGGGCAAGAAGAAAGAGGTCTTCATGACCACGCAAAAACCTCGTCCTCCCTTGAAAGCGGGCGCCACGCAGAGCTTCCCCGTTCTGCCGCTGCGGGACATCGTCGTTTTCCCGCACATGATCGTGCCGCTGTTCGTGGGACGCGAGAAATCGATCCGCGCGCTCGAAGAGGTGATGCGGAACGACACCTATATTCTGCTTGCCACGCAAATGAACGCCTCGGACGACGATCCGGCGGCGGGGTCGATCTATAAGGTCGGCGTGCTGGCGCAGGTTCTGCAACTGTTGAAGCTTCCCGACGGCACCGTGAAAGTGCTCGTCGAGGGCATCGAACGCGCGCAGATCAAGAACTACAACGACCGTCCCGAATTTTACGAGGCGGAAGCCACGGTGCTACCGAGCGAAGTCTCGAGCCCGATCGAAGTCGAGGCGCTTGCACGCTCGGTCGTGAACGAGTTCGAGAGCTATGTGAAGCTCAACAAAAAAGTCTCACCCGAAGTTGTCGGCGTGATCTCGCAGGTCGAGGATTACTCGAAGCTTGCAGATACGGTCGCCTCGCACCTAGCGGTGAAAATTCCCGACAAGCAGGCGGTGCTGGAGCTGACCTCCGTCACCGCGCGGCTCGAAAAAGTGCTCGGGCTGATGGAAAGCGAAATCTCGGTCTTGCAGGTCGAGAAGCGCATCCGCACGCGCGTCAAGCGCCAGATGGAGAAGACCCAGCGCGAGTACTACCTGAATGAGCAGATGAAGGCCATTCAGAAGGAACTCGGCGACGAGGACGGCAAGGACGAACTCGCGGAGATCGAAGAGAAGATCAAGCGCACCAAACTCACCAAGGAAGCGCGCGACAAGGCGAACCACGAGTTGAAGAAGCTCCGCCAGATGTCGCCGATGTCCGCGGAAGCGACGGTGATCCGCAACTATCTCGATTGGCTGCTGTCGATCCCCTGGAACAACAAGAGCAAGGTCAAGAAAGATCTCGGCTACGCCGAGAAGATTCTTGAAGCCGACCACTACGGCCTCGACAAGGTGAAGGAACGCATCGTCGAATATCTTGCGGTGCAGACCCGCTCGAACAAGCTGACAGGCCCGATTTTGTGCCTTGTGGGCGCGCCGGGCGTCGGCAAAACCTCGCTGGGCAAGTCGATCGCGAAAGCGACCGGGCGCGAATTCGTGCGCGTGTCGCTAGGCGGCGTGCGGGACGAGGCTGAAATCCGCGGCCATCGCCGCACCTATATCGGCTCAATGCCGGGCAAGGTCATCCAGTCGATGCGGAAGGCGAAAAAGTCCAATCCGCTCTTTCTGCTCGACGAAATCGACAAGATGGGCGCCGATTTCCGGGGCGATCCGTCGTCGGCGCTGCTTGAGGTGCTCGACCCCGAGCAGAATTCGACGTTCAACGACCATTACCTCGAGGTCGACTACGACCTTTCGAACGTGATGTTCGTGACGACGGCGAATACATTGAACATTCCGCCGGCATTGCTCGATCGTATGGAAGTGATCCGCATCGCGGGCTACACCGAGGACGAAAAAGTCGAGATCGCGCGCCGCCATTTGATCCCGGCGCAGATGACGAAGCACGGCCTCAAATCCGAAGAGTGGTCGGTCGATCAGGAAGGTCTGCTCCTCTTGATCCGCCGCTACACGCGGGAAGCGGGGGTGCGCAGCCTTGAGCGCGAACTCGCGACGCTGATCCGGAAAGCGGTGAAGGAGATCATAGCCGAGGACAAATCGTCGGTTGCTGTCACGGCCGGCAATCTCGAGAAGTATCTGGGCGTGCCGAAATATCGCTTTGGCGAAGCCGAAACCGAAGATCAGGTCGGTGCCGTTACCGGCCTTGCCTGGACGGATGTGGGCGGCGAGCTGCTCACGATTGAGAGCCTAATGATGCCCGGCAAGGGCAAAATGACGGTCACGGGCAACTTGCGTGACGTGATGAAAGAGTCGATCTCGGCGGCGGCGTCCTATGTCCGCTCGCGCGCGGCCGCGCTCGGCATCAAGCCGACGCTGTTCGAGAAGAAAGACATCCACGTACACGTGCCGGAAGGCGCGACGCCGAAGGACGGTCCGTCGGCCGGCGTTGCGATGGCGACGGCGATCGTCTCGGTCATGACCGGTGTTCCGATCCATCGGGATATCGCGATGACCGGCGAGATCACGCTACGCGGCCGGGTGCTTCCGATCGGCGGCCTGAAGGAGAAGCTCCTGGCGGCGCATCGCGGCGGCATCAAGAAGGTCTTGATCCCCGAGGAGAACGCAAAGGACCTCGCGGAGATCGCCGATAACGTGAAAAGCGGGCTCGAAATCGTCCCGGTTTCGCGCATGGACGAAGTGTTGGCGCATGCGCTGACGCAGAAACCAGAGGCGATCGAATGGGATGAGGAAGCCGCGGGTAGCTCTGTACCTGTCAGTAAGACGGGTGAAGAGGACGACTCGTCGGGTATTGTCGCCCATTAGCAATATCAAAGACTTACCTAGCCTTTTGTAGGCGGCGGATGAGTTCCGCCGCCTATACTGTTTTACGGCTTGCTCATCAACAATCGAGGAAAATAGCCGTTTCTCGGTCAAAAGCCTTTTTTTTGCCCCCTAATCGGGGAACCTAGCGGGCAATCCAGACTTGAAGCTGGAGATTCGCTCCAGCCAAGCATTTTGAAGGATCACCCGATGACCAAGAACGAATTGATCGCGCAGGTTTCGGATAAGACGCAACTAAACCGGAACGATGCCACCAAAGCGGTCGAAGCGACGTTCGACGTGATCACCGGCGCCCTAAAAGGGGGCGATGAAGTGAAGCTTATTGGCTTCGGCAGTTTCACAGTCGCCCAGCGCAAGGCGCGCGAGGGCCGCAATCCGCGGACCGGCGAGCCGGTGCAGATCGCGGCTTCCAAGGCGCCTAAATTCACGGCCGGCAAAGGCCTCAAGGACGCGGTGAATTTCCCGTAGACGAAACCGCCGGTTCGGACCTATACGATCTCGTGCTCCCGCCCTTGGCGGGAGCATTCGAGTTTTTGGGCGGTTAGCTCAGCTGGTAGAGCATCTCGTTTACACCGAGAGGGTCGGAGGTTCGAGCCCTTCACCGCCCACCAATATCCCCGCATCGACAGAATGCGCGCCCGTGCGGCGACATTGCCATGGTTATACATTCATAGAAGGAAACCAATATACAACTGCGTCGCGGCGAATATCGTTTTGGCGGGAAAGCCGCCATGTCATTTGTGCCAAAAATAATTCCGGGTGGAAAATCGGCAAGCCAAAAGCCCGTTCGAGCCGCGCCCAGGAAAATTGAACAGAGCGACATCGTCGATATTACACGGCTCAGCCGGGCTTTTTTTGGGATTCGGTCAATCGAAGACAGACTGAAAATCATTGTATTCATCGAAGAATTGGCGGAAGCCGAGCGGTCAGAGCACTGGTACTAGCAGAGCGATTAATCACTGAAAGTGCGAGCGGTCACGGGGCGACGAATATGCATGAAACGCAGCCCGTGGATTGGTTCACGAAAGTTACAATCACTGGCAAAAACGTCGTTCTTGAGCCGCTCTCGCCGAAACATCACGACGACCTTACCGTAGCGGGAGCGGATCCTTCGATCTGGCGATGGCTACCGAGGCCGCATTATCTGCCGGGATCGATGGCGAAATTTATTCAATCCGCCGAAAAGGTCTCGGCAAATCGTTCAGCGGTCGTGTTTGCAACAATTGATCGAAAGAGCCGGAGCGCCGTCGGCTCGACGCGCTATCATCATATCTTTCCCGAACATCGGCGCCTCGAGATCGGCGTGACATGGCTGGGAACGCAATTTCAGCGTTCGCACATAAACACCGAGGCAAAATTCTTGCAGCTTTGGTACGCGTTTGAAAAATTGCGATGCCGCCGCGTTGAATTGAAGGCCGATGTGGAGAACATGAAATCGCGCGAGGCGATTGCGCGTCTCGGCGCGAAAGAAGAAGGAATCTTTCGAAAACACATGCTTTATGAGGATGGCCGAAACCGAGACAACGTTTACTTCTCGATCATCGACGATGACTGGCCGTTTGTCCGGACTTTGCTCGAGCAGAAGCTCGGCTATCAGATTACGCCGGCGGCCGAATAAGCCCGCTTGTTTGTTAATGGGCCATTTCGAATTGCGACCCGTATTTCGCGGGATCGAACAGGTCGTGGCGCTGCCAGCGCTCACAGGAAGCGATCGTATTCACGAGCAGCATCGAGACGGTCATCGGCCCGACGCCGCCGGGTACGGGCGTAATATAGGACGCTTTTTTCGCCACACCTTCGAAATCCACATCACCTACGAGCTTGCCGTCACTTGTCCGGTTAATTCCAACATCGATTACGACAGCGCCGGTCCGGACCATTTGCGGAAGAATAAGGTTCGGCTTGCCCGCGGCTACGACCAGAATATCGGCGAGGATCGTGAACTGCGCGAGGTCTTTGGTCTTCGCGTGGCAGATGCTAACGGTCGCTTCATGGTGCATCAGCATCAACGCCATCGGTTTGCCGACGATATTGCTTGCGCCGACGACGACGACATTCTTGCCTTCGAGCGGAATTTTTTCGTGCTCGAGAAGTTTTAGGACGCCATAGGGCGTGCAGGGCGGAAACACGGTTCCGCCGACGACCAATCCGCCGACATTATAGAGATGGAACCCATCGACGTCCTTGTCCACGGATATTGTCCGCAAGATACGTGCGATGTCGAAAGAAGGAGGTAGGGGAAGCTGAACCAGAATTCCATGCACCTTCGGGTCGGCGTTCAGTTCCTCGATGCTTTCGATTACGGTTTCCTGATCCACATTTTCAGGAAAGTCGAATCGAAAGGATTGCATGCCCGCTTCGGCGCAGGCGCGAATTTTGTTTCTTACATAGACGCGCGACGCGGGATTCGAGCCGACTAAAATGACGGCGAGTCCGGGCGGGATCCCGCCGTGGGCGACGATTCTGTCAACACGTTCGCGGCACTCCGCGCGAATTTTGGCCGCGACTGCTTTTCCGTCGATAATTTTGGCTGTCATGATGCTTAGATAGTGGCGGATGGCTTTCAATGAAAGCCATCCGCGTTCTTCTTTCTTACAATTGAACTTCTTCGAGTTCCTTGCCGGAGGTTTCCGGTCCGATCCAGTAACCGATGATCGTTAAGACCCACAGGAAGGAAGTCGCAAGAAACGGAATTGTCGGTCCGTAGTGCGCGATGCCCCATCCGACGAGATACGGCGCGACGATCGAAGCAACACGGCCGCCACCGACCATGATGCCGAAACCCGTCGCCCGCAGGCTCGTGCGGAAGAACTCGCTGAGATACGTGTCGCCGACGCCCCACAGCCAGCCCAACATGCCGATCATGATGGCCCCGAAGATCAGGAAGGTGTTGAAATCTTCCGTCCGCGAAGCGACCACGGTGCAGCCGATCATGATGAGAGCACCGAGGATGCCCGCCGGGCGTCGCCCGATGAGATCCGACAAGCCGGTGCCAACATACGACAGGACGAACTGCACGACGTAGAAACACATCGCGTAGAAGATCGCGTCGGTCGGCGTCACGTTGAACTTCTTCACCATGAAGGCGGTGAGGAAGACCGTGATGCCCCAGTAACCGCAAGCATTCGCCACATAGAGCAACCAGCCCACAATGATGCGATGCCACGCTCCGGGGATGGAGAAGATGTTCACCCGCGGGCGCGCCTTGCCTTCGATCTTGATCAGATGCTCAACCTCAGCCGCTGCATGTTTGTAGCGGGCCGACTCCTGCACGATGCGCCGGAGCAGGAACACGCCGATCGCCGGTACGATGGCGAAGCCGAAGGCCCACTGCCAGCCGAATCGCGGCACGATGTACAGCGTGCAAGCGGCGGCGAAGATGTAGCCCGCGGAATAGAGCGAGAACATGATGCCGCCGGTGCCGAGCGCGCGGACCTTCTTTGGCCACATCTCGGCGGTGTAGGGCGCGCCGACCGCGAGTTCGCCCGCGCCGCCGATGCCGGTTAGGAAGCGCAGGAAGGTGAAGATGTAAAGATTGGTCGAAATGCCGCCGAGCGCGGTGGTGAGGCCGTAAAGAATGATCGACCAACCGAGCGCGTCGCGCCGACCGATTCGGTCCGCTAGGAATCCGAACCCAATGGTGCCGATCGTATAGCCGACCAGAAAGATCGAGCCGATTAGACCGATCGTTTGCATCGAGACGTTGAGGTCATGGGCCAGAGTAGGGGCCAGCATGCCGAAGACATTCACCGCATAGGCATCGAATCCATATCCGAGCCCCGCCGCAAGCGCGACGAGAAGGGCCTCTCTAAACGGAATATGGATATCGGCATGCGTCGGGGGTTTGGATGCCGCCATCCTTCCCCCTTTAATCGCTGTATCGCTCATTGTTTCCTCTCCCTAAGGATCATCGTGACAGCAAGAAGCGTTGCTGTTCGCTTGACCATTTTTCTTCAACGGGTTTCGACTTGCGTTCAAAGAGAGCGAAGTTACTGTCGGTGAATGCCAAGCGTCCCCCTGCGAAATCATGCAGCGGACATTGCTCGCCGGTAAATCATTCCTGCAAATTCCAAGATAGAACGCGGCTATTTTGGTGCGGCCTTGGTATTCCACGGTCTATCGGCCGGATTGCGAGGCCCCCTTCAGATATTGAACCCTTTCGCTCAGTCTATACTTAAATAAGGAGTTTCGATTTTTTCGCGCCTAGCAGCGGCTAAGGCGCCATTGGTAAGATGGAATCAGAAAAACGGCCAATTAGCCGCATATTGCTTGAGGAGAAACGCCATGGCAGCCAAGAATCATCGGCAGTGGACCGCTGAGCCCAATCTGCAGATGAACGAATGGGTCGACAGCCGAATCTATTCGGACCCGCAAATCTTCGAAGAGGAACTGGAGAAGATTTTTAAGAAGACCTGGATTCCCGTTTGCCATGAATCG
>Ga0157373_10004343_pt1 | contig 10672 bp, 12 predicted proteins | sample C65metaG_FD_113460 | JGI IMG/M metagenome (GOLD analysis project Ga0157373, IMG submission 113460) | Corn rhizosphere microbial communities from Kellogg Biological Station, Michigan, USA - C6-5 metaG | ecosystem: Host-associated > Plants > Roots > Rhizosphere > Soil | place: USA: Michigan...
CTTCACTTTTAGTAGGTAGTGCTGCGGCAGTTGCGGCTACTCCATTAGCCCTGGTTAAACCAGTTAGCATGGGTTCAGGTTCGGCGGGCATTTGATTTTTCTTGCAGCTGGTTAAGCTATTCATGCTTAACATAGCGATGATGGCCAGTAACAAATGTTTTTGGATGACCCAGCAGCCAATCTCAGCTATTTTAGCGTTGTTTTTGTTCTTACGGTTCATAATTGGGATGATTAGTGATTTATATTTGGTGATGTGCTCGTTCGATAATTTGGTTGTAGATTTTAATAAATAATATATTCTCAAATTATTTATTAAGTTAAAAAATAAATTTATTATTTTCCCGAATTTATCGACTTTGTCTTACGCCGTGGAGTAGCCATGATAATTATTTTATATAAGGAGGTGTCAGGATTTGTTCGACAGGTAACGGAGTCGGTGGTACAATATAGATCTGCCATATATGGGTGGTACGACAGTTCCTCAGGATGTTGGCCTCTTCTGAGCTCAGGTGAAAGCACGTTTGAAAGTTCCCGCCGCTGGCGAAGGCATCCCCGCAACCAACAATCTGCAATGCATGATCAGTTGATTTTGAAACATACTTTTCAAACAATCCGTTGTGCCAAATGGTTTAAATGCAGAAGATCCCGGGTTGAGAAGGCAGGGGGCTACATAGTATATTTTATTTGAAGATGAAACAAACTTATGTACCAGAAATCAAAGAAAAGTTTTTAGAAATTGAAGGTTTACGGCTTCACTATCTTGAAAGCGGAGAGGGGCCTGTGATCATTCTCGTGGCCGGGTTTCCACAAAGTTGCTACGCGTGGAGAAAAGTTATTCCGCTTTTGGCCGGACAATATAAAGTGATTGCGATAGACCTTCCCGGGCAGGGAGACTCAGATAAGCCCATCGGTGGGTATGATACCGAAAACACTGCCCGACGGATTCATTCCTTCCTGGAAAAACTTGGTGTGGAAGATTATCTTTACGTAGGACATGATATCGGTGCCTGGGTCGGCTATGCTTATGGTCACCATTACCCTAAATCCTTAAGAGGAATAGTGCTAATTGACGGAAATATCCCTGGTGTTACCCTTCAGCCCACCATAACCCTTGGTCCCGACAACTGGCGTAACTGGCATTTTCTGTTCAATCCGATTGATGATCTTCCTGAAGCATTGTTGCTTGGTCGCGAGCGGGTACTGATTGAGTGGTTTTTCACTCACAAGGCAGCTAACTTTAAGGAGACTTTCAGCAAGGCAGATATAGATGAATATGAAAGGGTATATTCCGGGCTTGGCGGGATGCGGGGGATGCTTGGTTATTATCGTGCGGTACTGGAAGACATGGAACAAAATAAACTACTGGGGGAAAGGAAGCTTGAAATCCCGGTACTTGCTCTCGGAGGTGATCAGGGGAGTGCTCCTGATTTGTATGAGCGAATGAAGCCGCTCGCACATCAGGTGCAAGGCGGACTGGTGGAGAATTCGGGACATTATATTCCAGAGGAACAGCCCGTTGCTTTAGTGGAAAAGATCATCGAATTTGATAAACACTTGCGTTAAGTTGCTATCTTTGCCGCCTTTAATAAGTAGGGGATGATGATTGTTGAGAATGAAAATGAACGGTTAGCTGCAGTTGATCGATATCAGCTAATGGGGACAGATGTTGAGCAGGATTTTGATGAAATAACGGCATTAGCTGCTCAGATTTGCCAGACACCAATTGCACTGGTTACATTATTGGGTGAAAAAAAGCAGTGGTTTAAATCTCATTATGGAACGGATTTGCAGGAAACAGACCGGGATATTGCTTTCTGTAACCACGCCATTCAGGATAAAAACGGGGTGCTGATGGTAAACGATGCCAGGCAAGACGAACGGTTCTCCGAGAACCCACTGGTGACCGGCGACCATAAGATTGTTTTTTATGCGGGTGTCCCCTTAGTTAATCCTGAAGGGTATGCGCTCGGTACGCTTTGCGTGCTTGGTCATGGACAATGTGAGTTAAATAGCAGTCAGATCACAGCATTACGAACTTTAGGCAGGCAAGCGCTCATGTTGATGGAGATGCGTTTGCAAACGCGCTTGCTGGAGCAACAGAATTTAGAACTGGCGCGAACCAATGCCGCTTTACAAGAATTTGCGAAGCGCGCGGTGCATGACCTTAAAAATCCCCTGACCAGTATCATACTCAATTCGCAGGCCTTGACTTACAGATTGAGAGATAAGGTGGACGAAAGGACATTGCGGCTTGCAGAAATGAATGTGAGCTCCGGGAAAGAGCTGACTGCAATGATCAATCAACTATTAGAGGAAGCTTTGACCTCTGGTCACTAGAGTTGAGTCGTGTCTGGGATGGATTGTCATGTTACAGATTCCCAGGTCGTAAGGAACGGTTTAGCGGCAAATACCTTGGCACAAAATTGGTGTGTAAAATATTGAAATTATACCAGGTATAATAGATACAAGCATGCGAAATAAAATCTTAATCATCAGCCTCTTTCTTTATCTGTGGCCGGTTTTCAAAAACGAGGCCAATGCACAACAAACTCCTGAGGTTTCAAACGGTACCAGAACTGTAAAACACCGGACTACAAATGGTGGCGATGATTATTTAAAAAATCTTAAAGGAAAAGTCGTTTGTCGTCAGCTGTGGTGGTGGGTGTGCGATGACCTACACCGCTACGAAAATAGATAAATACGGCCTTTGTTTTAAAGTACGATTTAACGTGGAGATGTACATTGACCAGGTTTCGTCAGATGCCTATGACGAAGAGTATTCTTTTTTTTATAATAAATTCAATAAGGTCGATAAAATCCAGGATGGGCAGAAAAAAAACATCTTGGCTGAGCTTCCCAACAGTGCCCGTATAGCGTTCATAGAATTTGGTGAAAATTTGATCAGGAATTCAGGAACAACATCTGGCAATAAAAATTCAAATGGACATCGTAAATCTCGTTAAATACTTAGTGTCTTTCCTCAACTTTATAAGCAAAATAAAAAATTAGAAATGCAATCAAGCTCCCTGTCATCATCCACGGATAGCAATGCAATATGGTTGCCACAACTTCATCCTTAGTACTGTACGAACTCCAGGAAGATACCCTGTCCTGAAATATAACGACATTATTGATAAGTACAATGAATATAAAGATCAGGGAGATCAGCACTGCAAATCCTGTTTTATTGATTTTTGCTCTGTTCATTGCCAGTAAGACGGTAGCAGTAATCAATAGAGAAAACGTGGAGTAGAAAAATGTATCTTTCAAATAGGAGCACTCCATACAGGATGCAGAGGGTTGGTCAGCAAAAATCCGCATAGAGAGGTAGGTCGTTGCAAAAATCAGTAGGAAAAGTGCAATGCTGAAGATGATGATCTTAATGAAATGCATATTTAATAGTTAAAGGTAAAGAGCCTCGTCAAAGTTACATTTTCAGGCTCTTAAGTTCTTTGATAAAGGTTTTCATTTCTTTCTCGTTCATCGAAGCAAAACCTATCCTTAAGGAATTTGGAGCGATACCACTGGTATCATATCTGCTGCCGTCATTCATGTAAATCCCACGTACTTCAAGTTTGTGGGATAATTCGCTAAGTTGATACCGGTCATTGAAGCTGGTCCAGAAGGCCATGCCCCCAAGCGGTTTGACAAACTTCACCATGTCGCCGAGCTCGCTGTTCATTAAATCGCTGAAGAGGTCGCGCCTGGATTTATACAGTTTAACAGACCTGGTGATGTGTCTTTGCATTTCTCCGGTACTATATAAGCTTGCGACTGCTTCCTCCATCAAGATATCCCCTCGTATTTCCATCATTTTCTTGAACTGGACCAGTTGCCAGATAAATCCCTTGTCGGCAACGATATATCCCATCTTTATGGACGGTGCAAGCGTCTTGGTGATAGAACCGATATAAACCACATACCCCTTATGATCAGCACTGGCCAGGGGTAGGATCGGACAGTTGTCGTAATGAAAATCATAGTCGTAATCGTCCTCAATCACAGGAAGCTGGTAAGTCTGTATGAGGTGTAACAACTTCATGCGTCTTTCAGCACTCAGTGTCACGGTTGTAGGGTGATGGTGATGCGGGATGATGTATAACAAATCAGGTTTTTTTGTTTCGCAGATGCGCTCCACCTCATCTATATCCATACCATTTTCATCAACTTTTACCTTGATGAGGACGGCACCGGCTTGTGTAAATACCTCGTTGGCAAGGTTGTAGTTGAGATCTCCAACGATGACGGTGCTACCGGGTTTGATAATCATCCGGGCTGCCATAAATATCGCGACTTGTGCTCCCCTGGTGACCATAACCTGTTCGCTATCGGCATTGATCCCTCTCGTTTTAGATAGGAAAACTGCCAACTCGGTTCGCAAATTTGCTGATCCTGCGACTGAACCTTCTAATAAAATCCTGTCCATGTAACTCTTAGAGGAAAGTGACTTGTATTTGCTTAACAGGGCTGTTAATGGTGCAACCCTTGAATCAGGATAGCCATCGTTAATCACGATGTCATACGACCGTTGATCTGCCTCCTGGGGACGCGCATTGGTTAATTTGAGATAAAAATCTGGAATCGGAGTCTTTGCCTGCGGTACCTGTAGTTCATTTCTGAATGTACGGGGTTTAATCACCGGCAACTGACCTGAGACGAAAATGCCCTTACGGGGTATAACTTGTATCCAATCCTGAATCCTTAGCTCTTCATATGCAGCAACTACAGTTGACCGGTTTAGGTCCAGCAGCTCTGCAAGTGTTCTGCTGGGCGGTAGTCCGTAACCCGGTCTGATCTTGCCCTCGATAATCAATTTGATGAGGCCATTTGCCACCTGCTGGTAAATAGGTATGGTGGATGTCTTGTCAGTGATGATCAGCGATTGAAATGGGAGAGTCTGGACTGGCATGATTCGAAAAGTTGGATGGTTAAGGCAATCCAAACATAGCGTAATTTTATAAAAAAAAATAGCACATGAAAGTATTACATATTGATAGCAGTGTCCGCGGTGAATGGTCTGTTTCCAGAGACTTGTCGGCACTATTTGTCCATGAATTGAAAAATGCTGACCCTGAACTTGAAGTTGATCACCTTGACCTTGCACAGCATATTCCGGCACATCCTACGGCGTTATTCATCAGGGGAAATTATACACCTGCAAGCGAGCGTACATCTGAGATGATTGCAGAACTTCAGGAATCTGAACTACTTGTAGACAGGGTGCTCTCGGCAGATACCCTGGTGATCGGCATGCCGATGTATAACTTCTCAGTACCGTCAATTTTCAAGGCATTTATTGATAACATCGTTCGCATTGACCGTACGTTCAAAATGAGTGGCCATGGTATAGAGGGATTGCTGACCAACAAAAAAGCTATTGTCATCAATACTCGTGGGGCAGATTTCAACAATGATCATATGGAACCCATGGATCAGCTCCAGCCATATGTAAAAACCATATTTGCTTTTATGGGACTCATTGACGTGACATTTATCAATGTCTCTCCGGTGCAGTTTTCAGAGGTCGACGCCCGGGCTAAAGCAATTAACAAAGGTAAGGACGAAATTATACGTACAGTAGAAAGTTTAACATCCCAAATACAGTAAGATGATACAGGTAAGATCGGCAAAAACCAATGCAGATGTGCTCTTTTGCTCAAGGGCATTGTTGACATTTCGTCCTATGCTGCAACCGGATTTCCTGGAAATGCAAAGCGAAAGAATGATGAATGAAGGCTTTAAGCTCCTTTACATCCCTGATGAAACTAACAACGAAGCGGCGGCTATCCTGGGCTACCGCGACTATGAAATGTACAGGACGGGACGGATCATATATATTGATGACCTGTTCACCTTTCCTGAACACCGTGGGAAAGGTTATGCCGGGGCGCTACTGGACCATATTGAAATGATTGCAACGAAGGAGGGCATAGCTTCCGTACATCTGGACAGTGGCTACCAGCTTCACCCTGCGCATCGCCTATACCTGAACAAAGGGTATGTACTGCCATGCCATCATTTCACTAAAGTGATCAGTTAACGATGTTATCATATACAAATGAAAAATTACAGACAACTTCCACAGCTATTACTGAGGATCTCCCTCGATTTTGGCTTTTTATCGGCAGTATCTGACCGACTCGTAGCCCAATCTATTTCAAGAAAACACAAATAATACATACTGAACTAAACCATTAAAATATAAGATTATGAAAATTGTAATTATAGGCGGTACCGGCCTTATCGGTACTAAAGTAGCAAGCCATCTAGGTCAATTAGGACATACTGTTATCACTGGCTCACCATCTACGGGAATCAATTCGATAACAGGTGAGGGCATCAGCGAGGCAATGACGGGAACGGACATTGTGATTGACCTCTCCAATTCACCTTCATTTGAAGCTGAACAGGTACTGGATTTCTTTGAGACCTCCGGCCGTAATCTGATGGCGGCAGAGGCGGAGGCGGGGGTGAAACATCACCTGGCGCTGTCTATCGTTGGCGTCGATCGCATGCTTGACCTGGCGTATATGCGTGCTAAGAAAATACAGGAAGATCTGATCAGGAATTCCGGTATTCCTTTTACGATCATACGCAGCACACAGTTTCTTGAATTTATTCCTGCACTCGCCGCAGCTGCTACGCAAGGTGATGAAGTGCAGGTTTCGGATGTTGATTTTCAGCCTATTGCTGCGGAAGATGTCGCGCGGTTGGTTACGAATTTTGCACTTGCTGATGCTGAAAACCTGACCCCTGAAATTGCAGGTCCTGAGCGCCGCGCGCAGAGTTATTTTATCGCGGCGTACATCAAAGAAAAAGGCAATCAACAAAAGGTTATTCCAAACCAAAAAAGTGAGTATTTTGGTGGGCGGGTACCCCAGGATGGATTGGTTCCGCAAGGTCAGGCAACGTTAGGAGAAATTGATTTTGCAACATGGGCAGGAAAACCTGAATGGTAAAGTCGTCGATTGGATGGATCAAGTCACTGATCAGCAATATCAGGGGAGGCGATAGATTAACAAAGCCCGGCATTTTACCGGGCTTTGTTTGTTACTTGATTAAAGCAGAAAGTTTTTCGGTCAGGTCTTCACCTCTCAGGTTCTTCGCAATGATCAATCCTTCAGGGTTGATCAGGAGGTTTTGAGGAACGGAGCTAATGCCGTACATCACCGCTACTTCATTTTTCCATCCTTTCATATCACAGACATGAATCCATGGAAGGCCGTCTTTTTCTACTGCAGCTGCCCAGGCTTCCTTACCCTGGTCTAAAGAAACGCCTACAACTTCGAAATTTTTGCTTTTCAGCGCCTGGTATGCTTTAACCAGGTTCGGATTTTCGGCCCTGCAGGGTACACACCAGCTCGCCCAGAAATCCACCAGCACGTATTTTCCTCTTAGCGATGAAAGTGTAAAGGCCTTGTCGTTAAGGTCGTTTTGTGTGAAATCTGTTGCTTTTATGCCAGTCTGGCGTCTTTTGGCAATTTCGATTTTTTCAAGTGTCCGCTTGCCAAGGTCCGAGGATTTCAGCTCTGGCGAAAACCGGTGGTATAAAGGTTCTACCTTTGCCGGCTCGAACTTGCTGTCGAGGATGTGGATGTTGTAGGTATACAAGCCCATAAAAGAATTCAGATGGGATTCTGCGAACTTCCATTTGATGTCCTTTATTGTTGCCACCAGCTTAACCACGCTGTCAGACGCCTTTTTCCAGGCTTCATCCTTTGGCTTTCCCCTGAAATCATCATTCAGCTGAATGATCGCATTGGTTAAAGGTTTAGTTAGGGCATCCAGTTCACGTTCTTCCTTGTCGGATACAGATCCACTTACTGTTGCATTTTTGATAGAATCGGTGCCAACGAATACAATTTTAGAGTTTTCAAGGAAGAATCCCAGATCATCTCGTTGTCGCCCTGAAGCAGAAGCACTTTGCCTTTTGATGGCAATGATTGCCTGTTGTGGTGCATCCACATTTCCGGTAAATTGGAATTTGCCATCTTTAACTGCAACGGAGTCAGTTTCTTCAAACTTGCCATCTTTAAGGGTGACGAGATATGCTTTGGCCGGTTCTTTCAGGCCGGGTAGCTTACCCGAAAGGGTGTAGCTTTTTTGTGCTGCTGCCAGAAACGGCAGCAGTACCAAAATTGAAAATATTGTTTTCTTCATTTTTTCAGGTGTTGATTAGGATATTGATATTACATGGCAAACAGCGTTGCGAGCTTCTTGTCCAGGTCTTCGCCGCGAAGGTTTCTGGCAATGATTTTTCCACTTGGGTCTACCAGGAAGTTGGTAGGGATGGCAGTCACGCCATACAGCACTGCCGACTTAGCCTGGAATCCGTTTAACTCTGATACTTGTGTCCATGGTAAGCCGTCTTGTTTTACTGCGCCAAGCCATGCTCGTCTGCCTTTAGTATCATCCAGGGAAACACCAAGGATGGTGAAGTTTTTGCTTTTATACTTATTGTAGGCGGCGAGCATGTTGGGGTTTTCGGCGCGACAAGGCTTGCACCATGAAGCCCAGAAATCTACCAGTACATACTTTCCACGGAAATCAGATAACTTCACCGCTTTTCCAGTCGTGTCCGTTTCGGTGAAGTCCATGGCCATCATTCCAGTATTGGTCTTTTTGCCCGTTTCAATCATGCCGGCCAGTTTTTTTCCTGTGTAGGAGTTTCTGAGTGTTAATGGAAAGCGGGCAAACCTGGCGGCAGCGGTATCGGGATTGAAATTATAAGCAAGTTCAACTTCCTGGAAGATGCTCAGGGAAATATAGGAATTCAGATGGCTGTTCATAAAAACCCTGTTCACACTGTCGTATCCCACCTGCGAAGCACTCATGATTTTACCCAAAGGTTTGGTAAGCAAGGTATCTTTACGTTGCTGTGGAGTCCAGGCATTGTAAACCTTCATTATCGAGTCTGCAATTTTACGATAAGGTTTTTGTACCATCCTGAGTGCGTTGTCATCGTCGTTGGTCACAGAACCCGTCACCACAGAGCGCCATAGGGAATCCTGTGAACTGATGGTGATGGCTGAGTTTTCCAGGTAAAATTGGAGATACTCCTTATTGTCGTCGTTTGATCCATTAGCTGCCGGATGTTTAACCATCAGATCTGCTAATACCGGATTGCTCAGCTGGCCTTTGAAGCTGAAATTACCATTGTTGATAACCGTAGAATCGGTGACTTTGACGCCATCTTTGTTATAGCTTAAATATGCTTTTGCAGGTGCGCTAAGTGTACCAATCTTTCCTTTGATGGTAAAACTTTTTTGGGCCATCAGACCCAGGGGGAGGCAGCAGATTGCTGCCAGAATGCATTTTTTAATCATCTTATCTGGATTTTCGTTTTATTGTTAATGGTTATGGTACCAGGGATATCCCGCTGATAAATACAGCGTCGTACGCGGAGGCGTATTTTACTGCGGCAAGAGCTGTAAAACGCAGATACCTGGCAGTTGTAGGTCCAGTAGGGATAGACTGCATATTATTGGCAATGTCGCTGGCATATGTGCCTTTATCTGTCCATACAATACCATCCATACTGGTCTCTATTTTTATGGAGGTTGGATAACCGCCCAGCGTAGGGTATCGCAATGCTGTCGGTATATAATAATTCAGGGACAGAAACGTCACTTCTCTGTTGAAGTTGATGGTCACCCATTGTGGCATTTGCTGCTGGATGTTAGAAGCCCAGTAGGTAGTCAGGTTATTGGCATCCAGTAAGGTTGTAGGGGCAAACGTGCCGGTTTGTGAGGAAAAGTCTTCGATGGTCCATCCTGTTTTGTTCAGAAATAAAGGCTTGCCGGTTTTGAACACATAGTAGATGACCCGGCTCGAGGCAGGACATTCCGGTTTGCCATCCACAGATTTGATGACAACAGGTAATACATAAGTGCTGTATTCCGTGAGTTTTGTCTGTTGCCCGATGTTGAGCTCTGCCGATTCGGAAATTGTTGAGCCTGCAGGAATGCGGGTCATCTGTTTTTGAAAAAGATAGGCACTTGCAGGTAATACCAGTGCATTTCCAAAAAGGTTGCGGTATTCCGTAATTTTGGTAGTGTCCACAGCAAATTCCACCCAGTGGTCATCCGAAGATGTCGCAGTGGTCAGGGTTGCTTTCAATTCCAGTAAGATCAGGGAATCCTTCAATATGGAGACTGGCATTTCCAGTGTGTCTTTGCCAGCCGCCAGCTGGAAGGTAACACTGCTTTCCGGTAAAGTTTCAGGAGCATCCTCTTTACTACATGCCGTTAACAATAACATTAACGAGCAGAATAGGATTATTTTGGTTTTAAACATCTTTTCTTTTTTTTAAGGTTATGGATTCTGTGGCATGCCCGGGTTAAAGCTCATTACCTGAAGCGGTATCTGTAAGGTATATCGATTGCTATGGGGCTCCAGAGTAGCGATCACATCACCCTGGATATTGTATCTGTTAACTGTTCCCATTCTGTTTTCCTTGTCTAAACGGCGCATGTCAAACCAGCGCAGACCATTATAGGGCAGCTCATGACTTCTCTCCAATAGTACTTCCTGAAGAACCTCCTCCTGATCTGCTGAGCTGAAGCGTACATAACTGGCTTTGGCGAATCTGTTTTTGCGTACATCATCCAGGTACTGAAGTGCCAGCGAAAGGTTGTTGGTACGTGCCGCAGACTCTGCCACGATTAGTTTC
>Ga0157373_10004344_pt1 | contig 10671 bp, 9 predicted proteins | sample C65metaG_FD_113460 | JGI IMG/M metagenome (GOLD analysis project Ga0157373, IMG submission 113460) | Corn rhizosphere microbial communities from Kellogg Biological Station, Michigan, USA - C6-5 metaG | ecosystem: Host-associated > Plants > Roots > Rhizosphere > Soil | place: USA: Michigan...
GCTGTGTTTAAAGTCAATGGATGCCGCTACGCCGGCCTCCATTCTTTATTGTCCCTCAGCATCGCGTTCAAAATGGTTATCAGCTTTCTCACACACGCCGTTACCGCCGCGTTCAACGCCAGAATATTGGTCTGGAACGCGATGCCATCGATAACGCTGGTGATGTCGGCGATCTTCTTCGAACTGCCGGCGATGTCGCTCATGGTGCGCACCACGCCTTGCACCACATCACCGCCCTTCTGCGCGGTTTCGGAAGCACTCAACGCCAGCTGCGACGCCTGACGCGCGTTTTCGGCGTTCTGCTTCACGGTGGCGGTCAGCTGTTCCATGCTGGCGGCGGTCTGCTCCAGTGAAGCCGCCTGCTCTTCGGTACGTGCCGAGAGATCGTTGTTGCCCGCAGAGATTTCGCTCGCTCCGGTAAAGATGGCATCCGAACCGTCACGCACATCACTCACCGTGCGCACCAGCGACTGCTGCATCTCATGCAGGCTTTCCGCCAGCTGGCTCATTTCGTTGCGTCCTTCGACCGCGATGCGCTGCGTCAAATCGCCCTGCGCAATGTGCTGAATATGTTGGATATTCTCATTAAGCGGCTTGATGAGGATTTTGCGCATGCCAAACCAGCACAGCACAATCACCGCCAACACAATCGCCAGCACCGCGCCTAACAGCCAGATCATGTGATCGTAGGCTGAGCTGTTGGCTTCGACGCCCGCCGCAGTCAGGCGATCCTGATCGGCACGCCATTGGCGGTACTCTTTCAGGAAAGCGTTTTGGCTTGGCGCAACCGGCGCTTTGGCTGCCTGATCGAGATCTTTTGCGACCAACGCGTCCTGCAACTGGCCTAGCGCGCTGGCATAGGCGGTATAGGTTTGATCGAGACGTTTGTTGAGCGCGGCATCCTGTCCCGGCGTGTCCGGCGTCGCTTTAAACAGCTGATAGTTATCGGCGGCCTCTTTCTGGAAGGCTTTGCTGTCGCCGTACAAACCGGCGATATCCGCTTCGGTACCGGTCAGTTTGCTGGTTGCCATGCGCAGCTGAATGCGGGTTAACACCACACGGCTCTGATTGAGGCTCATGTAGGCGTCGTTGATGGCGGCGGTGTTTTTGCTCGCCAGTTGTGAAACGGTAAAACTGTTTTTGTCATCGCTTAGCGCTTTAAAAAACAGTGAGCCGGATGCCAGCTGTAAAAAGCCAAACACTAACAACACCAGCAATAAGCTGGTGACAACGCGGATTCTCGTAAACATAGTTTGCCCTGGAAAATGAAGGAAAAAATCGTACCGATCGGTTATCGACCAGGGGCGGAGAAGATTGAGGGATATTACAGCGATTTTTTGCGGATTTATTGTTGATTTGTAAGGAATTAATTAATGTATGTAATGATAACGGGCCGCAGCAGCGCGGCCCGTTGCGGGGACTATGCAGTACGCAGGTTATCCACCAGCGCCATCTCTTCGCTGCTCAGCAGCTTTTCGATGTCGACCAGAATCAGCATACGTTCACCCAGCGCGCCCAGACCGGTCAGGTACTCGGTGGACATGGTGACCGCGAACTCCGGAGAAGGACGAATCTGCTCTTGCGTCAGCGACAGCACATCAGAAACGCCATCCACCACAATGCCCACCACGCGATGCTCAAGATTCAGCACGATCACCACGGTGTTCTCGTTGTACACCACATCCGGCTGCGAGAACTTCACGCGCAGGTCGATGATCGGCACGATCACGCCGCGCAGGTTGGTGACGCCTTTGATGAATTCCGGCGTGTTGGCGATGCGGGTTACCTGATCGTAACCGCGAATCTCCTGCACTTTCAGAATGTCGATGCCGTACTCTTCGTCACCCAGTGTGAAAACTAAGAATTCCTGGCCCACGGTTTCGCCAGCGATTTTGGTCACGGTTGCCATGTCAGTCATTTTTTTACCCTTTCGTTATCTATTACGCTGCGGCACCGGCCACACGCTTTTCACGGTTCAACGATTGCAGTGCTGAGACATCCACAATCAGCGCCACGCTACCATCGCCTAAAATGGTGGCGGCAGAGATGCCCGGCACTTTGCGATAGTTGCTTTCAAGGTTTTTCACTACCACCTGATGCTGACCAATCAGCTGATCGACCAGCAGCGCATAGCGACGGCCTGCGCTTTGCAGAATCACCACAATGCCTTGCGTGGCGTCGGTTTTGGCGTTCTGCACCTCAAACACATTCCACAGTTCTACCAGCGGCAGATATTCGCCACGCACTTCCAGCACGCGCTCGCCACCGGCCAGCGGTTTCAGCTCTTCTGCGGTTGGCTGCAGCGATTCCATTACCGCGTTGAGCGGCAGAATGAACACTTCGTTAGCGACGCGTACTGACATGCCGTCGAGGATCGCCAGCGTCAGCGGCAGCAGGATGCGAATGGTGGTGCCCTTGCCCTGCTTCGAGGAGATTTCGACGTGACCGCCCATCTCCTGAATATTCCGTTTCACCACGTCCATGCCCACGCCACGTCCCGACACGTCGGTGACCTGCTCAGCGGTGGAGAAACCCGGCGCGAAGATCAGCATGCCGACTTCTTCATCGCTCATGCTGTCGCTGACCGGCAGGCCAGACGACAGCGCTTTAGCCAGAATACGTTCGCGGTTCAGACCGGCACCGTCATCGATCACTTCGATGCAGATGTTGCCGCCCTGATGTTCCGCCGACAGCGTCAGGTTGCCAACGGCGGTTTTATTCGCAGCCAGACGTTTTTCCGGGGTTTCGATACCGTGATCGAGGCTGTTACGCACCAGGTGCGTTAACGGATCGATGATGCGTTCAATCAGGCTCTTATCCAGCTCGGTTGAGCTGCCGAGCAGCGTCAGCTCCACTTCTTTGCCCAGCTTGCTGGCCAAATCGCGGACCAGACGCGGGAAGCGGCTGAAGACGTACTCCATCGGCATCATACGAATCGACATCACCGATTCCTGCAAATCGCGGGCGTTACGCTCCAGCTGACCCATGCTGTTCAGCAGGTCGCCGTGCGCCACCGGATCCAGCGCACCGGAGCGCTGTGCCAGCATCGATTGGGTGATCACCAGTTCGCCAACCAGGTTAATCAGCTGGTCCACTTTCTCGACGGCAACACGGATGCTGCTGGATTCGCTGCCTTTGGCCGGTGCGGCGGCACGTTTAGGTTCGCGCTTCACCGCTGGCGTGATATCGGTCACGGTGGCGGTTTGCACCGGTTCAGCAGCCACTTCAGCAACCGGGGCGTCGGCAACGGCCGCCGCGCCTGTCGGGAAGTGAATCTGTGCTTCATCCAGCACAAAACAGAGCACCGCGACGATGTCATCTTTGCCGACGCCATCAATGGTAACGTCCAGCGAATTAGCGCCTTTCACCACGTTGCTGACGGTACCGAGATTGCCGAGCTCCTCCAGCATCAGCTCCGGCTCTTTCTCTTTCAGGTCAACCAGTTGCAGGCGCAGACCTGCGGCCGCAACTGGTGCTGCGATCTCAACCACTTCGGCGACTTTGGGCGCTTCAGGCGCAATGCCTTTCGCTTCCAGTGCCAGCTGACGCAGCGCTTCGCAGATGTATTTAAAGCTTTCTGCATTCGGCTCCTGCGCCGTTTTATAGGCATCGAGCTGTTCTTGCATAATATCTTTGGTTTCCAAAAACAGGTTGATGATATCGGTGCTGAGCTGCATCTCGCCGCGGCGCGCACCATCCAGAATGTTTTCCAGGATGTGGGTGGTTTCCTGTAAAACCGTAAAGCCAAACGTACCGGCTCCGCCCTTGATGGAGTGGGCGGCGCGGAAGATGGCATTCAACTGCTCGGAATCGGGCTCCTGGGGATCAAGTCCCAACAGGTGTTGCTCCATATCCGCTAACAGCTCATCGGCTTCATCGAAAAACGTCTGGTAAAAATCGCTGATGTCCATGCTCACGGGATCACCTCGGCTGTGAGGGTTGGTCTGGTGTCACCGCGCTCGCCGTGGGCGTCGCCGCTGCCGCAGGGGCCGTTGCAGCAGCCGGCGCAGCCGGTGTTGCAGTGGAACCTGTTGGAGCAGTCGACGCAGCCGGTACAGCGGGTGCGGTAATGTTGGGAATCATTTGCGCCGGGTCGCTCACCTGAACGGCATCGCTCTCGGCATTCTCTTTTTCAATCGCCGCTTCGGTGTCGTGATTCAACACCAGCAGGCTAATGCGGCGGTTGACTGCATCATTAGCACCACGGTTTTTCAGCTTCATGGTGTCGGCCATACCGACCACACGCAGCATTTTGGCGCCGTCGAGGCCACCAATCACCAGCTCGCGCCGTGAGGCATTGGCACGATCCGCCGACAGTTCCCAGTTGCTGTAGCCACGATCGCCGTTGGCATACTGGAAATCATCGGTGTGACCCGCGAGGCTGATTTTGTTCGGAATATCATTCAGCACCGGCGCGATAGTGCGCAGGATGTCGCGCATGTAAGGCTCCACGTCCGCGCTGCCGGTTTTAAACATCGGGCGGTTCTGGCTATCGATAATCTGAATGCGCAGTCCCTCTTCGACCATGTTGATGATCAGATGCGGACGCAGCGCTTTCAGACGCGGATCGGCTTCAATCAGCTGGTCGAGCTTTTCACGCAGGCGATTCAGGCGGATCTCCTCCAGCTTCTTCTTCTGCGCATCCATATCGACAATCTTCTTCACTTCACCCTTCTGCTGCGTCGGATCATCGCCGCCGCCGGGGATCGGACTTTCGCTGTCGCTGCTGCGCTGACCGCCGGTCAACGCCACTTTCAGCGGCGTTTTAAAGTATTCCGCAATCTGGACCAACTCTTTGGGGCTGGAGATGGAGAGCAACCACATCACCATAAAGAACGCCATCATCGCCGTCATAAAGTCGGCATAGGCAATCTTCCACGAACCGTGGCTCCCATGGTGACCTTTATGTTTGCGCTTTTTAACCAGCACAATGGGGCGATTGCCTGCTTTCATGAATTCTCATCCGAAGTTTGTTTCGCCGGGTTCTTGGCGTTACGCACGTGCTCTTCCAGCTCCGAGAACGACGGACGTTCAGCGGAGTAAAGCGTTTTACGACCAAATTCCACCGCGATTTGCGGGGCGTAACCGTTGAGGCTGGAGAGCAACGTCACCTTCACGCACTGCATCATCTTGGTGGTTTCGGCACATTTCTGACGCAGCACCGACGCCAGCGGAGAGATAAAGCCGTAGGCCAGTAAAATTCCGAGGAAGGTACCGACCATCGCATGGGCCACTAACGCACCCAATTCGGCCGCCGGACGGTCGGCTGACGCCAGTGCGTGCACCACGCCCATTACCGCCGCGACAATACCGAAAGCCGGTAAGCCATCACCCACCGCCGAGATACTTTGCGCGGGGACTTCACACTCGTGCTCGTAGGTCTCAATCTCTTCATCCATCAACGCTTCAATTTCGAAGGCGTTCATATTTCCGCTGACCATCAAACGCAAATAATCGGTAATAAAATCGACTAACTGTTTATCGGACAAAATACGCGGATAGTTAGCGAAAATTTCACTCTGGCTGGGATCTTCAATGTCACGTTCTAATGACAACATGCCTTGCTGACGGGATTTCGCCATCAGGCGATAAAGCAGCGCCATTAAATCCATGTATACGGCTTTGTTATATTTCGAGCCGCGCATTAACAATGGCAGCGCTTTTAATGTTTTCTTAATCGATTTGCCATTATTGCCGACTAAAAAGGCACCAATACCGGCACCGCCGATAATGATCAGCTCCGCCGGTTGATAAAGCGCGCCTAAATGTCCGCCGACCATCGCGTAGCCGCCCAACACGGAGCCGACTACCACGATATAACCCAGAATTATCAGCACAAAAAATCCTTACGTCCGTAACGTGTTGATGGAAGTTAAGCCAGAGAGCCGCAGGTGTTATTCGTTGATCGCAGGCAAAAAAAAAGCAGCGGTATTAACCGCTGCTGGATGTTTTCCACGATGCGAACAAACTTAAACGGCGCGTTTAACCTGTTCATCCAGCAGTTGTGGAAAGGTATCGGCAGAATCTGCAGAAAGTTTACGTCTTTTTACGGCACGTGATGGCGGCTGGCACAGGCTGCAGACAAAGCTGCCGATGGGCTGATGAGCGTGGTTAATAAAGCTGCCACCACAGCACTTACAGTCAGACAGTTCCAGCATGCCACTTTCAACGAATCGCACCAGGGTCCATGCACGCGTTAGCGCCAACAGCGGGCCCTCGTCCGATTGCGGACACTGCTCAAGATACAAGCGATAAGCTTTGATTACCGCTTCAACGCCACTGTTCAAGCCGGTTTTCAGCAGGAACTGCCAGGCGTTACAGAACATAGAAGAGTGGATATTTTGTTCCCAGGTCATGAACCAATCGGTAGAGAATGGCAGCATGCCTTTCGGTGGTGGCGCACCACGCAACTCTTTATAGAGTTTAATCAGGCGACCACGGCTCAGCTGAGTTTCACTCTCCAGCATTTGCAGTCGTGCGCCCAATGTAATCAGCTCCATGGCCAGCTGAATATCACGCGCTTCCTGAACAATACTTTTTTCGCTCATTAAACGGCCCTCTTCTTCGCAGAGACGTCATCTTTAGACGCATTTCGCAGGAGACGGCTGGATAATAAAATACCGGTGTGGATTTGCTGTAAGTCATCCACACGTGACTCTTGAGTCAGGCGATTAATATGGTTGTGATCGGTAAATCGGAACTGGCAAACCAGTTGGTTGGTTTCCGCTAATTTTACCATCTCAGGTAAAGTTAATTGCGACAATGCATCAGCCATCGATTCATCGATGCCTAAACGAAACATTGCTGAAGCTTTTTCCTGGTTAATTAAACGCTGAGCAAGGAGCAAATATGACAGATTGATGTCATATATATGTTTTAGTAATTCTGATGTACCCATTTTTTTCCATCCTGATAGACGCGACACATATACGGCCACAGAATTAAATTGTTCTATGGTTCGGGCTGCTGGTTGGTAAATCTAAAGATGGCAAAAAATAATCAGGCTTGAGCCAACGTGCTCCTGACTGTTGCACTTTTCGTCAGGACACTGATCTGTAGTAATCAAAACTCCAGGCCATTCTTTGCTTGAGTTGTAACCATCTTCCGTGACGTCTGCTTACAGTTTTTTAAGACTAATCCGAAAACAAGGCAAATCTATATTGTCTGATTTCGACATACAACGTGAGTGGCGCGAAATTTTAGATAAAGTGTGATCTGCGTCACACTTTTAAGGCAAATTTTTTCTCTAAACCTTCAGCAGCGCTTTTCTGTTGTCCATTTTTTGCGCGATTTCTGATTCTTTCCTTAATATTTTGCTGAAGTAAGGCGGATTTTAGGCTGTGCGGAAGATTGTCATTACAACGCGATCAGTTATCTGTTCTATGGCAATTATGGTGCTATAACACGCCATATAAAGGATTATATGCAGCATAATACTCTAAATTAGCATGAAACTATTCGCTTCTAAATTAATCACTTACAGGGAATATTGCCCATGTGCCGTAAAGCGAGACGCTAGCGAAGCGTGAAGTCTGGGCGCAGAGCGCCAGGGAACTGTTAGTGGATTGTAGGGAGTGTTTAGCGCACGGCAGGGGATGTAACAGGGCGTTACATTAGAGAAATGAATGAATAGGCATTTTTCGGTTTGCTCCACGATGACTATCGGCGCACCACCTGAGATCTTTAGGGTTGCGAGGGAAAAAAGCTCTTTTTGCCTTTCGTTTGTGTGCTTTTTAACCAAATCGTGCACTTTTTGCTGATGAGTCAGCGCATTAGCGCTTTAAGAAATGAAATCGATTTCGTGAAGTTACAGTGGCGCGTGAAAACGCTGTGCAGCGGAGCGTAAATTCAAAGAGGCGCGATAAATCGCGCCGCTACGGAAGTGTGCAATAAGTGAGCAAAGCACCCAATGTTAGCATTTACCGTAGCGGCGCAATGTATTGTGCAATTAAGCGTTACGCTAATTTCGGAAAGGTAGCGACTTTATTTACCGTACCGTGATCATCACTGCGTACCGGCAAAGTATTTAAATCTTTCAGGAAGCTTTCACGCCAGTGTGAAATATCCTGTTTGCGCAAAACCGCCATCATGTCGTTATAACGCGAGATACGTTCGGTACGCGGCATGGTCAACGCGCGATCGAGCGCCGCCGCCACGTCATCACGATCGTACGGATTGACGATCAGCGCGGAAGTCAGCTCATTGGCCGCACCAGCAAAGCGGGACAACACCAACACGCCAGGGTTATCCGGGTCCTGCGCTGCTACATACTCTTTCGCCACCAGATTCATGCCGTCACGCAGCGGCGTAATCAAGCCGACGTTGGTGAGACGGAAGATCTTCATTAACAGACGACGATCAAAGTGCTGATTGAGGTAATAGAGCGGCGTCCAGCCCAGCGTGCCGTATTTACCGTTGATGCGCCCCGCTTCCGTTTCCAGCTGGTGACGGATGTCCTGATAAGCCTGCACATCGCCGCGCGAGGTGGGCGCAATTTGCGAGTAGCGAATTTTGCCGCGGTGCTGCGGGAAATTCTCCAGCAGGGCTTCGAAGGCCAGGAAACGCTCCGGCAATCCTTTAGAGTAATCCAGGCGCTCACAGGCGATGATATTCTGCAGATCGCCCAAATCGCGTTTCATCGCCGCCATTTTCGGTGGCAGCGGTCCTTCCGCCATCTCTTTAATGGTGTCTGGCTCAATACCAATCGGATAGACCTCAGTCATAAAGGTGTTACCGAAGGCGCGATGCTTCTTCTCTCCTTTATTCTGCAACTGCGTCAGCTGGCTCAGGCTATCAAGGAAAGCTACGCGGTCAGATTCTGTCTGAAAGCCCAGCAGATCGTAGTCGCACAGCATCTCCAGCAGCTCCTGATGCGGCGGCAGAGCATTGAAGATCTCTGGCGTCGGGAACGGGATATGCAGGAAGAATCCGATGCGGTTATTAATGCCCTGCTTGCGCAGCTCGGCGGCAAACGGCAGCAGATGATAATCGTGGATCCACAGAATATCGTCGGGCTTCAGCAGCGGTTTAAGGCGCTGCGCCAGCAAGGTATTGACGCGGCAGTAGCCATCCCAGGCTTCGCGCTGATACTGCACCAGATCGAGGCGATAGTGGAACGCCGGCCAAATCACGGTATTGGAGAACTGGAGATAATATTGATCATAATCGTTTTGATTAAGCGGCAGTGACGCATAGGTGATGCCGTCTTTTTCGATCTGCGTAAGTTCTTCATCCTCTTCTTCACCCGAGAATTCGCTGATCTCTCCGTTCCAGCCAAACCATAATCCACCGGTATCTCGCAGTGCATCTAAAATACCTACAGCAAGCCCGCCTGCGCTGGCCTTGCTACCATCGGGGATCGCGATACGGTTAGATACGACGACTAAACGACTCATAACCTAAACTCCTTACCAACATTGTCATGTTCTAGTTGTAATAATAGTTGTTCAAGCCAGTGCCATACGGCCTCAACGCTGTTGAGGCGATAGCGTGCATGGCTGGCCCCTTCACCGACTTTGACAGAGATCCCCTGCATGGCATTTACCACGAGGAATCCTTTTTCATCTGTCAGGTCGTCTCCCACAAATACCGGAATGCGTCCGGCAAAGGGTGCTTCCTGCATAAACTCACGTACGGCAGCGCCTTTATCGATGCCTTGCGGCTTCAGTTCCACCACGCATTTACCTGGCTGAAGCGCCAGCTCGGGAAAGCGTGCAACGGCGTCTTCGGCCAGCTGCATAATGGCGTTTTCGTACTGCGGCGCATTGCGATAGTGAAGCGCAAATGCCATGCCTTTCACTTCTAATAGCGTATCGGGCCACTGATCCAGCGTCTGCTGCAGTTCAGTTTGCAGTGTTTGCGCAATATCCCCCGGCAAGCTGTGGCGATGCACGCGGCCCGCCGCATCGCGGCGTTCTGCACCGTGCACGCCCGCGGCGGGGGCTTCGAGTGGCGCGACTAAGGCGTCGAGTTGCGCAATCGGACGGCCGGAAACCAGCGCTAAGGCGCCGTGGCTAAGATTGGAAATGTGTTGCAGCAGCTGGCGTACCGGAGCGGGAATGGAGACCGACTCGGGCTGCGACTGAATCGCTGCCAGCGTGCCGTCTACATCAAAAAAGAAGGCGTAGAGTCCGCCACTTAATGACGGCAAGGTGCTGTTGTGATTAACCGCGGAGGTCACGACTCTTCTCCTGTCTTGTGGAATTTGTCATTACAGGATGTTCGGAGGCTGGCTGGGTGATCGAGGCGGTTACTACCGCAGAAGTGTGTGCGAGGAGGTTTTGCAGATAACACGGAATTTCGATAGATAACTCTCCACAAACAAACATCATTTAAACTCACTCGCCAGGCTGACTGCGAACATCGTCAGAATTAAGTGTAGACGCAGATCACGATATTGCCAGATACGCGCGGCCTGGCTATAGGATAAGTGGCCGTTTTAAGCCTTATGCCGCAAAAGAATTGCCTCAGCGCTTTTTCAGCCGCTTCGCTTATTTTTTTAGCGTTGATGACGCCCTTCTCCCGCCTCAATTCCCGGATTATGCCGACTTGCATCCGCCGCGAGGATTATCATATGGTGCGTTTACCGTGCGGCTACAGCGCGGAAATAGCGCCCTGATCGGCATTGATCACGGCTGTTAGACCCATTCAGGCAGGAATCCGGATAATGGA
>Ga0157373_10004345_pt1 | contig 10671 bp, 27 predicted proteins | sample C65metaG_FD_113460 | JGI IMG/M metagenome (GOLD analysis project Ga0157373, IMG submission 113460) | Corn rhizosphere microbial communities from Kellogg Biological Station, Michigan, USA - C6-5 metaG | ecosystem: Host-associated > Plants > Roots > Rhizosphere > Soil | place: USA: Michigan...
AAGCATGGGCTTCTGATGCTCGCGCAATGGAGGCCGAGGAATTGGCGCCGCGCGCCATCGTTTGGGATTTCACGAAATGAGCCGCGACGTTCACCCCTACTGGCGCATCTTCGCCGAGGAGGTGCCCTGCGAATTGGGCATCACCCTGACAGATGATCAGATCACGGCGCTAGCGCACGCCATCGAAGGTGCTGCCGAGAACCAATCGACCGGATGTGGCTGGGATCACATTCCCAATCCCGACCGAGCGGAGATTGCACGCCTTGAGCGGCAATTGAAAGCCGTGCGGGCGGAGGCTGAAGATGCCGAAGACGTGTGGCGCAACGCCTTTGCGTTCATCGGCGGCGTTCGTCCTAGCGAACTCTATCGCGATGGCAAGCGCATCAAGGTCGGAGGCTTCTGATGGCCAGTCTCATCCCCTTCTTTGCGTCCGATCGGGCGCTCAACCGTGGATATGGGAGGCTTTGATGGGCTTGCACCCGATTTTCGCCCAAGTTCTCGATAGCCATGCGAGGGTGACAAAAGCTGTCGCCCCCAAGGACAGCTATCGCGGCTGGGATATCACCTGGGACTACGGCTACTTCACCGGCACCGGTCCCGATTACGATGCTTCATACGAAGGGCCTGAGGATGGTTGGATCGACAACGGCCATCGTGTCTCTGCGCGCACTCGCGAAGGGCTGATCGAGGAAATCAATGCTTGGTTTGAGGAGCGCGGATAATGATCCCCCTCCCCGAGATCAAGGTAACCGACAAGACCATTCCTGTTCTGGAAAGCTTGGGGGTGTGCCTGAATAGGATGATTGAACTTCAGATGCAGGCTTACCCGTCTGTTTGGTCTGACGTTGAGCGACGCGAGGAAGCGGAGAAGTTTCTTTATGGAGGTGTGAGGTGACGAGCCCGTCAAACTTCAAGGAATACCCGCACGAAACGGCTCTGCGGCTGAAGCACGAGGCTGGTCCGGAGCTTTACGAGGCGCTGGCCGCGATCATGAACGCCCACGCCAGCAATGTCTTGTTCCACAACACGGCGCTGGCCGAACGGGCTCAAACCGCCCTCGCCAAGGCGGAGAACCCCTCATGACAACCAAGGTGATCCAAGCGGATAGGGAAGCAGAGACACTGAAGCCATTGGAGCCCTGCCCGTTCTGCGGATGCCAGGGCAGTGTATACGAGCGCCACAATCCCATGTCGCGATGGAAGTGGTCGGTGGATTGCTCATCCTCCACTTGCGGCATGTCTGGGCCGGTCGAAGCCAGCAAAGCCGATGCCATAACCGCCTGGAACACCCGCGCCTCTCATGCTGATCCGTTGAGAAGGGCTCTGGAAGAAGTGCGGGAGGTTCTGGCCTCAGGTTACCGAGATGCCGAGGATGCGCCGCGCGGTTTCAGAATCCGAGCGCTCAGCGAAACAATCGAAAAGGCCCTTACCGCCCTTAGTAGTGGGGAGAACAAAAATGGCGAGTGAGCCGACAAGAGGTTTGGCGATTGCCGCTTCGCGTCACCGCGTCACTCAGGCTTCGCCCCAAGCCGCTGCGCGTCTTGGCCATTCGGTGAGTACCGCATATCGCGAACAAGGCGGATATGAACCGGGCCGCTGCATTCGGGCGTTCACGCACCCGGAAACCGGCTGTCGTATCGAGGAACGCAGGCACGCCCATCGCCTTAGCTGGCAGACCGAGACGTTCTGGATGGCATACCCGCCTGACGGACACATCATGGGCGCAGCGACCGGAGACACTTGGGAGCAGGCGCACGACAACATGCTGGCCAAGCTTTCCGAGCGGAGGGCGGCATGAGGATCGACCTTACGCTGGTCCAAGTCAACGCCCTCAAGATCATGCTTGGCGATGAGTTTGAGGATGACGAGCGCGGTTGGCTGGACGCGATCGAGGGCGAGACGGATGCTTTCGAGCTTATCCGAACGCTGCTCAACAAGATCGAGGACGACGAAGGCGCGGCAGCCGAGCTGAAGGAGCAAATGGACAACCGCAAGCTGCGGAAGGACAGGCTCGACAATCGGGTGAGCAAATACCGCGATGCGATCATGGCGGTAATGGAATGCGCCGGGCTGGACAAGCTCGCTCTTCCGGAGGCTACACTATCGGTGCGCGATATCGCTGCGAAGCTGGTCGTCAACGATCCCACGGCGGTGCCTGATGAGTTCACAACGCCCAACCCAAAGCCGAGCATGGACGCGATTAAAGCCGCGTTCTCGCCCGACAACGACAATTTGCCCAACTGGCTCCGCGTTGAGCCGGCGCGGCCCTCTTTGACTGTGAGGCGCAAGTGACCGTCGATATTGCCGCGCTGTCCACACCGTTCCCGCCAGCCGCCATTAGCTGGCGCGCTCAGTCGGTCAGCAAGAAGAACCCGGATGCTCCAAAAGCTATGGCGCTTGCGTACATCGATGCGCGAGATGTGATGAACCGCCTAGACGATGTGTGCGGGCCGGATGGCTGGGAGGACAGCTATACGGAAACTCCGCTGGGCCGGGTCATCTGCACCATCCGCGTTCGCTGCGGTGAGCATTGGGTGTCCAAGTCTGACGGCGCCGGCAAGACCGACGTTGAAGGCGACAAGGGCGGCATTTCCGACGCGTTCAAGCGCGCTGCGGTCAAATGGGGCATTGGTCGATACCTCTATGACATGCCCACTCCGTGGGTCGCCTGCGAACTATACAACGACAAGTGGAGCAAATGGACGGCGGACGGCTTGGCTGAGTTGCAACGCATCGCGCAGCGCAATTCCCCCCAGGCAACCCGGCCTGACCCGGACGCCAAAATCAACGACACGCAGCGCGACTGGCTGATCAGCAAGGCGGAAGCGTCTGTCGGCGTGGCCGAGCTGTGCAAATACTTCGGCAAGAACACCCTGAAAGACTTCACCGTTGGCGAGCTTGAGCCCGCCCGCGACTGGCTCAAATCACCAACCGCAAAGGCAGCGTAATGGCATCGGTCAATAAGGTAATTCTCGTCGGCAATCTCGGCCGCGACCCGGAAACGCGCAGTTTCCAAAATGGGGGCAAGGTCGCGGAACTCCGCATTGCCACTTCGGAACAATGGAAAGACCGCAATTCGGGTGAGCGAAAGGAGCGGGTAGAGTGGCACACCGTAAAGGTGTTCACAGAGGGCCTTGTCGGCGTCGTGGAACGCTATCTCCGCAAGGGCAGCAAGGTCTATATCGAAGGCTCGCTGCAAACCCGCAAATGGCAGGACCAAGACGGCAAAGATCGCTACTCGACAGAGATCGTGCTCCAGGGATTTGGCGGCGTGCTCGTCATGCTTGACGGGCCGAGCGGCTCGGGTGGCGGCGAGCGGAGCGAACCTGATGGCAGCCGAGGCGCTCCGACACAGAACGCCGACCTGGATGACGACGTACCTTTCGCGTCGTGCGATCCGGCGCTGGAATATCGGGCACGGTAATGCTGCCGCAACGCCTCAAAGCTGATCACTTCAAGCCCAAGCTGCGGCTGCGTTCAACCGCGCACCGCGATTGGGTGAGGGGCCACTATTGCTCCGTTCCTGGTTGCCAATTGATGCCGATCGAGGTCGCACATGTCAGCCGGGCATGGAGCGGGGGCATGGGCGAGAAAAGCAGCGACGCGATGACGATCAGCCTTTGCCGCGAGCATCACGCAGAAAGCCACCGTGGCGAACAGACGTTCTCGCGCAAGTACGGCTTGGACATGCTCGCCAAGGCGCAAGAGTTCTACCGCGCGTCGCCACACCGCCAAAAGCTGGATGATCCCTATGTCTGACCGCATCGCCCCTCTCCATTTCGCCAAGACGGTACAGGGCTTTATCCCGGTATCGACGGCGGCCCGCGAGTTCCACGCCAAGACCAAAATCGGCCAGCGCGTGGAACTGAAAGGCCGGCGACCGCGCAACGCTGCTCATCACCGCAAGCTGTTCGCGCTCCTGGCATTGCTGGCGGACAATCGAGACGAGTTCTCATCGGCTGATGACGCATTGCTCGGGCTCAAGGCCGTGCTTGGCTACGGGTCGTGGAAGCTGCTGCACCCGAAGGCCGAGCGGGAAGTGTTCGTGCCCGACAGCATCGCTTTCGAGAACATGGCTCAGGACGATTTCGAGGCTTTCTACGAACAGGCAATCGCTGCGGTCCAACGTTGGTGGCTGCCGGTTGCTGACAACGATTTACGCGAAGCCATTGAGGCATTCGCGGCATGACTTCGAAGCGCGGCAATACCGCTAGCGCCAAGGGCCGGGATATCGCCCCCGGTGTTCCGGCCCAGAAAGGTAAACCCGTCGTGAGCAATGGGCTTGTGAACATCGAAGGTGATGAGATCGTCATCCGAGTGCCAATCGACGCCCTGCCGGAAGCTTGCGCAATCGCGTGGGAAAGCAGCCTCGGCGAGCACGGAATCGCCATCACCGACCTGCCAGTTTTCGCCAAGGAGTTCGTCCGGGAGCTTCGGCGCGAGGAAGAGAACGGCGACACGCTTGTACACAAGATGCTCGATCGTGCCGCATACATGGCCGCAAACAATGGCGCGGAAGGACTGAGCGAATGACCGATGTGCGAACCACTAATTGGCAACCGATGTCATCGGCGCCAACTATGCGCACATTGCTAGTCTATAACGGGCCTAAGGCGCGCTATCGCATCTGCGTGGCAAAGTATCATCAGGTGTTTGGATGGCAGTCGTCGCCCGGCGGGTGGCCATGCACTCCAAAGGCTTGGATGCTCATTCCAGACGCACCCGAGGGTATGTGAAATGACCGACCCTCGTATCAACGCACCAGTAGCAGTATCCTACCTTCCTCCCGACGAGCGTATCCGTGTGATGGTCGCCCGCGATAATGCGCGCCGCCAAGCATTCATGGATACCTACCGCAATCCCCAACCATCCTGGTTACAGAGGATCAAGCGGAGGGCGGGGTTGTGAGTGAGTGGTCTGGAACCTGCCCGACATGCCATCAGCAGAACCTATCGTGGCAGCCTATCGAGACAGCGCCGAAAGGGGTGGCGGTTCTGTTATATTTTCCCACCCTGAAACCGCACAGAGGGTCGCCTTTGGCGGCCATGATGAAGGTCGGGTTACCGCACGACATACCACGCCAAGCGACCCACTGGATGCCCCTCACCCCTCCCCCCAAGGACATTCAGGGAGACGATAAGCCATGAACTGGCAGCCTATCTCCACAGCCAAGCGCGACACGAAGCCAAAGCTTCTCAAGACCGATTACCCGAAAGCGAGGTACAAGGTGTTGGTCGGCGTCTGGAATGACAGGTACAATAATTGGCAGTCCGCGCCGGGCGGCTGGCCGATCAAGCCTCAATGGTGGGCCGATCTGTCCGAACTGGACGAATTTCTCAGCCGGGACATTCAGGGATGACAGCGCCCGTCCGCCTTCGTTACCCGCGAGCATCCGAGATCGAACGCGCGATCCGGGCGGCGAAGGCGTGCGGCCTTGACGTGGCGGGCTTCGAGGTGTCGCCTAACGGCTGCATCAAGATAATGGAGGCTCGCGCTGTGCCCAACCAACCCGCCAATGACTTCGAACGTTTCGCGGACAAGCTCTGATGGCGCTCCAATACATCTGGAACCGCAATCGCACGAAATGCTACGTCTACGCGTTCAAGGGCGGCCCGCGCATCCATGTTCATGAAGGCTCGCGCAAGCCTAAGACGCTGCCCCCGGTGGCAATGCGCGCATTGGCGGATGCCGAGGAAGCGAAGAACGCCGAGCCGCAACACATCTTCCGCCACATCATCCGGGAATGGCAGCGCAGCAACGATTGGAAGCGCCTGGAGCCGTCCACCCGCAAGACGTGGCAGGGGCACCTGGATCTGATCGAAGCCAAGTGGGGCGAGTTTCCCTATACGGTCTGGAATGATTCCCGCATGGCGGCCAAGGTCGTGCGCTGGCGTGACGAGCGGGCCGACAAGCCGCGCACCGCAGACATCGGCGTTACCGTACTTCGCGCGCTACTCAAGTGGGCCCGGCTTAACGGCTTCGTCGCGCTGAACGTGGCGCAGGACATTCCGCAGATAGCGCCTTCGTCCAATCGCGAGGAAATCATCTGGAGCGATGAGGATATCGAGCGCTTCATCGCGAAGGCAATCGAACTGGATCGACCACATATCATTGACGGCTTGAAGCTGGCAGCGATCACCGGACTGCGCCGCGCCGATCTCGTCAGCCTGACCTTCGATCATGTCGGCGAATTTGTAGTCAGCAAGCTTGCCCTGAAGAAGAGCCGTGGCCGTCGCCGGAAGGCGACGATCCCCATGACCCCGCAACTTCAAGAATTGCTTGACGAGCTGCGTACCCGCCATCGGGCGGAGGGCGTCAACACGATACTCGTCAATAGCTTCGGGCGCCCTTGGAGCGGTGATGGGTTCGGCGGATCGTTCAATCGCATCCGCGATGCCGCAGGGATCGTGCACAAGGACGATGATGGGACAGAGCGGCTGAAGCACCTCCATGACGTACGAGGGACGTTCTGCACGTTCCTGATCACCGAATGCGAACTGACCGACGAGCAGGCCGGGGAAATCCTGGCATGGTCGCCCAAGCGAGTAAGCCGCATCCGGCGGGTTTATGTTGACGACGCAAGTGTCGTCGTGGCGATTGGACAACGCATAGCGAGAAGGCAGGCAAAGAAATGAAGCTGATTCCCGTGCTAGACAAGGCCGACATACTTTTCGCCGAAGTGGATGACAGCGACGCCGAGTATCTGTCGAAGTGGACGTGGCGCGCCCATCGCGCAACTAGGTCTGCAACCACCTATGCACGCGGCTACGTCGGCGGCCAGAGGGTATTGATGCACCGCCTCGTCCTTGGCGACGAAGCCGGGCCGATCACTGACCACATCGATGGTAACGGGCTCAATAACCAACGCGTCAATCTCCGGTCAGTCACACAGCGCGAGAACGTGATTGCCGGATACGCCAGAAAGGCGTTTGACCAGTACGAGGATCGTCTGTAATGCGCTCGGCGGGCAAATCAAATAGCAAAACAATGACATTAGTACTTGCGGAAACCCGCAGAAATGCTCGAATGCGGGTGTAGCTCAATGGCAGAGCAGAAGCTTCCCAAGCTTCTCGCATTCGCAGAAATCTGCGCTCCCATTAGCAAAACACGCCGCGAAACGGGCCTTTCATTTCAACGGCTTGGGATTCACCGGCAAAACATATTGGCCCCCGCTCGCCTGCCAGCGAACGAGGGCCGGACCAAAGGCATTGGAGGTGCCCGTGGCTGACCGTATTCTAGTATGTGGCGGACGCACATACAACGACGCCAATCTCGTCAACGTGACGCTCAACCTTCTGGCGCCGACGGTGCTGATCAACGGGGGTGCGCCTGGAGCCGATAGGCTGGCCCGTATGTGGGCTGGCTATCGCTGCATTCCGACGTTCACATTCCCCGCCGATTGGGAACGCAAGGGTCCGAGCGCCGGGCCGCAGCGCAATCAAGCGATGATCGACATCGGCAAGCCTGACCTAGTGGTTGCATTCCCCGGGGGTCGCGGGACTGCCGACATGATCCGCCGCGCTAGAAAGGCCGGCATAGAGGTTCGCGAGATTGCGTCATGCGGTACTCGCCCGAAGGGCGGAGACGCGAATGCGGCTCCGGCTCTGCCGAGTGACGCGGTGAGCGAAGCTCAGACGCCCAACCTCAGTCGCCCTATTCCAGACACCCTGAATGATGGGGAGGGGCTGTCATGAGCGCCAAGCCCGATCCAGACTGCCCGATTTGCAGCAATTCGACGTACGGCATTCCCGGATGCTTGGTGCTCGACGCCTTGCAAGTGTCGGCCGCACGTCGGCGCTGGCAATGGGCCATACTCGACGCCGGGGTCAACGATTGTCCCTGTGTCCAGATGCAGCGGTTAACTCTCCCCAACCCCTCGAATGAGGGAGGCGCGCGTGGGTGAGCGTGGACCCTTCGATCGCTACTGGCGCATCCGCACGAACCTCCCAGAGCGGTTCGGCCAACCGTGTCGCGTGCTTGCTCGCGGCAAGATGAATAGCTGCCGGATCGAGTTCGAGGACGGCGTGCAGCACATCGTCAGCCGGAACAGCATCCGGAAGCTTGCCCTCGCCACACCCCCTTCCCCTTCACCTGACATGGGTAAGGATATGATCGATGGAAAATGAAGTTCTCGGCAAATTTGGCCACCATCCCGACCCCGTGATTGACGCGGAAGTCGAGATCGATCGCATCAGCGGCAACCTGACTGTCGCCCACGCAGGCCTCTTGCGCGCCCTAGACATGAATGTCGTGAACCCGGAAGGCTTGGCGATCAAAGAGCAAGTCCGAAGTGCGCTTCGGGTTAGCGAATACAGCGGGCCGATGGGTGAACGGGCGCGCCCATGACCTCCATACCCACCATAGCGTCCAAGCTGACGAAGGCGCGCGAGTACGCCGGCTACATGCGCGGCTGGGCATCGATCTTCCGTGCATTTCCGAATGAAGAAATGTGGGGGCGGCCAGACCAAGCCGAACATGCGGCTAAACAGGCGGAAGAAACGCGCGAGCTGTTGTTGTTATTGGCTGAGACGCTTGCGCTTCTAAACCCGTTTGTCGAGGCCGCTGATGACCTTGACGACCGCACCCGCGACGACAGCAACATCTGGGAATTGCCGGCAGCAATGTCGATCACGGCAGGCGATCTACGCCGCCTCCGCACCCACCTACAGAAGGAAGCGAGCAAGTGAGCGAGCGTGAGCCCAAGGGCGAGCTAGCCCGATACGCATACGGCTATAGCGATCAGAAACCCGGAAAGCTGTGGTGGGCGATCCACGCCGCGATGATCGCTTTCGTGATCTACAAATTCTGGAGTCTTCAGCCATGACCGAGCGCATGCCAAAAATCCCGCCGCACGGATACAAGCCGATGGCTGACGCTCCTCTTGATCACGCGATCATCCTCAAGACCTGGCGCGGCAAATCATTCCCGGCAAGGTGGCGGGATGGCTTCCTCGATAGCGAGGAACGGGACTGCGGATGCTGGACCGCCGAAGAGGATGGTAATCACCCGTCCTGCTGGGACGATGGCGTCTGCTGGGAAAGCAACGCTGACGGAATGCATAGCGAGCCACCAATCGGCTGGAAGGAAGTCGCATGAACACAGATGATCGAGCGCTTGCGGACCTGATCGCGGAACTGCGCGGGTTGCTGGCGAAAGCGACCGAACCGGGGCCGCCCGCTGGCCTTGTGGAGCACGATAGCGCGCAACGTCCCATGTGCTCTACCAACGCTATGGTATGGTGCGATTACCATGATCGCAGGCAGAAAGCTGCGAACGCAATCGTTAACGCGCTTCCCACGCTTCTCGACAGACTAGAAGCCTTCCACGCCAAACCGGACCGCGACGATATCGAGCGCGACGTCCGCATTGCGATCTGGAATGCTGGCATGAAAGGCGGGATGGGGCAAGATCTGTCGCAAGCTTTCATTGGCCGCGCGATGGCCGAACCGACAATGATCCGAGCCCTCTGCGCCCTGCAATCCGAACACGCCAAACCGGTGGTGGGGGAGCGAGAGGCTGTCGCCCGGGCGCATGCGCAGCATAGTGGCGTCGAGCCGTGGTGGTGGGGCGAAGCCTTTGACGACAGCACCGACGAAATTGCGGCCCATAATCGAGAACGGGACTTGCTGGCAGCAGACGATATTCTCGCCGCCCTGCAATCCCCGCCTCCCGTAGTGTCGGGGGAAGCGAAGCTGATCGAAGCAGCGGACTATCTGATTTCCCTCTACGAACGGCTCTGGAAAGGCGGCGTGGTCCGCGACTTGGCCGAAGCAAAAGTGGCCTACGCTAACGCGAAAACAAACATTGAAGGAGTCGACCAATGACCGACCAAGCACTGACCAACCTCGTCATAGCTGCACGCGAGGCGTTCGACACCGGCTGCCTGCCCGGCGATGAAGAGCGTGCACTGGATCGTGCCCTAGAACCATACTCCGCCACCGTGCCGTATGCCGATGAGCCCACCCCTCCCGTAGTAGAGGAAGGGCGGCGGGAAGCGGCAAGCTATGACGCCGCATATGCCCGGGGCGGCTTGGACGCGCTGAATGAAGTGATGGGCGCCATGGGTTGCCAGGACACCGCCGAAAGTCCCGCCTATCAAGCGGTCGAGAAGCGCCGTGAATATCTGCGCACGATGCAGGCTGACGCTAAGTCCGCCATCCTCGCGCTGACCCCCGTTGAAGGGGTGGGGGAGCTTCCTGCGATAGAGCCCGAGGGCGAGCGAATCGTAGCGGAGACGTATTGCCACAATAGCGGAATGTATCTGCGCACCGATGTTATCGGGGCTGTGCAAACCGCCATCGCCGAAGAAAGGGCGCGCCATGCGCCCCACCTCGTACACCCGGAGTTACGCCGATGACCGACCTTCTTGTGGACCTTCTTGTGCTAGCCGATAAGTGCGACGCGAATGCGCTTCTCTGGGCGACCCGTGCTGCCGATGCCAGTGGGAGGCACATTCCGCCGCGCGCCACCGAAGATTTAGCGACGATGCTAGCTTGGCATAATTGGGCAAAGGCGTTGCGGGAACTCTCCGCCCCCGTAGCCGCGCAGGGGGATGAGGTACGGGACTTGTGGTCGCTAGAGCAGCGCCTGACGGACGGGGAGTTCTTCTCCGATTACGATGAGGATTTGCGCTTGCTAGGCGTGTTCCGCCGTCACGTCGCCACCCTCAAGG
>Ga0157373_10004347_pt1 | contig 10669 bp, 9 predicted proteins | sample C65metaG_FD_113460 | JGI IMG/M metagenome (GOLD analysis project Ga0157373, IMG submission 113460) | Corn rhizosphere microbial communities from Kellogg Biological Station, Michigan, USA - C6-5 metaG | ecosystem: Host-associated > Plants > Roots > Rhizosphere > Soil | place: USA: Michigan...
ACGACGCGCTTCGCGTTACGTCGCCGCCCTTCGATCAGCGCGTGACCCGTCAGGCGCGTGCCCGAGACGCCGTACGGATGGCCGACGGCGATCGCGCCGCCGTTCACGTTGAGTCGCTCATCCGGGATGCCGAGGCGATCGCGGCTTTCGATCACCTGCACCGCGAACGCCTCGTTCATCTCCCACAGGTCGATGTCGTCGACGCGAAGCTGCATCCGCGACAGAAGCTTCGACACGGCGAACACCGGACCGAGGCCCATCTCGTCGGGCTCGCATCCGGCAACGGCGAAGCCGCGATACACGCCGAGCGGTGCGAGCCCCCGTGCATCGGCCGCCGCCGCACTCATCACGACGCACGCGGCGGCACCATCGGAGAACTGGCTCGCGTTGCCGGCGGCGATGACGCCGCCGGGCAGCGCCGGCTTGATCTTCGCCACCGCTTCGTAGGTCGTGTCCGCGCGGATGCCTTCGTCGGCGGCAACGGTGACGTCCTTCGTCGAGACGTTCCCCGTCTCCTTGTCCGTCACCGCCATCGTGACGTCGATCGGCACGATCTCGTCGTCGAACCTGCCCGCGGCCGCCGCCGCGGCCGCGCGCTGCTGGCTTTGCACACCATACGCGTCCTGCCGCTCGCGCGGCACGCCGTAGCGCGCAGCCACGGTCTCGGCGGTCTGCAGCATCGACCAGTAGATCTCGGGCTTGTGTTGCGCAAGCCACGGCTCGTGCAGCATGTGCTGGTTCTGCTGGTTCTGCACGCAGGAAATCGACTCGACGCCGCCGGCGACGTAGATGTCGCCCTCGCCCGCGGTGATTCGCTGCGCGGCAAGCACGATCGACTGCAGGCCGGACGAGCAGAACCGGTTGATCGTCATCCCGGGAACGGACACGGGACAGCCCGCCCGCAGCGCGATCTGGCGCGCGATGTTCCATCCGGTGGCGCCTTCCGGGAACGCGCAGCCGATGACGACGTCCTCGACCTCGGCCGGCTCGAGACGGGCGCGCGTCATGGCGTGGCGCACGACGTGGCCGCCGAGTGTGGCGCCATGCGTCATGTTGAACCCGCCGCGCCACGACTTCGCGAGGCCGGTGCGGGCGGTCGAGACGATCACGGCGTCGCGCATCAACGATTTTGCCTCGCCTCTTTGAACCGCGGCCGCTTGTGCGCCAGAATGCGCAGCGACCCCGGCCCGTTCACGCCGATGCTAAAGGCGCCGGGCCGGCATGACAAGCGCGGGGACACCAGCCGGCGTCTTCGGCGAGGAGCGAGACGATGAATGGCTCGATGATGCAGATGCCGCTGATGATCTCGTCGCTGATCCGTCACGCGGACCGGTTCCATGGCGACACGCAGATCGTTTCGCGCAGCGTCGAAGGTCCGCTTCACCGCTATACCTACCGCGACGCGCATCGCCGCGCGCGAAAGCTCGCACGTGCGCTCGAGCGCCTCGGCGTCGCCGACGGCGAGCGCGTCGCGACCCTGGCCTGGAACGGCTACCGTCACTTCGAGCTGTACTACGCGGTGTCCGGCATGGGTGCGATCGTGCACACGATCAATCCGCGGCTGTTCGGCGAGCAGCTTGCGTACATCGTCAATCACGCCGAGGACGCGCTGGTCTTCTTCGACCTCACGTTCGTGCCGCTCGTCGAGAAGCTCGCCCCCGCGTGTCCGGGGGTCAGGGCCTGGGTCGCGATGACCGATCGGGCGCACATGCCGGCGTCGGCGCCCCCGGCGTGGCTCTGCTACGAGGAACTGCTCGACGCGCAAAGCGACGACTACACGTGGCCCGAGTTCGACGAGAACACCGCGTCGGGCCTTTGCTATACGTCGGGAACGACGGGCCCGCCGAAGGGTGTGCTGTTCAGCCACCGCTCGACGGTGCTGCATGCGTTCGCCTCGTCGCTTCCCGATGCAAAGGCACTCTCCGCACAAAGCGTCGTGCTGCCGATCGTGCCGATGTTCCATGTCAACGCGTGGGGCATTCCCTACTCGGGCCCGCTCGTCGGCGCCAAGCTCGTCTTTCCCGGCGCAGGCCTCGACGGCAAGAGCCTCTACGAGCTGTTCGAGGGCGAGCGTGTGACGACGTCGGCCGGCGTGCCGACCGTCTGGCTGGGGCTCGTGAATTACATGAAGCAGAACGGGCTGCGGCTGTCGACGCTGCGGATGACGACGATCGGAGGCTCCGCCTGTCCCGGCGCGTTGATGCAGACGCTGCAGGACGACTACGGGATCCGCGTGCTGCACGCGTGGGGCATGACGGAAATGAGCCCGATGGGCACGACCGCGACGCTGAAGGCGAAGCATCTCGGGCTCACGCCTTCGGAACGCTTCGATGTCGGCCTGAAGCAGGGCCGTCCACTATATGGCGTCGACATGAAGATCGTCGGCGAGGACGCCAGCGCGCTCCCGCACGACGGCAGGAGCGCCGGCAACCTGCGGGTGAAGGGCCCGTGGATTGCCAGCGGCTATTACCGCGACCCCGTGGCGCCGACCGTCGACGGCTGGTTCCCCACCGGCGACGTGGCGACGATCGATGCGGACGGCTACCTGCGGCTCACCGACCGCGCGAAGGACGTGATCAAATCAGGCGGCGAATGGATCAGCTCGATCGAGCTCGAAAACATCGCGATCGGACATCCGGGCGTGATGGAGGCCGCGGTCATCGGCGTGCGCCACGCGAAATGGGACGAGCGGCCGCTGCTCGTCGTCGTGAAGAAACCCGGGGCGGACGTCACGCGCGAGGCGCTGCTCGACTTCTACGCCGGGCGCACGGCGAAGTGGTGGACGCCCGACGACGTGGTGTTCGTCGACGCGCTGCCGCACACCGCGACCGGCAAGCTCTCGAAGCGCACGCTGCGCGAGCAGTTCCGCGATTACGTGTTGCCGGCAGGCGCGAGCGCGGACGGCAACTGACGCGTCATCCGCTGCCACCGCCGCGCGAGCGCAGGCTGCACCGGCGGCGCCCAGCGCGCGAGCAGGTCATCCATCGCGGCGAAATCGTTGCATACGAGGACGACGTCGCATCCGGCGCCGATGGCCGCGTCGGCACGCGCCACGATATCGCCGGCCGAGTGCGCACCCGCCATTTCGAGATCGTCCGAGAAGACCAGGCCGTCGAAGCCGAGGCGGCCGCGCAGGATGCCGCCGATCCAGACGGCAGAAAACCCGGCCGGACGCACATCGACCGCGGGATACACGACGTGCGCCGGCATGATCGCGTCGAGCCCCTGCTGGATCAGCGCCGCGAACGGCACCACGTCGGTGCGCAGGATATCGTCGAGGGCGCGCGCGTCGACCGGCGTGGCGACGTGCGAATCGGCGGCGACGAAGCCGTGCCCGGGAAAATGCTTGCCGACCGCCGCCGCGCCGCCCGCGTCGAGCCCGCGCACCAGTGCACCCGCGAGGTCGGCGACGATCACCGGATCGACGTGGAAGGCACGATCGCCGATCACCGCACTCGCACCGTGATCGAGATCGAGCACCGGCGTGAAGCTGAAATCGACGCCGTGTGCGCGCAACTCGCGCGCAATGGTCGCGCCGACATCGAAAGCCGCTGCGCTCGCCGCCACGGGATCCTCGTCCCATCGTCGCCCCAGCGTTCGCATCGGCGGCAGCGGCGTGAATTCATCGCCGCGAAAGCGCTGCACGCGCCCGCCTTCGTGATCGACGCCGATGAGCAGTTCCGGCCGCAGTGCGTGGATCGCGCCGGTCAACGCGCGCAATTGCGATGACGACTCGAAGTTGCGTGCGAACAGGATCACGCCGCCGACGTGCGGATGGGCGAGCCGCGCACAATCGCTGCTCGCAAGCTGCAGACCTTCGACGCCGAGCATCACGGGGCCCTGCGTATTCACGCGCCCGGTTCCCGCTTCGCCGCCTGGCGCATCAATGCCTTCATCTCGCGCACCGCCTCCCGCAAGCCGACGAACACGCTGCGCGACACGATCGCATGCCCGATGTGCAGCTCGCGCACGCCGGGAAGCGCCGCGACAGGCTGCACGTTTATGTAGTTGAGCGCGTGCCCGGCGTTGAAGCGCATGCCGAGATCGCGTATCGCACGGCCCGCGATGTGGATGCGGTCGAGCTCGGCGACGACCGCGCGGCTTTCGGCGTCGCGGCCCTTGGCGTGGAATGCGTGCGCGTACGGACCCGTGTGCACCTCGCACACGCGCGCGCCGGCACGTGCGGCCGCCTCGACCTGCGGCAGGTCGGCGTCGATGAACACCGACGTGACGATGCCCGCATCCGCGAGCTTCGCGATGGCGACCTTGAGCTTGTCCTCCTGGCCGGCGACGTCGAGCCCGCCTTCGGTCGTCACTTCCTCGCGGCCTTCGGGCACCAGCATCGCCATTTCGGGCCGCAACGCGCAGGCGATGGCGACCATTTCGTCGGTCGCCGCCATCTCGAGGTTGAGCTTGATGTGCACGAGGTCGCGCAGCCGCCGCACATCCTGGTCCTGGATGTGGCGCCGGTCCTCCCGCAGATGGACGGTGATGCCGTCGGCGCCGCCGAGATGCGCCTCGACCGCGGCCCACACCGGGTCGGGTTCGTAGGTGCGGCGCGCCTGCCGCAATGTCGCGACATGGTCGATGTTCACGCCCAGTTCGATCACGATCGATTCCCTTCGCTCGTCACGTCCCGGTCCTCCAGTGCCGCAAGATCGCGCACCACGCGCCGGCTGAAGATGCGCCGCTCCTCGAGGTAGTGGTCGAGGATGCCGCGCATCAGCCGCTTCGCTTCGGCCGCAATGTCGGCGTCGGGGTAGCGCTCGGTCGCAAGCGCAATCAGCGTTTCGCCACGAACCACGGGCCAGGCTCCGCGCGGCTCGGCGGCGATGCGCTGCGGCCCGCGGTCGAACGCGTAATGGTAACGTTCACCGGCTTCGACGCGCGCGCCCGTCGCGACCTCGCGTGTGAGCGTGAGCGCGTAACCGAGCTCCGCGAGCAGCCGCAATTCGAAGCGGCGCAGCGTCGCGGCCTGCGCGCCGGGCGCCTGGTCGGCCGTCAGCGCGCGCAGCGCCGATTCGTATTCGCGCCACAGCGCCGGATGCGCATCCTCGCGCGCCAGCAGCTTCAGCAGCAGTTCGTTGAGATAGAAACCGCACAGCAGCGCGGCACCGCCCGGCAGCGGCATGCCACCCTGCCATTCGGCCTTGACCAGCGTCTTGAGCTCGCCGGCGCCCGCCCAGGACAAGGCGAGCGGCTGGAACGCCTGCAGCACGCCGCGCATCTCGGAACGCGGACGCTTGGCACCGCGCGCAACCATCGCGACGCGGCCGTGGCGCTCGGTGAACGCCTCGACGATGAGACTCGTCTCGCGGTATGCGTAGGTGTGCAGCACGAACGCCGGCTCGTCGTCGTGGCGCTCGCGAAGGGGTTTCACGCGCCCTCCTCAGTAGCCGAGGCGCGTCAGCATCGCGTCGTTGCCGGACCAGCCCCGCTTGACGCGCACCCACACGTCGAGGAACACCTTGCCGCCGAAGAGCGTTTCCATGTCGGCGCGCGCCTGCGAGGCGATCGCCTTCATCCGGCCGCCGCCCTCGCCGACCAGGATCGCGCGCTGGCTCGTCTTGTCGACGAAGACCGTCGCGCGAATGCGCCGCAGCTCGCCGTCGTGCTCGAAGCTTTCGATGGCGACCGCGGTCCCGTACGGCACCTCGTCGCCGAGCTGGCGGAAGATCTTTTCGCGGATGAACTCGGCGGCGAGAAAGCGCTCGTCGCGATCGGTGACGTCGTCGCCCGAATAAAGCGGGGGACCGGGCGGAAGCGCCGCGGCGATCGCGCGCTTGAGCGCGCCGAGCTCGGTGCCCCGCTCGGCGGAAATTGGCACGATCGCGACGAATTCGCGCAGCGCCGCGATCTCGGCGATCCGCGGCAACAGCGCGCGCTTGTCGGCCAGCGCGTCGATCTTGTTGAGCGCCGCCACGAGCGGTACCCCGGGCGGCAGCAGGTCGAGCACCTCACGATCCTGCGCGCCAAAGCGGGCGGCGTCGGCGACGAACACGATGACGTCGACGTCGCCGAGCGCCTCGCGCACGGTGCGATTGAGCCGCTCGTTCAGGGGCGACCGGTGCCGGGTCTGCCAGCCGGGCGTATCCACGAAGATGAACTGCGTGCCGGGCTCGGTCAGGATGCCGCCGATCCGGTGGCGGGTGGTCTGGGGCTTGCGCGACGTGATGCTGATGCGCGCACCGACGAGCGCGTTCAGCAGCGTCGATTTGCCGACCGAGGGACGGCCGACGATCGCGACGTGGCCGCAGCGGTGCGCGCCGCCCGGTTCAGCCATCGCGCCGCTCGCGTCGTCCGCGTCAGCCATCGCGCCGCTCGCCCGGCAGCAGATCGAGCGCCTGCGTCGCGGCATCCTGCTCGGCGGCGCGCCGGCTCGCGCCCGTACCGCGGGTCACGATCGCAAGCTCGGGAATGCGGCATTCGACCGCGAATTGCTGCGCGTGCGCCTTGCCGGTCGTGGCGACGATCTCGTACGCCGGCTCGGGCAGCCGGCGCTTGTGCAACGCCTCCTGGAGCCGCGTCTTCGGGTCCTTGCCGAGCCGGGCGGGATCGGCATCGCGCAGCACGTCGCCATAGGCAGCGACGATCGCCGCCCGGGCCGGCGCGAATCCCGCGTCGAGGAAAACGGCGCCGAACACCGCTTCCATTGCATCGGCGAGGATCGACGCGCGGTCGGTGCCGCCGCTTTTCAATTCACCTTCGCCGACGCGGATCGCGCGACCGAGGTCGATGCGACGGGCCACCTGAGCGAGCGTGTTCTCGCGCACCAGATGGGCGCGCGCCCGCGTCAGATGCCCTTCGGGCGCATCGGGAAAGCGCTCGTAGAGGCTCAGTGCGACGACGAAGCCCAGCACGGCGTCGCCGATGAACTCGAGTCGCTCGTTGTTGGGCGTGCCGTAGCTGCGGTGCGTCAGCGCCTGCCGCAGAAGGTCGGGGTTCGCGAACGCGTGCTCGACGCCGACGCGCGGCTCGCCACCGGCCGGCGCATCGCGCGACGAAGGGTCGCTAGCCGCGGGACGAGCGCGCTTCGAACTCGAGGAGGATGCTCGCATTGCCGATCATGTGCAGGACCTTCTGCCATGACAGCGTGGCGACGATGGCGTTGCCTTCGCGTCCGACCGCCACTTCGGCGGCGTTGACCGAATCGACGTAATCGGCGGAGAGCCGCCGATCCATCGAGCGGCGGATCTCGGCGGCCGTCGGCGTCTGCACGTCGAGCATCGTCTGGTCGAGCGCCTTCTGGACGGTGAAGTATTCGATGTACGAGGGACCGACGCGGAACGCGACCAGCGCGAAAATGATGATCACGATCGTCGTGAACAAGAAGCCGATCATCGACAAGCCACGCTCGTTTCCGGACACGATGCTCCCTCCGCCGCGCCGCCGGTCAGTGAATGGCGCTGCCGACGCGCTTGAAAGCAAACGACGCGATGTCGTCCCAGTTGAACCAGATGAAGAACGCCCTGCCTCGCAGGTGGTCGTCCGGAACGAATCCCCAATAGCGGCTATCGTCGCTGTTGTCGCGGTTGTCGCCCATCATGAAGTAATGGCCGGCGGGAACCCGACATTTGAAGCCGCGCTCATTGTAGTCGCAATTTTCGCGCCCGGGGAACGGCCGGACGTTCGACGGATACACCGGCTGGGCCTGCGCATTGATGCCGATCGTGTGCGTCAGCCCCGGTTTGCCGTCGGTGTCCTCGACGCTTTTCTCGAGCGTCTCGAAGCGCAGCCCCTCGAGGTAGCTGTACGAGCCGTCGGCGCGCTGCGGCCACGGCGTGCCGTTGACCGTCAGCTTCTTGTCACGGTACTCGACGACGTCGCCGGGGAGGCCGACCACGCGCTTGATGAAATCCTGCGACGGGTTCAGCGGATAGCGGAAGACGACGACGTCGCCGCGGCTGGGATTGGAAATCGGGATGATCTTCTGCTCGATGACCGGCAGCCGGATCCCGTAGATGAACTTGTTCACGAGGATGAAATCACCCACCTCGAGCGTCGGACGCATCGACGACGACGGAATCTTGAACGGCTCGGCGAGAAACGAGCGCAGCACGAACACGACGAGCAGAACCGGAAAGAACGACTTCGAATACTCGACCCACACCGGCTCGGCGGCGCCGGGCGCCCGTCGTGCGGCAAAGAACAGCCGGTCGACAAGCCAGACGATGCCGGTCACGGCGGTCAGCACGAACAGGATCAGGGCGAAGTTCATCGAATCTCAGGAAGAACGAAGGGGGAACCGACTGCGGAAGGTACGGCGATCAGCGGCGCGGCATTGTCGCACGGAGATCAATCGGGGTCGGCGCTGCAATTATTGCGGCGGAGATGGCCGGGGACGGCGTGGCGTTCACGCCGCGACAATTACAGCCTGGCCCCGATTCACTTGCCGCCGACCTGCAGGATCGCGAGGAACGCTTCCTGCGGGATCTCGACGCTGCCGACCGACTTCATCCGCTTCTTGCCCGCCTTCTGCTTCTCGAGCAGCTTCTTCTTGCGCGTGATGTCGCCGCCATAGCACTTCGCGAGCACGTTCTTGCGCAGCGCCTTGATGTTCTCGCGCGCGATGATCTGGGCGCCGATGGCCGCCTGCACGGCGACGTCGAACATCTGCCGCGGGATGAGCGAGCGCATCTTCGCCGCGACTTCGCGACCGCGGTAGGTCGCCACCGACCGGTGCACCATGACCGACAGCGCATCGACGCGCTCGCCGTTGATCAGGATGTCGAGCTTCACCACATCGGCCGCGCGGAACTCCTTGAACTCGTAGTCGAGCGACGCATAACCGCGTGACACCGACTTCAGCTTGTCGAAGAAGTCCATCACGACTTCCGCCAGCGGCAGCTCGTAGGTGAGCAGCACCTGGCGTCCGACGTACTGCATGTTCTTCTGCACCCCGCGCTTCTCCGTGCAAAGCGTCAGCACCGGGCCGACGTAATCCTGCGGCATGAGGATCGTCGCCGTGATGATCGGCTCGCGGATCTCCTCCACCTTGGATAGCTCGGGCAGCTTCGACGGATTCTCGATCTCGAACAGCGTGCCGTCGCGCAGCAGCACCTGGTAGACGACGGTGGGCGCCGTCGTGATCAGGTCCATGTCGTATTCGCGCTCGAGCCGCTCCTGCACGATGTCCATGTGCAGCAGGCCGAGGAAGCCGCAGCGGAAGCCGAAACCGAGCGCCTGCGACACCTCGGGCTCGTAACGCAGCGACGCGTCGTTGAGTGAAAGCTTGTCGAGCGCGTTGCGCAGCGCCTCGTACTGGTTCGATTCGACCGGGTAGAGGCCCGCGAACACCTGCGGCTTGACTTCCTTGAAGCCAGGCAGCGCGGCCTTCGCCGGATTGGCGGCGCTCGTGATCGTATCGCCGACCTGCGCGGCCTTGAGCTCCTTGATGCCGGCGATGACGAAGCCCACCTCGCCCGCAGCCAGCGCTTCGCGCGCAACCGAGCGAGGCGTGAAGACGCCGACCTGCTCGCAATTGAACGTCGCGCCGGAGGCCATCAGCAGGATGCGGTCGCGCGGCTTCAGCGTTCCCTGCATCACGCGCACGAGCATCACCACGCCGACGTAGTTGTCGAACCACGCGTCGATCAGCAGCGCCTGCAGCGGCGCGGACGCGTCTCCCGCCGGCGGCGGAATGCGCGCGATCACCGCTTCGAGGATGTCGTCGATGCCTTCGCCGGTCTTGGCGCTGGCGCGCACGGCGTCGTCGGCCTCGATGCCGATGATGTCCTCGATCTCGTCGATGACCCGCTCGGGCTCGGCGGACGGCAGGTCGATCTTGTTCAGCACCGGCACGACCTCGACGCCCTGCTCGATGGCCGTGTAGCAGTTGGCGACCGTCTGCGCCTCGACGCCCTGCGATGCGTCGACGACGAGCAGCGCCCCTTCGCATGCGGCAAGCGAGCGCGACACCTCGTAGGCGAAATCGACGTGGCCCGGGGTGTCGATCAGGTTGAGCCGGTAGGTTTCGCCGTTGCGGGCGCGATAGACGAGCGCTGCGGTCTGCGCCTTGATCGTGATGCCGCGCTCGCGCTCGAGGTCCATCGTGTCGAGGACCTGCGCCTCCATTTCCCGATCGGCGAGACCGCCGCAGCGCTGGATGAACCGGTCGGCAAGCGTCGACTTGCCGTGGTCGATGTGCGCGATGATCGAGAAGTTGCGGATGTTCTGCATGTTGAATTTTAGCGGAAAGAGGACAACGATACCGGGATGAGCGAAACGAGCGGCGCCGTTGCCGAGGCCGTGTCGGCATCGGGGCCATGGAATCCGGGCGTCGAGTCGGAGATTCCCGCTGCCATCCGGCACCTGTCGACTTTCCTGCGGCCCGGGAACGTGTTCACGAGCGAGGCCGGCGCGCTCGAGCTTCGCGATCTGACCGGCCTCGATCTCGCGGACGTCGTCGCGTTTCGCCCGCAGAGGCTCGCACTGCACGAGCTTTTGATCCGCGTGACCGCCGACCTGTGCGTGCCCGACGGCGTGCGCATCGAGGACCTCGGCATCAATTTCCGCCGCATCACACGTACGGTGCTCGTCAATCACATCGAGCCGCGCATGGCGTTGGTGGATGCGGAGTACGAGCGCGTGCGCCGCGAGCTTGCGTCGCTGATCGAGCGCGAGGTCGAGTCACTGTTCGTTGCGCCCGCGGCAGCGCCGGTGCGAAAGC
>Ga0157373_10004348_pt1 | contig 10669 bp, 8 predicted proteins | sample C65metaG_FD_113460 | JGI IMG/M metagenome (GOLD analysis project Ga0157373, IMG submission 113460) | Corn rhizosphere microbial communities from Kellogg Biological Station, Michigan, USA - C6-5 metaG | ecosystem: Host-associated > Plants > Roots > Rhizosphere > Soil | place: USA: Michigan...
ATTTATATTTTAGTTAATAATCTTTATGACAACAAATTTATAAATTCCGGCATATCTTCAATACGTAAAATCCGGTCTATGTTCACCCGCTTCCGGGCTTCTTCAGGCATGTAGGCTACCTGTGCAGATTCCGGGTCCTGGATCGTTGCCAGCCCCCCCCACAGCTTTACACTCTTCAACCCGTCCACCCCATCAGCGTTGGATCCTGATAATAGAAGGCACACCAGTCGCTCGCCATAGACCTCCGCGGCCGTCTGAAAGGTGGCATCTATCGCCGGACGCGAGAAGTTGATCTTCTCCGAATAATCGAGAGAGAACGTATGGTCCAGCTCAATCAGCAGGTGGTAGTCTGAGGGGGCCACGTACACCGTTCCCGGCAAGATGACCTCTTTCTCCTCCACCTCTTTCACCCGCAACGAGGTGCGTGCAGATAATAAGTCGGGCAGCAGTGAATCTGCCCCATGTTTACGGTGTATGACAATCACAATGGGAAAGCTCAGGTCTGAACGCACCAATGGCAGTACTTTCAACAGCACATCCAGGCTTCCCGCAGAACCTCCAATTACAAATGCATCACACTTTCCCATTAGCTTACCTTTCTCCAGATTTTATGATTAGCCAATCGTTTATAGTTACCGGTTATAGGTGAAAAATCTATTGTCTCCTTAGTACCCAAGGCCATATAACCCAGATCGTCCAGGCTATCATCAAACAACTGAAGCACTTTGTTCTGCAGGTCCCGGTCAAAATAGATCAGCACATTCCTGCAAAGGATCAATTGAAATTCGTTAAAAGAATGATCTGAAACAAGGTTATGGGTAGAAAAAATTATTTTTCTCTTCAGCTCCTCATCAAACTTCGCCAGCGAATAACTGGCGGTGTAATAGCTGGAAAAGTCTTTTGTACCTCCCGAGAGGATGTAGTTTTCCGAATATTGTTTCATCTGTGCAAGTCCGAACATGCCCTGTGCCGCTTTTTCCAGTACCGTAGGATTCAGGTCTGTGGCATAAATCAGCGACTTCTGGAGCAGGTTCAGCTCCTTCAGCAGGATCGACATCGAATACGCCTCCTCGCCTGTGGAGCAGCCGGCCAGCCAGATGCGGATGAAGGGATACGTGCCGAGCTTGGGCAACACTGTCTCACGCAGGGTTTTGAAAAATACCGGGTCGCGGAACATCTCTGTTACGTTTACCGTAATCTGTTCCACAAAACGTTTGAAATAATCCGGGTCATTGTTCACACGGTACCGGAATTCGGCAAAGCTAAGTGCCTTATCCAGTGAATACAGCCTGATGATCCTCCTCTTCAGTGACGCCCTGGAATAACCGGTAAAATCGTAACCGTATTGTTCCAGAAGGTCCGCCAGCAACAGCTCTACTTGCTCATCATTCACTACAGGTAAATCCAAATCAGGTGATATATCGGGTGAGTAAATTGGTCAGTTCATCCACATTGATCGGCTTGGATACATAGCCTACTGCACCTGCTTCCAGGCAACGTTCACGGTCGCCCAGCATGGCCTGGGCAGTCACGGCAATCACAGGGATCTCTTTGAGGTCAGGGTCTTTGCTCATCACATCCATAGCCTGATAGCCGTCCATTCCAGGCATCATCATGTCCATCAGCACCACGGCAATTTCCCTATCCTGCTTCAGCAGGTCAATCCCTTCTTCTCCTCCTGCTGCCGACAAACACCGGTAACCTCTGGCACGAAGTACCGCCGAGAGTGCAAAAATATTCCGGTTGTCGTCGTCAATTATCAATACTTTATTATCCGCCATATGTGTTGAAATACGGTTTGTTATTAAACTTTATCATATAACCATACCCTAAGGAGGGAGATCAGCTGATCCACATCCACCGGCTTGGAGATGTAATCTGAAGCTCCTGCGGCTATGCATTTTTCCCGGTCTCCCATCATTGCCTTCGCTGTAACAGCTAAAATCGGCAAATGTTTGTAGGCACTGATCTTTCTGATTTCACGTGTGCTTTCATATCCGTCCATCTCCGGCATCATCATATCCATCAGGACAACATCTACCATCGGGTTGTCTTTAAGGATCTGGAGCGCTTCTTTTCCATCTGTAGCAGCAAGAACTTTCATCTTGTGTTGTTCCAGTGCTTTGGTTAAGGAGAATATGTTCCGTACGTCATCGTCTGCGATCAGCACCGTTTTGTTATTGAGCACCTCGTAAAGACCACCCAGCTTACCTGACAGAGGTTTTTTGAACTTGTTGTCGGCCTGTCTTTCCTCCACAAGGTGCAGGAACAAACCGGCTTCGTCCAGGATCCGCTGGTAGGAATGCGCTGTTTTCACGACGATGGAATCTGCATACTGACGGATCCGCGTTTCTTCTCCTTTGCTCAGGTTCTTACCCGTAAAGATGATGATCGGCAGGTTTTCCAATCCCTCACTTTTTTTGATGGTCTCCAGGGTATCGTAAGCATTTTTGTCGGGAATGCCCATGTCCAGGATCACACAGTCCACTTCTTTCTTATGCAGCGCACCAATGCTATCGCCAACATTCCCGGCAATTTCCGTCTGGATGTTGTAATTGCTCAGGAAGTAGCTTAATGCTTCCGCATGCTGTTTGTTCTCTTCCACGATCAATACCTTCTTAGGATGTCTGCTCAGTGCATCTTCCAGTTTGGTAAAGATTTGTTTCATCTGCTCCAGGGCCACCGGCTTATTGATGAAGTCGACAGCACCCCTCAGCAGGCTCTTCTTTCTCATTTCCAGCGAAGACATGATGTGCACCGGGATCGGTTTCGTCACCGGGTTGGACTTAAGTTCTTCCATCACCTGCCAGCCATCTTTGACAGGCAACTGGATGTCCAGAAGAATCGCCAGTGGCTTATAGTGGTTCGCCAGCTCTATTCCCACATCGCCGCGCACAGCAACGATCCCCTTATAGTCGCGCTTACGTGTAAAGTTCAGTAATGTTTTCGCGAAATTGGTGTCATCCTCGATGATGAGGATCACCTTGTCGCCTGCCTGGATATCGTTCCTGTCATCTTCTACATCCTGAGGGATTGTATCCACAGTGAAGCGCTCTGCAACTTCTTCCAGGGCATTTTCAATATAGGTAATCTTTGAGGAGAGCTCTTTTTCCACGTCCACCTCTATGGCATCCACGCGCCTCACCGGCAGGGAAAACGTGAATGAACTACCGACATTTTCTTTGCTGGTCAGCTCAATCTCGCCACCAAGGATCTTAGCCAGTTCCCTGCTGATCGACAAGCCCAGACCTGTACCACCAAACTTACGCCTGGTTGAACCATCTGCCTGTTGGAAGGCTTCAAAGATGAGCCCTTGCTTATCTGCAGCAATACCAATCCCGGTATCGGTCACCGTGAATTGCACAAACTTCCCGGAGTCATCCTTTTTAACGGTAAGGCTCACCTTACCCTGTGTAGTGAATTTAATGGCATTGGAAAGCAGGTTTTTCAGGATCTGCTCCAGACGCATCTTATCAGTTTCCACCTCAGGTATGCGCTCCTCAACCTCCACAGCAAACTGCAATTGTTTATTCTTTGCCAGCGGACTGAACATAGAGCGCATATCGGTCGATACTTCATCAATATTTACCGATGCAAACTCCAGCTTCATCTTTCCGGCCTCAATTTTCGAAAGGTCAAGAATCTCATCGATCAGTCCCAAAAGGCCCTGACCGGAGCTCTGTATCACCTCCGCATATTCAATATATTCTTTATCCAGATCCTTGTTCTCAGACATCAGTTTTGACAACAACAGGATGGAGTTCAGTGGTGTCCTCAACTCATGCGACATATTTGCCAGGAACTCGGACTTGTATTTTGTGCTCTGCTCCAGCTGTTCTGCCTTTTGCTGAATGTCCTGATTGCGTTCCTGGATCAGCTGGTTTTTTTCTTCGAGTAATGTGGTACGTTCCTCCAGCTCCTGGTTGCTTTGCAGCAACTCTTCCTGTTGTACGCGCAGCTCCTCCTCGGAGGTCTGGATTTTCTGGCTTTGCGCTTCCAACTCAGCATTTAAGCCCTCAAGTTCAGTGTGCTGTGCCTGCAACTCTTCTGCCTGCGCCTGCGTTTCCTCCAGGAAGTCCTGTAATTTTTTACGGTTTTGCGCTACATGGATCCCAATACCGATGTTTGCCCCGATGTTCTGGAAGAACTCGAGTTGCAATGGTGTGTAACAGTTCAGGGATCCGATTTCCATCACTCCGATTACTTCGCCATTTCTGAATACAGGTACTGCGACCACATTCCTAGGTCTGGTATCTCCGCTGGCATAACTAATGGTCATCTCTCCCTGAGGGATGTCGTTGATCAGTAACTGTTTTCCATTCTTTAACACCTGACCGGCAAGCCCTTCTCCAATTTTGAACAGCTGACGTTCCTGGCGCTCCACAAGAGCGTACCCAGCCGTCAGATGGATGTGCCTGTCGTCGCCAAGCAGGTAAAATGCAGCCACCTGGCTGTCGGTATGTTCCACGATACTGGTCAGAACATCACTGGCAAGCACGGGAACTTCTTTCTCGCCGACCATTTTGTCATTGAGCTTGGCAATCCCGGACTGCAGCCATTCTTTATCTGCAAGTAAAGAAAAAGAGTACTTTAGCGACTCTGCCATGGCATTCAGCGATCCGGCAACACTGCCTAGCCCATCTTTCTGGTCCTGATCCAGCCTGACGTCATAATCCCCGCTGGAGATCTGCTCTGCAATCTGGCGCACCACCTCGATCCGGGTATCGATCTCTTCATTTTTGGCCTGCAGCTCCATCTCCAGGCGGATCCGCTCGGCAAAATCGCCCGAAACCTTCCGATAAAAGAAAAAGGTAATCAATACAGCAAGGATCGCTGCAATCACAATCACCGTCGGCGTATATCCGGAGATGACGTTAAGCTCAGAAACCCTTTCGCCCAGCAGGCGCTTTTCTTCGGTTTCCATAGCCTTCACCAATGCCCGTGCACTATCCATATAGGATTTGCCATTCTTCAGGTCCGTTACGCTGACATTTCCGCCCTGACGTCTAAGCTCAATGGTTTGACGGAGGATGGTCAGCCGCTGATCAATCACCGACTTCAGCTCCTTTGCATTGCGTTGCTGCACAGGATTGTCCTTCGTCAGCTCGGCCACCTCTTCCAGCACCAATAATGCATGGCGACGTGCACCAGTATAAGGTTCCAGAAAGACTTCGTCGCCCGTTAAAAGAAAACCCCTCTGCCCCGTCTCCGCATCCTTCAGCGTAGAAATGATGTCGGCAACACCCGTCATTACCTGGTTGCTGTGCTGTACCAGGTCAGAGCTCTTGATCAGGCCCTCAATACTTTTGTAGGAAGCCAGCGAACTGATGAACAGGATGGCCAGTGAAAGGCCCAGTCCAACACGCAGGTTTCTTCTCAAAGATTTTTGCTTTGCTTGCATACTTAAAAAATAGTGTTATTCTGTTTCAGAAATGGAATGTATTGGAATATGGAAATAGAACTCGGATCCTTCGCCAGGAGTGCTCTTAACGCCAATCTCGCCTTGATGTCTCCTGATGATTTCCGAAGAAATGAAGAGCCCGATGCCAAGTCCCTGAAAGTGGATGGCCGTTTCTTCAACGCGATAGAACTTCTCGAAAACGTTTTTCTGCTGTTCCTCGCTGATACCAATACCGAAATCCCGCACACTTACGTAAATGCGGTCGCCACGGTCCTCAACATTGATCTGCACTTCCGTTGTTCCTGGAGAATACTTAATGGCATTGGTCAGAAAGTTGATGACAACCTGCTCTATGCGCAGTTCATCCCCAAAGATTTCCCCCGAGAAGCCGCCCTTTTTAACGATATTAAACTCTGGGTTAGACTGATTAATGATTTCCAGCACGTTATCCAACATGGCATCCATTACGAAGGGTTTCATGTTGAACTTCATCTTGCCGCTTTCGATCTTGGAGATGTCCAGCAGGTCTGTGATAAGACCGTTGAGTTTCTCTAATTGCACCTGCGCTTTACCGAGGTGTTTCCTGAGTGTAGGTACGTCTCCCTTTTCGACGCTGCGTTCCAGCAGCTGCACGTACCCTTTCACGCTGGTAAGCGGCGTTTTGAGCTCGTGGCTGGCTATACTGATGAACTCGTCTTTCTTGCGCTCCGCCTGCTTGCGGAACTCAATCTCATCCAGCAGGGCATCTTGTATTTCAATTAGTTTTCGGCTTTGCTCATAGATGCGGTAAAAGGTTTTAACCTTCAGCAGCAGCACATCCATGTCTACCGGCTTGGTAATGTAATCTAGTCCGCCTGAAGAATATCCCTTAGTGATGAAGCGAAGCTCAGTGTTTGCTGCCGACAGGAAGATAATGGCTGTTTCCTTTGCCTTGCTGTATCCGGAGATCGCCTCCGCTACTTCAAAGCCGTCCATTCCCGGCATCTGCACGTCGAGAATGATGAGCACATACTCATTTCTAAGTACCTTCTTTAGGGCTTCTTCTCCCGAAGATGCAGTATCAACTTCAAAATTATGTTTCTCAAGAACCTTTTTTAGAGAGATCAGGTTCTCGGGCGTGTCATCAACAATTAGTATCATCTGTTAAATTAAATGAGGCGCTTATCTTTCCCGGCCTCGCATTCACTCTTATTGTGGAACAGTTTGCTGCTAAAGTTATACAACTTCATAGAATAATAGGTGTCTAAACATCTTTTATCTTACAAAAACGATATCACTAAATCATAAGTCCCTGGCATTGAAGGTATCTCCATCACTGATCTTGCCACTTTCAAAACCCTTTTTAAACCAAAACACCCTTTGAGCAGAGGTACCATGCGTAAAAGCATCGGGTACCACTTCACCCTGGGCCTGCTTCTGAAGCTTGTCGTCTCCAATGGCATTTGCCGCTGTGAGCGCCTCCTCCAGATCTCCTTCCTCCAATTTAAAATCTTTTAACAGCTGTGCATCGTGTGCCCAGAGTCCTGCGAAATAATCGGCCTGCAGCTCCAGCTTTACCGACAGTTTATTGTATTCTTTTTCGCTCAGCTGACCTCGCGCCTGCTGCAGCTTGTCTGAGATTCCCAGCAGGTTCTGGACGTGGTGCCCTACTTCATGAGCAATGACATACGCCTGGGCAAAGTCGCCCGCAGCGCCAAATCTGTTCTTTAATTCTTCGTAAAAACTAAGGTCAATGTATACTTTATGGTCTCCCGGGCAATAGAATGGGCCCACGGCTGAACTGGCGTTCCCACATGCCGACTGGACACTATTGGTAAACAACACCAACACAGGCTTCTCGTAAACCTTGCCAAGCTGATCGAACTGTTTGACCCAGACCTGATTGGTTGACTCCAAAACACCATCAATAAATTGTGCTTCCTTATCCTGGGGATCGCCCTTTTTACCTTCTACCGGTGCTGCATCCCCAATGGGCAGCTGGCTCACCAGGCCGGTCAGATCCTGACCGAAAAAAAGACCCAGAATCACGATAATAATGCCGACACCGCCTCCTATTACACCACCACCACTCATCCCCCGCCGGTCTTCAATATTCCCGCTCCCTTTACCGAACCATTGCATAAAATTCTAGTTTAAATTGGTTTATCCCGTTTGCGCGACAATTGTTATACCAATTTAAACCAGAATCAATTTTTTTAAGCGAAAGCTTCGACCGCCTTGCTGATTCTTTTTACCGTTTCTGCTTTTTTCAGTGCTACAGCAATGTCAAATACTCCGGGACCAAACTTGCCACCTACCAGCATAATGCGGAAGGGAAGCATCAGCTCTCCGGGTTTGAAATTGTGCGCTGCGGCAAGCTCCTTGAACTTTTCCTCCAGTTCAGCGGCATTCAGCCCCTCGGAAATCACCCCGCTGTAAGCCTCGAAGAATGCGGCTTTCTCTGCAGTCCATTTCGGTTTTACGGCAGGCAGATCGTATGCTGATGGCGCATTAAAAAAATATGAACTTTGAGGAATAAAATCGGTAAGCAGCGTACAGCGATCTTTAATCAGGTCAATCACCTGTTCGAGATAGGCATCATCGCTCAGCTCCGTACCTGCAGCGGCAAATGCCGCCTTTACCGTTGGCAGCAGCGCTGCCGCAGGTGTATTTTTCACCCATTCGTGGTTGTACCATTTTGCCTTCTCAAAATCAAACTTTGCTCCTGCCTTGCTGATGCGCTCAACAGAGAATTTATCGATCAGCTCCGCCATACTGAACAGCTCCTGGTCGGTACCGTCATTCCAGCCGAGCATGGCCAGCAGGTTGACGAAAGCCTCGGGCATAAAGCCCAGCTCGCGGAAGCCTGTAGTCAGGTCGCCCGTCTTCGGATCAGTCCAGTTTTGTGCATATACCGGGAAGCCCAGTCTGTCGCCATCACGTTTGCTCAGCTTTCCATTGCCATCAGGCTTCAGGATCAGGGGAAGGTGTACCCACTGAGGCATCTCATCAGCCCAGCCCAGGTATCGCCACAACAAAATGTGTATCGGTGCCGAGGGCAGCCACTCTTCACCTCTGAAGATATGCGTGATCTCCATTGCCCGGTCGTCTGCCACCACAGCAAGGTGGTAGGTAGGCATACCGTCAGCCTTCAGCAGCACTTTATCGTCTACCAGGTTGGTATCAAAGCTCACATGCCCGCGGATCAGGTCGGTAAAAGAAACCAGCTCGTCTGCAGGCATCTTTATGCGGATCACATGTGGTGCAGCAGCGGCCAGCAATGCGGACACCTCAGTATCAGGCAGCGTAAGGGAGTTCCTCATGCCCTCACGTGTAGACAGTCCGTAAGTAAAATTGGGAATTTCCTTTCTTTTGGCCTCCAGCTCTTCGGGAGTGTCAAAGGCATAATAAGCATAGCCATCATTTACCAGCTGCTCTGCATACTGGCGGTAGCTGGCTTTACGTTCGCTTTGGCGGTAAGGCCCATAATTCCCTCCGATGGCCGGACTTTCGTCCGGAGACATACCACACCATTCCAGGCAGGCAGCAATGTATTCCTCCGCGCCGGCAACAAAGCGGGTCTGGTCAGTATCTTCCACACGCAGGATAAAGGAACCATTGTGTTTCTTAGCGAACAAATAATTAAATAAAGCGGTGCGTACACCACCCAGATGTAACCCACCGGTAGGGCTGGGCGCAAATCTTACTCTTACTTTCTTTTCCATAATTACTACCTGCAAAGATATATTTTTTAACGCGTTAGCCTTCTATTCATCTATTTTTGAATGCTATTTCGTAATTTGCCATCGTAAGACATGAATCCATACGAAAAAAAACGCCGCTGGAAATTCTTTTTATTGATTTTCGCCTTTGTCATCGGTACAGCATCAGTATTCTACAGCGATTTCTTTGTGAAAAAGATGGAACGGGAAGAGCAGGTACAATTTCAGCTCTTTGCGAAGGTAACAGAGCAGACCCTGGTCATGTACGATGACGACCGGTATACCGACCTGATCGACCTCGTGAGGACCAACACCAAACTACCCATCATCATCACCAATGAGGAAGGAGCCATCGTCACCTATCAGGGCCTGGACTCCACAAAGACCAATTATGACATCGAGAAAAAGGACAACGTCACCTACGACCCTGCATTTTTTGTAAGGGAGCTCAAAAAAATGAATGAGCAGCATCCGCCAACGCCCATCATCGGCCTCGACGGCAAGCGCCTCTATATCTACTACCGCGACTCACCTACACTGACACAGCTGCGCTACTTCCCCTACATCCAGCTGGCAGTTATCGGCCTTTTCCTCCTTACCGCCTATGTAGCGTTCAGCTCTGCACGCAAGGCTGAACAGGACCAGGTGTGGGTGGGTATGGCAAAAGAAACGGCTCATCAGCTGGGCACTCCCATTTCCTCGCTCATGGCCTGGATCGAACTGATGAAGTCGCGTTTTGATGCCGAAGATGACCCCCTTATTGCGGAGATGGAAAATGACCTGAAGCGACTGGAAGTCATTACCGATCGCTTTTCGAAGATCGGCTCCAAACCCATTGTGGAAGATCATGTTGTGTATACGGTAATTTATAATTTCGTGGCTTATTTCAAGCTGCGTACCTCAGACAAGATCATCTTCCAGATCACCGGTGATGACCAGGTCCGGGCACTCATCAATGTACCCCTGTTTGACTGGGTAATAGAAAACTTACTGAAAAATGCGGCCAACGCCATTGAAAATGAGGGCTCCATTACCATCAACATTATCGAAAACCTTGCAAAGGAAGAGGTGTTCATCGATGTGACCGATACGGGAAAAGGCATCGCCCGCTCCAAGTTCGATGCGGTGTTCCAGCCTGGGTATACCACCCGCAAACGCGGATGGGGACTGGGCCTCTCCCTCACCAAACGCATCATCGAGAATTACCACAACGGACAGATCTTCGTTAAAGATTCTGAACTGGATAAAGGCACTACCTTCCGCATCATCCTTAAAAGCAGTATTACTTATGAACCGACCCCAAACTCATGATTACCCCGCCTGGGCGGAAACCTACATCAGCAAAGTAGGTGATGACGTCATGGCCATCCTTGAGCAACAAGCAACCAGCTTTCCTGACTACCTGAAAAGCCTGGAGCACATTGCCGACCATGCTTACGAAGCCGGGAAATGGACCATCAGAGAGATGGCGGGCCACATCATCGACACTGAGCGCATCCTGGTCTACAGGCTCACCTGCTTTGCCCGCGCGGAGCGACATGCCCTTCCCGGATTTGAAGAAGACGAC
>Ga0157373_10004350_pt1 | contig 10666 bp, 13 predicted proteins | sample C65metaG_FD_113460 | JGI IMG/M metagenome (GOLD analysis project Ga0157373, IMG submission 113460) | Corn rhizosphere microbial communities from Kellogg Biological Station, Michigan, USA - C6-5 metaG | ecosystem: Host-associated > Plants > Roots > Rhizosphere > Soil | place: USA: Michigan...
CGTCTTGCCGTTCATGATCCGCGCGGCCGTGGTCTTCATGTCGGCGGTGCGGGAGACGACGACCGGGCTCTTGCCGCCCAGCTCCAGCGTCAGCGGCACCAGGTTCTCGGCCGCCGCGCGCATCACGTGCCGCGCGATCGAGGTCGCGCCCGTGAAGATCATGTGGTCGAACGGCAGACCCGCGAACGCCTGGCCGACCTCCGGTCCGCCGGTGATCACGGCGATCTCCTCGTCGGTGAAGGCCTTGGCGAACATGGTCTTCATCAGCTCGGAGGTGGCCGGCGTGAACTCCGACGGCTTGATCATCGCCCGGTTGCCCGCGGCCAGGATCCCGGCCAGCGGCGCGAAGGTCAGGTTGATCGGGAAATTCCACGGACTGATCACGCCCACCGTGCCCTTCGGCTGGTAGTGGAGCACGGCGCTCGCGCCAAACAGCGACAGGATCGCCGGCGTCGGGCGGCGTTTCTCAGGCCGCATCCACTTCTTCACATGCTCTTTGGCGAACTTCAGCGGACCGATGGAGCCGGCCACGTCGGTGAACCGCGTGGCGTCCTTCGAGCGCGAGCCGAAGTCCTCGTTCAGCGCGTCGGCGATCTCGTTTTCGTGGTCGACCAAGAGGCCGATGCAGCGGTCGATCCAGTCGATCCGCTGGGCCGCTGTAGGCGCGCCGTCGCGGATGTGAGCGGCCTTCTGGCGCTCCAGAATGTCCATCATCAGGGCGCGGTGGGCCTCAGAGTCGAGTTTGGCCGGGGCGTTCATGGGTCTTCCTCCGCAGGAGCCTTAGGGGCCGGCTCCAATCTTATCAGTGTTCACAATGACTCGGAGCCGCGGCGGCGGCAAGCGTGCCGCCGCGTCACGCGATTTTCGCTGGCGTTCCGCAACGTCCAGCGCCTAACGCTGCGCGCCAAAGCTCCGGAGGACGGACCCGTGGACTACCAGAAGATCAAGCTGACGACGCAGGGCGGCGTGGCCACCCTCACCCTCAACGACCCCTCCACCCTGAACGCGGCGGGCATCGATCTCGCCACCGAAATGGCCCATGCGCTGCGGGCGCTGGCGGCGGGCGTTGTGAAGGCGCGCGCCCTGATCGTCACGGGCGAAGGGCGCGGTTTCTGCTCCGGCGCCAACCTGTCGGGCGGAGGCGCGGCCGGGCGCGAGCTGGACGTGGACGGCAAGCCGGACGCAGGCCGGGCGCTGGAGACCACCTACAACCCGCTGATCATGCTGATGCGCGACTTTCCGCTGCCGCTGGTCACGGCGGTGAACGGTGCGGCCGCGGGCGTCGGCTGCTCCATCGCGCTGATGGGCGACATGATCGTGGCGGGCGAAAGCGCCTACTTCCTGCAGGCCTTCCGGCGCATCGGCCTGGTGCCGGACGGCGGCTCGACCTACCTGCTGCCGCGCATGATCGGCCGAGCGCGGGCGATGGAGATGGCGCTGCTGGGCGAGAAGATCTCCGGCGCCAAGGCCTTCGAATGGGGTCTCGTCAACCGCTGCGTTCCCGACGGCGAGCTGATGGCCACCGCCACGGCGATCGCCGAGGAACTGGCCAATGGCCCCAAGTCCCTGACCATGATCCGTCAGCTGATGTGGGAAAGCCTCGACAACGACTGGACCGGCCAACTCCACGCCGAACGCCAGGCCCAGAAGATCGCCGGCAAGACCGAAGACTTCATCGAAGGCGTCACCGCGTTCCTTCAGAAGCGCCAGGCGAGCTTCAAGGGCGCCTAGGCGTAGGGCTTGTAGCTCTTCTCTTCGACGATGTCGGAGCCCGCCGCCTCGTTGATGGCGCGCTTGATGGCGGCGCGGCGGTCGTTCTCGATGTAGACCGAACGGGCGAGCTGAACGAAGCGGTCCCCGAAGTCCTGGCGGCGTTCGCAGTCGCGCTTGCCGTCCTCGATGTCCCAGAGCGCGCCGTTCACCTCGGCCAGCTCGCCGGTCAGCCGCTCGATCTCGGCGCTCGCGGGCAGCGCATCGGCGGCGATGGCCTCCAGCATGGCCAGTTCCTTGCGGACATTGGCTTCCTTGGCCGGATCGCCGATGCGGGCGGCCTTCACGCGCAGGATGGTGATCTTGTCCACCAGTTCGCCCGCCGAGATCGGGGCCATGATGCTCATGCCAGCAGCCTCTCCAGCGCCTGCGCCGCGGAATCGACCGGCAGGGCCTCCATGGCGCCGCGATAGTCTTCCGCCACCAGAACCTCAAGCCGCTGGGCGGCGGGCCTAAACTTCACCGCCTTGCGCCGGTCCTTTTGCAGACTGAGCAGCGGCGCCCCGCCCGCCGCCAGCATGTGGCCGGGTCCCGCATCGTTCGCCACGGCCGCCGCGAGCCGCGAAGCCAGCGCGATCACCAGCAACGGGCCCTTGATGTCGGTCTGGGCAGACTCCGGAAACAGCGCATTTGGCATCGCCGCCCGGGCAGTCGCCGCATCCTCTGCCTCGTCCGGGCCGAAGAAGAACACCGGCTTTCGCCGCTTCGTCTCCTGCAGCTTTGCCAGCGCAATGTAGTTCGCCAGCGGCCACCGCTTTTCCGCACCGCCCGCGCCCGGCGCAAAGCCCACATAGACCTCGCCGAACGGCAGCAGCGCGTTTGCCGTCTCGAGCGCGCGCGGATCGGTCAGCTTCAAAGGCTGCAACGTCGCCCCCGGCGCCGCCTCGGCCAGCAGCACGGCGAGGCGGTCCACCACCGCCTCCGGCCAGTCCACTCCTCTGCCCGCCGCCGATACAAACCGCCGCCCAGCTCGCTTCGCGACAGCGCTGCGCCGCAGGTTCTCCTGCGTGTCGATGACCAGATCGAAGGTCCGCCCACCGAACGGCTTCACCCACGGCAGCCAGTCGAGCGCGCTCGCGCCTGTCGGCCCATCGGTGATGACCTCATCGATCAGCCCCTCGACCACGGCCCTCAGCGGCCCGGCATAGACCGTCGAGCCCTTCGCCGCGCACCAGCTGATCTTTGCTTCCGGAAACGCCGCCCGCAGCCCGGCCACGAACGGCAGCTTGATCAGCCCGTCGCCGATTACCTCGCCCATCGAATAGACCAGTATCGAGCCGGTCATCCGTCCCACGGCCCCGGCCCGATGTCGGCCCGTGCGCCCTTCTTCGGCTTCTTGGCCCTGAGCGCGGCATCGAGCCCCAGCCGCGCCCACCGCTCGGCCGCATCGGCGTCATCAGCCGCCTCGTCGGGCAGGCGCCAGTAGCGCAGGCTTCCGGACGTGCCGTCCTTGAACTGGAAGATGAAGGGCTCGGAACCGGCGGCCTGGAATTCGCCGACGCTGAGGTCGTCGACCTTCAGGTACAGCGTCTCGCCCATGATCAGGCCGAACATCAGGTCGTGCGCATACACGCCCGCGCCGCCGAACATCTTCCTGATCCGTATCGGGCCGAGCGGCGCGAGCTGCTCCTGGATGAGCGCGGCGAAGTCCGAGCTGACCGCCATCCCTCGCCCCTGCCCGCTTAGGCTTCCGAGGCCGGGATGATCGTCACGCTCTCGCCGCAGCCGCAGGCGTCGGTTTCGTTGGGATTGCGGAAGACGAACTTGGCGGCCAGCCGCGTCGTTTCGTAGTCGATCTCGGTGCCGATCAGGAACAGCACGGCCTTGGGCTCGATCAGGATGGTGACGCCCTTGTCCTCGACCACTTCGTCCAGCGGGTTCGCCGCCTCGGCGTATTCGAGAACATACTCCTGCCCCGCGCAGCCGCCGTTCTTCACGCCGACGCGCAGGCCCATGTAGCTGTTGTCCGCCTTGGCCATGATTTCCTTCACGCGCTCGGCGGCGCGGTCGGTGAGGGTCACGACCTTGGGGCGGGGACGGCGGGGGCGAAGCGCGGTTTCCATCATCAGAACATGTTCAGTTGCAGCTTGGCCTCGTCGCTCATGCGCGCGGGGTCCCACGGCGGGTCGAAGACGAGGTCGACCTTGACGTTGCGCACGCCCGGCACCTCGCGCACGGCGTCCTCGACCCAACCCGGCATTTCGCCGGCGACGGGGCAGCCGGGCGCGGTCAGGGTCATGTCGATGGCGATGTCCTTATCGTCGGACACATCGACCTTGTAGATGAGGCCAAGCTCATAGATGTCGACCGGGATTTCCGGGTCATAGACCGTCTTCAGCTTCTCGATCAGCTGGTCGGTGATCCGGTCGAGTTCGGCCTGCGAGAGGGGTGTGGCTGTGTCGGTCATGCTCTTACGCAAAGAAGGACTGGGCTTTGGTCAGCGCCTCGACGAAGGCGTCGGCCTCGGCCTCGGTGTTATATAGGGCGAACGACGCCCGCGCGCTCGACGTGAGGCCAAACCGCGCCATCAGCGGCTCGGCGCAGTGGGTCCCGGCGCGGACGGCCACGCCGTATTTATCGAGGATCTGGGCGATGTCGTGAGCGTGGGCGCCTTCGACCGCGAAGGACAGGATGGCGGCCTTTCCCGGCGCCTCCCCCAGCACCCGCAGCCAGTTGGCGCCATTCAGACCCTCGATGACGCGGCTGTAGAGGCCGTGCTCGTGGGCGAGGATGGCATCGCGGTCGAACTGGGAGAGCCACTCGATCGCCGCGCCCAGCCCGATGACCTCGAGGATGGGCGGCGTGCCGGCCTCGAAGCGGTGCGGGGGGTCGGCGTAGGTGATGCGGTCTTCCGTGACCGCTCCGATCATCTCGCCGCCGCCCTGATAGGGAGGTAGCTGCGCCAGTCGCTCGGCCTTGCCGTAGAGCACGCCGACGCCCGTCGGCCCGTACAGCTTGTGGCCGGTGAAGACGTAGAAGTCGCAGTCGATCTCCTGCACGTCGATGTGGGCGTGCACCGCGCCTTGGCAGCCGTCGATCAGCACCGCCGCGCCTGCCGCGTGGGCCATGTCGGTGATAGCCTTCACCGGATTGATGGTCCCCAGCACATTCGAGACGTGGGTCACGGCCACCATTTTCGTCCGCGACCCGATCAGCCCGCGCAGGTGGTCGAGGTCGAGCTGTCCGTCGTCCAGCACTCGGGCGAACCGCAGCACCACGCCCTTACGCTCGCGCAGCAGGTGCCAGGGGACGATGTTGGAGTGGTGCTCCATCTGGGTGAGCACGAGCTCGTCGCCTTCGCGCAGGCCGAGCCCGAACGACGCCGCGACCAGGTTGATCGCCTCGGTCCCGCCCTTGGTGAAGATGATCTCGTTGGGCGAGGCCGCATTGACGAACCGCGCTACCGACGCGCGCGCGGCCTCGTAGGCCTCGGTCGTCTCGTTGGCGAGCGTGTGCAGGCCGCGGTGGACGTTGGCGTAGGAGTGCTCCATCGCCCCCGTCATCGCCTCGATCACCGCCCGCGGCTTCTGGGCCGAGGCGGCGTTGTCGAGATAGACCAGCGGGCGTCCGTTCACCTGCCGCGACAGGATCGGGAACTGGGCGCGGACAGCTTCGGCGTCGAAGGCCATCAGTAGCCCCCCAGCCGCTTGGCCGCCCAGGCGCGGGCGGCGTCGCGCGCGCCCTCGTGGCCGATACGGTCGATGACCTCGCCGATGAAGGCCTCGGTCAGCATGGCGCGGGCCTGAGCGTCCGGAATGCCACGCTGCCGCGCATAGAAGATCGCCGCCTCGTCCAGCGCCCCGATGGTGTTGCCGTGCGCGCACTGCACGTCGTCGGCGTAGATCAAGAGCTCCGGCTTGGCGTCCACCTCGGCGCGTTCGGAGAGGATCAGCGCGTGGTGGCCCATCCGCGCGTCGGTTCGATCCGCGCCTTCGGAGACCACGATGCGGCCCTGGAAGATGCCCCGCGCCTGATCGCGCACGACACCCTTGGTGAGTTGCTCGGTCGTCCCGTCGACGCCGTCGTGGACCACGACCGTGGTGATGTCGGAATGTCGCTTGTCAGCGAGCAGGTAGGCGCCGTCCATCCTCACGGTTGCGCCATGTCCCGGATGCGTCACCCGCGTCTCGATCCGCTGACGCTTGGCGCCGGAGGTGAGGGCCGTTTGCCCAAACACCGATCCCGCTGAGAGCGCTACCTCAGCCGAGCTGACCGATACGGCATCGGCCTCATCGTCGGCTAAAACCACTCGCTCCAGCCGGGCGCCTTCGCCCAGTCGGATGTCGAGATCGGCATGAGCGATGTAACCACTCCCCTGCCCCTCGTAGCTCTCGAGCAGCGTCACCGAAGCGCCTGCATCCACCTCGAGAGCGAACCGCGCCAGGTGGGCCGTCTCCGTCGCATGGGAGACAAACCGCACCGCCACGACCCTCTGCTCACCGGCGCGCACATGCAGCCGCGTCGGCCCATGGCCATTGACGACCGCCAGCGTCTCAGCCCCCTCGAACGGCCCCGGCCCAATGGGGCCCTCGTAAACGAGAGACGCGGGCGGCACGGCACGGATCAACCCGCGCAGATCCGTCCAGCGCCAGTCCTCGTCGCGCTTCGACGGCAGCTCGGCGACATCGCCGGTCAGGATGACGGTGGCCAGGCTCAAGCGGCCCTCGCATACTTGTCGTAGCCTTCGCGCTCCAGTTCGTGCGCGAGGTCGGGGCCGCCGGACGCCACGATCCGTCCGCCAACCAACACGTGCACCCGATCCGGCCGGATGTAGTCGAGCAGCCGCTGATAGTGGGTGATCACCAACATCGCCCGATCCGGCGAGCGCATGGCGTTCACCCCATCGGAAACGATGCGCAGGGCGTCGATGTCGAGGCCGCTGTCGGTCTCATCGAGTATGGCGAAGCGGGGCGCCAGCATCGCCATCTGCAGGATTTCCATCCGCTTCTTCTCACCGCCCGAGAAGCCGACATTGAGCGGCCGCTTGAGCATGTCGAAGTCCATCTTCAGCCCGGCCGCCTTCTCGCGGGCGAGCTTGAGAAACTCCGGCGCCGTCACCTCAGGCTCGCCGCGAGCCTTGCGCTGCGCATTCAGCGCGGTGCGCACGAAGGTCAGCGCCGGCACGCCCGGAATCTCCAGCGGATACTGGAAGGAGAGAAACACGCCCTTCGCGGCCCGCTCGTTCGGCTCCAGCGCCAACAGGTCCTCGCCATCCAGCGTCGCCGACCCTTGCGTGACCTCATACCCCCCCCGCCCGGTCAGCACGTAGGACAGCGTCGACTTCCCCGCCCCGTTCGGCCCCATGATCGCGTGCACCTCCCCCGCAGGCACGTCCAACGACAGCCCCTTGAGGATTTCCGTGCCGCCAACCGTGGCGTGGAGGTTTTTAATCTTGAGCATTCTCAGTCCTTGAGAGGCGCAGGAACTCGAGCCTGTTGCCGAAGGGGTCGTAGATGAAGACGCGCTCGTGGCCTTCGAGGTCGTCGTCGGATTTGGTTTCGTAGCCGGCCGCCTTCGCGCGTTCGCCGAGCCCGCTAACGTCATCGACCAGAAAGGCCACGTGCGCCTTCTTGTTGGCCCGAAACGGCTCCTCGACGCCGAGATGGACCTTGATGGCGCCGCACTCGAACCAGCACCCGCCGCGCGTGGCCTGCGCGCCGGTCTTGGGCACCTCCGATAGGCCCAGCAGGTCGCGATAGAACGGCCGCGCGGCGTCCTCTCCGCCCGGCGGAATGGCGATCTGCACATGGTCGATGGCGCGCAACATCAGCCGACCGAGCCTTCCAGCGAGATCGCGACCAGCTTCTGGGCCTCCACGGCGAATTCCATCGGGAGTTCCTGCAGCACGTCTTTGACGAAGCCGTTGACCAGCAGCTGCACGGCCTCTTCTTGCGATAGTCCGCGCTGCTGGGCGTAGAAGAGTTGTTCTTCAGAGAGGCGCGTCGTCGTCGCCTCATGCTCGAACCGCGCCGAGCCGTTGCGGGCTTCGATGTAGGGCACGGTGTGGGCCGCGCAGTGCTTGCCGATGAGGAGGCTGTCGCACTGGGTGAAATTGCGCGCGCCCGTCGCCTTCGGGTGCGCCGAGACCAGTCCGCGATAGGTGTTCGACGACCGCCCCGCGCTGATCCCCTTGGAGATGATCCGCGAGCGCGTCCCGGCGCCCAGGTGGATCATCTTGGTGCCGGTGTCGGCCTGCTGGCGGCCGTTGGTGATGGCGATGGAGTAGAACTCGCCGACGCTGTCCTCACCGCGCAGCACGCACGACGGGTATTTCCAGGTAATGGCCGAGCCGGTCTCGACCTGCGTCCAGCTGACCTTGGAGCGCGCGCCGCGGCAATCGGCCCGTTTGGTGACGAAGTTGTAGATGCCGCCCTTGCCCGTTTCCGGATCGCCCGGATACCAGTTCTGGACGGTCGAATATTTGATCTCGGCGTCGTCCAGCGCCACCAGCTCGACTACCGCCGCATGCAGCTGGTTTTCGTCGCGCATCGGGGCCGTGCAGCCCTCCAGGTAGGAGACGTACGCCCCCTTGTCGGCGATGATCAGCGTCCGCTCAAACTGCCCGCTCTCGGCGGCGTTCATGCGGAAATAGGTCGACAGCTCCATCGGGCAACGCACGCCCGGCGGCACATAGACGAACGACCCGTCCGAGAAGACCGCGCTGTTCAGGCACGCGAAGTAGTTGTCGCTAACCGGCACCACCGAGCCCAGGTACTGGCGAACCAGCTCGCCATGGTCGCGGATCGCCTCGCTCATCGAGCAGAAGATCACACCGACCGCCGCCAGCTCCTTCTTGAAGGTGGTCACCACCGAGACGCTATCGAATACCGCATCCACCGCGTACTTCGGCGCGCCCTGCACGCCGGCCAGCACTTCCTGTTCGCGCAGCGGGATGCCGAGCTTCTTGTAGGTCTCCAGGATGTCCGGATCGACCTCGTCGAGGCTCATCGGACCCGCCTTCTGCTTGGGCGCGGCGTAGTAGTAGCTGTCCTGGTAATCGATGCGCGGGAACGACACGTTCGCCCACGCCGGCTCCTCCAGAACCAGCCAGCGGCGGAAGGCTTCCAGCCGCCACTCCAGCATCCACTCCGGCTCGCCCTTCTTGGCCGAGATGAAGCGGACGATGTCCTCGTTCAGGCCCTTGGGGGCGTACTCCTGCTCGATGTCGGTGATGAAGCCGTGCTCGTAGCGCTCCAGCTCCTTGACCTGCTCGATGGTCTGTTTGGCGACGGCCATCAGGCGACCTCCCGCCGGCGCGCGGCGACCTTCCTGTAGGCGTCCACCCAGACCTCGCCGCAGCGCTCCCAATCTTCGGCCGTGCTTGCCCAACCGCCGGACACACGCAGCGCGTAGGGCGCGAGATCTTCACGCCCCATGGCTTCGACCACGCGAGACGCCTTCACCTTGCCCGACGAACAGGCCGAGCCGGCGCTGACCATCACGCCCGCCAGATCCAGCGTCATCACCTGCAGCTCGGAGCCGAACCCCGGCGCGGCGAAACACAGCGTCTGCGGCAGCCGCTCGGCGCCCTCGCCCAGCACCGTCGCGCCCGCCTTCTTCACCCGCTCGGCCAACGCATCGCGCCAGGCCGCCTGCTTCGCAATTTCCGGCAGGTCGCGCAGAGCCGCGTCCGCCGCCGCGCCGAAACCGGCAATCCCCGGGACGTTCTCAGTCCCAGCGCGCCGTCCCCGCTCCTGCCCGCCGCCGTGCAGCCGCCGAGCCAGCGTCGCCCGCGTGCCGGCGACCAGCGCGCCGACGCCCTGAGGACCGCCGAGCTTGTGAGCCGACAGCGCCATGGTGTCCGCGCCCAGCGCGGTGAAATCGCCGGCGATCTTTCCGGCCGCCTGCACCGCATCGACGTGCAGCCAGCCGCCCGCCTCGCGCACGATGGCGGCGGCGACGGCAACCGGCTGGACCACGCCCGTCTCATTGTTGGCGAGCATCAAGCAGACCAGCGTCTTACCACCCACGTGCGCCTCAAGCCAACCGAGGTCGGCCACGCCATTCTCGTCGATCAGCATGGTCTCGACCGGCAGACCGCTCGCCTTGGCGTTCTCCAGCACCGCATCGTGCTCACCCGCGCTGACGATGATCTTCGTGAAGCCCGCCGCCTTCGCGCTCTCGATGGCCAGCGCGTTGGCTTCCGTCCCGCCGCCGGTGAAGGTCACCGAGCCCGGAACCACGCCGACCAGCGCCGCAACCCTCGCCCGCGCGCCCTCCACCGTCTGGCGCGCAGCCCGACCGGCCGCATGCACCGACGAGGGATTGCCGCCCGCCGCCAGCGCCCGCGCGACCGCTTCGACCGCCTCGGGACGCACCGGCGCTGTGGCGTTGTAGTCGAGGTAGGTGGTGCTCACGCGGCCTCCGATACGGCCGGACGCAGCCGCCCGGCCAGCACGTCGGCGAGCGACACGCTCGCGAGGTAATCCTGCACCTGCCGACCCATCTCGGCCCACAGGTCGTGCGTCAGGCACCGCTCGCCCTTGCTCATGCAGCCGAGCTTGGCGTGCCCGCCGCAGCGGGTGGCGTGCAGCGGCTCGTCCACGGCCAGCACGATATCGACGATCTTCGTCTCGGACGCGGCCTTAGCCAGCCGGTATCCGCCGCCCGGCCCGCGTGTGCTCTTGACCAGCCCCCGACGCCGCAGCCGCGCGAATAGCTGCTCGAGATACGACAGCGAAATCTCCTGCCGCGCGGCGATGTCGGCGAGCGTGACGGCGCGATCGTCCTGGCGGCCCGCCAGGTCGGTCATCGCCATCACGGCGTAGCGGCCTTTGGTGCTGAGGTGCATTCAAGCGCCTCCCATTGCAGATTCCGCGCGCATCGCGGGCAGCCTGTGCTACAAGCCGCCGCCTCGCGGAAGACTGCCTTTCAGGTAGGCGCGGGGTGTAGGAAA
>Ga0157373_10004351_pt1 | contig 10666 bp, 9 predicted proteins | sample C65metaG_FD_113460 | JGI IMG/M metagenome (GOLD analysis project Ga0157373, IMG submission 113460) | Corn rhizosphere microbial communities from Kellogg Biological Station, Michigan, USA - C6-5 metaG | ecosystem: Host-associated > Plants > Roots > Rhizosphere > Soil | place: USA: Michigan...
CGTGCACAGCCCACTGGCAAAATTTACAGGCACAGATCCGCCACGGTTAACGCCGAAGGCGTTGGCTAATTCGAGCGCAGATAACGCCGAAGGCGTCGCTAATTTCAGCCCAGGGTTGGAGCGGAACGCGACAACCCTGGGTCATGAAACATGAAAAAGGAATCAACGCTGAAAGCGTTAGGCATGTGCGGGAATAACCCTTTCAGGGTTTAATAAAATATTTCGTGCTCACCCCCAGGGCTGAAATTAGCGAACGCCTTCGGCGTTAAAACCCCGGCTCAAGAGTAGTGAACGCCTTCGGCGTTAAACCCCGGCTCAAGAGTAGCGAGCGCGTTCGGCGTTAACGTGGGCTGGAATTAGCGAACGCCTTCGGCGTTAAAACCCCGGCTCAAAAGTAGCGAACGCCTTTCACCTACTTGTTTGCGAATCTCAAAACTTCCAACCCAACGACGTGCTGATCCCCAGATCGTTTTTATTCGCTCTGACAGGTGGTTTGCTATCGAAGCTCTCGTACAGGTGAAAGCCCCAGTACAAATCTTTAACGATCTTTATTTGGAGATCTGACGTCGCTTGCAATCTCATGCGACCGGGCGTGGTGAGGCTTGGAAACAAACCCACACGCGTCCTGATGTCTGTGGTTTTGAAGCGAAAAGTAGTGAAGTCTGCGCCGGCAAGCGCATCGGCATTCGTGCTCGTCGGTCTTTCCAGCAACGTCGAATAATGCTCACGAGTGCCAACGATGCCGCCGAAGATCGACAGGCGCGTATTTTCGGTTTGAATCATGTTGCGACCAACCAGGCCGCCAACCGAAGTACGAAGGCTAAGACTCTGCTGATCGCTCTCGAGGAAATCGACGATACCGCCGACGAAAAAGCGTGGCGTTAACTGTTTTCGATAATCGAATGTGAACTGATTGCGCGCGGTCTTGTCGCCCTCCGGTTGGCCACTGAACGCCGAGTCGATCGAAGTTGTGAACGAGTGATCTCCATTTCGGTAAGTGGTGGTGGCGGTGAGCTGAGTCTGATACTGGTCGTTTCCGCTCGTAAAACTCAGACCAAAATCAATCGATCCCTCGAGGCGTTTCCAGAATCCCGGCTCGATCGGAATGATTCTGATTACGTCAGACTGGTTAACGCGAGTCGAACAATCAGACGAACCGATGATGAAGTTCGGGACATCACCTGAATTCCCGGGAATGAGGCGCATGACACTGGTGAAGAGTTTGCCGTCCACGAGCGAGATGATGAAAGTGGACTTACTCTCGACTCGTTCTACCCTGGCCCAGTCGAGCCTCACGGCGTCGACCATGTAATCTGCTTTGATCCTGAGCTCTCCGCGTTGCAGCCCTTTTATTTCGCCCGTCAACCGGTCGCCATTTTTCAGCACGACGACATCGTCGTTGCTTTTTGCGAAAGTCGTGGGCGCGCACATCAAAACCAGAAATAGGATCACGGCCCAGGCAGCATTCTTTGTCATCCCGTTACCTCCGCAAATCACTCATTTGATTACGACACTAGCTTGCGGAGTGCGCGAATACTGCCTGTCAAAACTGACAGTTTCATCCTGTGATGACGTGGCTAGAATCCGGTCCAACTATCTTAAGTTTCAGAGAAGGGTGGTGGCCGAACATGAACAAGGCCGGCAGAATTGTGCAACTAACGTTGGTGACGGGACTAATCCTGGTGTGGTGCGCCGCCGCATCTGCACAGGACATACGGTTCAATTACGCCCAGGGCACTGACTTCAGCAAATACAAGACGTACAAGTGGGTCAAGATTCCCAACGTCCAGTATCCGAATTCAATTGTCGACGATCAGATCATGCGAGCGATTGATACCCAACTGGCTTCGAAAGGCTTGAGTAAGACTGAAGCTGATCCGGATCTCTACGTCACGTACCAGGTCGCGGTCAATCAGGAGAAACAGTGGAATTCCTACAGCAGCGGCGGTGACATGTGGGGCTGGGGAGGCTGGGGTGGCTGGGGTGGTATGTCGACGACAACCACGACCAGCAAGACCATCAATGTCGGAACGCTCAGTTGCGATATCTACGACGTCTCGCAGAAGAAACAGGTCTGGCGCGGTGATGCGACGAAGACTCTTGGCTCCGGAAAGGATCCGGCGAAGGTCGAAAAGAACCTGAATAAGGCGATGGCCAAGTTGTTCAAGAAGTATCCGCCGCCAGTGAAGAGTTAATTTCCTCCATGCAACCTTTGTGTTTTTGTGAAACCGACCACAGAAGTCACAAAAAGGAGAGTCTCATGAGAGCGGTGATGTTGATTGCGTGTTGCGTCTTACTTAGCGCGCTCGGAGTTTCAACGCTGGCGCCGGCGCAGGAACAGGCAAAACGCAAAAAGGAAAAGTTTGGCGCACTCGCATATATGCCGTCCGGCGCGGGGCCGGCGATGGTCGGCGCTGGGTTGAGAGTGAATGTTGACTTATACGTCGACGACTACACACCCGACGATCAGGCGCAGCAGTTGGCCAGCCTGTTGGTCAACTCCGGTCCTGACGCGCTGTTGAAAGCTCTCGAAAAGAGCAAGACGATCGGCAAGGTAAGATTGACCGGCCGCACGGGATTCTACGATCTGAAACTGATCCGCTCTCATCAAACACCCAATGGCAGGCGGATTTACGCAGTTGGCGATCGTCCGGTTGGGTTTCTGGAAGTTTACGCGGGCAACAGATCTCTCGATTACCCGTTCGGCATTCTCCAGCTCGAGCTGCAGACGGATGAAAAGGGGAAAGAAAAAGGAGAGGGCGCGCTCATCTACTCAGCCAAGATCAAAGTGCTTGACGGCAAAACGATCGACGTTGAGAGCTATGGAATTAGTCCGATTCGTTTGATGGGAGTGCGCAAACTCTAATCCGACAAATCATGTGAATCCAGTGAAGTCACCTTTCGGGCAAGCGATTCTTTTACAGGATTTACAGGATTAGACATGATTTACATGATGATTAAGCCAGGAGCTTTCTCAGTTTGCGTCGCGCTTTGTGAAGTTGCGACTTGGAATTGCCAGTGCTGAACCCGTAAAGTCCGGCGATCTCTTCGTGGTTGTAACCTTCGACGTCAAACTTAACGAACACCGAGCGCGAGCCCGGCGGTAGTTTCGCGAGAGCCGAGTGCAGCGTAATCCCATCGACTACTCGATCGCTGAAGGAGTGTTTCACTATTCGTGTTTTTGCCAGCGCTTCAAGCATGTTCGGAGATTCTCTGCGCCGAACTGTGCTGCGAATGTGCATCAACACCTGGTTGATCGTTAAACGATAAAGCCAGGTCGAGAACTTGCTGTCACCGCGAAACGACCCCACCTTCTTCATGAGCTGCATGAAAACGTCCTGCGTCAGATCTTCGGCTTCCATCACATTGCCGGTCATTCTCAAACAGACTGAATACACCATTCGGCGATGACGTTCGTACAGGTCTCCAATGCATGCCACGGAGCCGTGCGAGATCGCCTGGGCTAACTCGTAATCTGATAGCACGGTGGACATGTGAGTAATGTATTGAATATGCGCCCACCACTCGACTGTCAGTTCTGACAGGTCTCACCGCCCCATCGCGCCCTGTAAGTTTTGCCAGTTTCTTGCCTTTGTACGTCGCCCTACATTTCAAATACAAGGAAACTCCGCCTGATTAAACACTGGAGCTCGTGAAGGAGAACGTATGAAGATGAACTCCCAATCCCGCTGGAGCAGATTCGCGGGTCTCACCATTGCAGTAATCGCACTCGGGTTATTCGTGAGCGGCGCAGCATCGGCGCAAACTCAGGAGCCTGCAAAGCCGGCGACCGAAGTGGAACAACTCAAACAGCGTCTGCAACAGCTCGAGCAGACAGTGTCGGATCTCAAAGGGCAAATCAACGCGATTGAAGATGCAAAGAAGAAAGAGACGGCTCCAGCAATAGTCGACGCGAAGTATTCGGCGCCTCCCCCTGCTGAGTCTCCAGAACCCGAGCCTGCTCCAAAGCGCCAGGACACCAGCGGCAAAGGCGAAAGCACTTTCTCGATCTACGGGTTTGCGATGCTCGACGCCGGTTATCAGTTCAAGCAAAACCACCCGGATTGGTTCGACGTGATTCGTCCCACGAAGCTGCCATCGTTCGAAAATGAATTTGCTCCGGACGGAAAAACTTATTGGGGCGTTCGCCAGAGTCGTCTCGGTGTGAAAGCGACGACGCCGACGAAATACGGCGAGTTGAAAGCGTTGTTCGAGTTTGAACTGTTCGGCACTGGCGTCGACGCGGGTCAAACGACTTTCCGTTTGCGACATGCTTACGGCGAGTTGGGCCAATTCGGCGCAGGGCAGACGTGGAGCCCGTTCATGGACATCGACGTGTTTCCAAACTCGCTCGAATACTGGGGACCAAACGGAATGGTTTTCTTCCGCAACTTACAGGTTCGCTGGATGCCGTTCAAAGGCCGAAACTCAGTAACGCTTGCACTCGAGCGTCCCGGCGCGAGCGGTGATCAGGGAGTATTTGCGGACCGCATCGAGTTGCAGGGCATTAAACCGAAGTTTGATCTTCCCGATTTCTCCGGGAACGTTCGGTTCACTCGCGACTGGGGTTACTTCCAGGCCGCCGGAATGATCCGAAAGATCTCGTGGGTCGACACCATCGACGACAACGTCGATCTCGACGGAACAGAAATCGGAGCGGGCCTCAACCTTACGTCCAACCTCAAGTTCACCCCGAACGATACCGGCCGCTTTGCATTTGTGTTTGGCCAGGGAATTCAGAACTACATGAACGACGCGCCGGTCGACGTCGGGATCGAGATCACTCCCGGTGGAGATCCGCGCCGGCCGATTAAAGGCGTGGCGCTGCCGATGTGGAGCATGGTTGCGTTCCTCGATCACAACTGGAACAAACGCTTCAGCACCGCAGTCGGTTACTCGTTCATGGACATCGACAATTCCAATGGCCAGTCGGCCGATGCGTACCACCGCGGCCATTACGGTCTCGTCAACCTGCTTTTCTACCCGGTGGAGAACGCGATGGTCGGTGGCGAGTTTCAGTGGGGACGTCGCGAGAATTTTCTCGATGGCTTCAAGTCAGACGATTTTCGCGTCCAGTTTTCATTTAAGTACAACTTTAACAAGACCTTCAGTTTCTGATCGCGAAGAAGACGACTGGTCCATAGGAGAGGAGCGCAAACAGAGTCATGTTGAGAAAGAGAATTCAAACCCGAGTGCTCATCGCAGTGTTTGTCGTGACGACATTCATTTCAGCACCGCTGTCCGCTTTGGGACAGAAGACCAGTCCAGTCGCACCCACGCGGGCGCAAGCGGAAGCAGTGGTTCGTGAAGCGTACGAAAAGTTCAAGACCGACACGGGCGGAAAGAACGCTGATTACATTCCGTACCTGGCCCAGGTGGATTCAAAACTGTTTGGAATTGCGATCGTCACTACCGACAACCAGGTGCTGACGATGGGCGATATCAGTTATTCGTTTTCGATTCAGTCGATCTCGAAAGTTTTCTCACAGGCGCTCGCTATGGAGGAACTTGGGGCAGACAAAGTTTTCGAAAAGGTCGGATCTGAACCAACTGGCCGCGCATTCAACTCAGTGTTCGCAGTTGCGGACATGCCGACTCACACCGGAAATCCCTATGTCAACGCCGGCGCGATATCAACCGTCAGTTTGATTTCCGGAAAGACTGCGGACGAGAAGTGGAACAAGATCCTCGATTTCTACAGCCGCGTAGCGGGCGAGAAGCTGAAGCTCATCGACGAAGTCTACAAATCCGAAGCTGCTACCAACACCGGTAACAAAGCTCTTTCAATGCTGCTTGCGAAATACGATCGCATCTACGCAGATCCGTTCGAGTCAGTCGACGTTTACACGAAGCAGTGTTCGGTCGGCGTGAACGTGGCCCAACTCGCTCGCATGGGCGCGACTCTTGCAAACAACGGCAAGAACCCGGCAACAGGCGAGCAGGTAGTGAAACCTGAAAACATTCCACACATCCTCTCCACGATGATCATGGCCGGACTGTACGACGGCTCCGGGGGCTGGGCCTGGCACGTAGGTCTGCCTGCGAAGAGTGGAGTAGGTGGGGGCATTGTCGCTGTAGTTCCTGGGAAGGGGGCAATTGCGGTCTTTGCTCCGCCGCTGGATGAGGCAGGGAACAGTGTGAAGGCGCAGAAGGTCATCCAGTACGTAGCCAACCGGCTGGACTTCAATCTGTTCTCGCCTCGTTCAGTGGGATTGAAAGGTGAGTAGTCAACGAATTCGGAAACATACATGGGCCTGATTTCTTATCGAGCGTTTGTGGTAACGCGGCGTCGCGGCTTGTTCGTGCGCGCCGCCTTGCTGATGAAAGTTTTTCTCGTACTGAACCTGACGTGTTTCGCGCAGGCCGAGAACAATGCGCCCGCGGCCCCGAAACCTGCGGTCGACAATAAAACACTGAAGCCTGTTGATAACAAACCGCTGACTGTTGACGAACGCGAGGAGCTTCTCAAACTAATTCGCAGTCTTCAGGAGCGAGTCGAAAAACTCGAAGCTGCTCAACCTTCGACCGGGAAGTCTCCATCAACAGCTCCCGTGCCGAGTACATCGCCTGCGCCCGTCCTGGCAGAGGAGACACCGAACACAGAATCACCGGCGCCTGTTGAAGAGAAACCCACCGGGCAGGACGACGGTAATAAGTTTGATGGGCGTTACACGCCAAACCTCGGTTTCAAAGTAGTGAACACCGAGTATGGCGACATGAACGTCAGCATCTACACCTACGTTCGGTATCTGAACCAACTCGGTCTCGATCCAACTTACACAGACTCATCCGGTGTCACAAAAAACATTCAACGGCGTCAGGACATCCAGCTTTTGAAGCTTCAGATCAAGTTTCTGGGTTGGATCCTGAATCCGAAGCTGCGCTATTTCCTGTACGCCTGGACTTCAAATGCAAATCAGGGCCAGGGCGCACAGGTCGTTCTCGCCGGAAATCTCCAGTACACCTTCAATAAATACTTAACGCTTGGTGGCGGTATTCGTTCGTTGCCGGGGACACGCAGCGTCGAAGGCAATTTCCCGTTTTGGTTGAACGTCGACAGCCGTCACATCGCCGACGAATTCATGAGGCCGTCATACACGTCGGGAGTTTGGGCCACCGGTAATCTCAACGACAGGCTCAAGTACCAGGTCATGCTCGGCAACAACATGAGCACGCTCGGTGTGCCGGCATCGCGGCTCGACAATGGATTGAACACACTGTCGAGCGCGCTGATTTGGTTTCCCACTGGTGATTTCGAGAAAGGTTTTAGCGGGCAGGGTTGGGGCGACTTTGAACATCACGACAAGTTTTCAACTCGCCTTGCGGTCCACTTCAGTCACAGCAAGGAGAACAAAGAGAGCCAACCTGATTCGGAGCAATTTGAAAACACTCAGCTTCGACTCTCTGATGGGACGGTGATCTTCACTCCGAACTTATTCGCTCCCGGGGTGACGATCACAGACGCGCGATATCGGATGACAACGGTCGATGGTGGTTTCAAGTATCGCGGCTTCGCACTGGAAGGCGAGTACTTTTGGCGTTGGCTCGACGATTTCAAATTCCAGACCACACCGGCGCCCGACGCGCTCGGACAAGTGCCCACGACGTTGTTCGATCATGCTTTCCAGATCCAGGGATCGGCGATGGTCGTGCCCACGAAGCTACAGGCTTACGTGGGTTTCTCCAAGATTTTTGGGCAGTACGGTCAACCGCGTGATTTCCGCACCGGAGCAAACTTCTTCCCGTTCGGGAACAAAGTCGTTCGCTGGAACAACGAGGCACTTTACGTCTACCGGTCTCCGGTTGGTTACACGTCTGTTCCGTATCCGATCGGCGGCAGGGGCTGGATTTTTCACTCGAGCATGGAACTGGCGTTTTGATTTATGAAGAACGTTTCACGCAAAGGCGCAAAGACGCAAAGAGAGAATCGCGGTGTAAAGGCCTCCTTTGCGTCTTTGCGTCTTTGCGTGAAACTATCGCTCGTTCTAACGCTACTCGTTTCATTTGTGCCGGTGAGCGCGCAGGCGCCCCCGAGTGATTACCTCTTCAACGACTCTCACTTTCACCTCACAAACTACATTCAGGAAGGCATCGACATTCGCGACTTCCTGAAGATCATGGGTGACAAGGCCGGTCGCGTGGCGCTGTTCGGAATTCCACTGCAACAACAATGGTCGTATCGCGTCGATCAGGATCGTGGACCAACTTATTACCTGAACTCAGACGCGCCGCTCTACTACTACTCATTCACCGACGCCTGGATCGCAACCGCTTACAAGTCGCTTTCGAAAGCAGAACAAGCGCGCTTCGATCCGATGATCACCGGGTTCAACCCGACTGACATGTACGCCGCGGATCACATTCGCCGTGTGCTGCAAACTTTTCCTGGCGTGTTTACCGGCATCGGCGAGTTCACGATCCATAAAGAATTCGTCTCGGCGAAGATTTCCGGAGAAGTCGCGAGTCTTCAGGACCAGGCGCTCGACCGCCTGATCGACTTCGCGAGTGAAGTCGGACTCGTGATCCTGATTCACTGTGATGTTGACGTTCCGTTTGCGAAACCCGGGAGCGAGCCGGCGTACGCGAAACAGGTCAAAGAATTATTCAGACGACATCCGAACGCCACGATCATCTGGGCGCACATCGGCGTCGGTCGAATCATTCGTCCCGTCAAAGACCAGGCCGCGATAGTCGAAGACATCATCCACGATCCGCAGCTGAGCCACGTTCATTTCGACATCTCCTGGGATGAAGTAGCGAAGTATGTCGTCGCTACGCCGGAATCAACTAAGAGCGCAGCGGCGATTGTGAATAAACATCCGGACAGATTTCTGTTTGGCACCGACGAGGTGGCCCCGTCGGACCAAGAAAAATACTTGCGGGTCTACAACCAGTACGAACCTTTCTGGAAGCTTTTGACGAAGGAAACGAGCGAGAAAGTGCGCAAGGGAAACTACGAGCGGATCTTCGACGAAGCAAGGCGCAAGGTGCGGAGCTGGGAACAAATGCACGTTAAAGCCACTTCCAGCAACAGCGGAGGTTTGAAATGAAACCCAAGATTCTAAAATCACGAAAATTAATTTACAGCGTCGTCGCAATCACTTGCACGCTGGTGTTGACGCCGGGCCAGGCGCTCTTGTTTGCACGGTCCACCCAGCCAGTGGTAGCGGAAGACACTGCAGTAAAGATTCCTGCCGAGCAATTGGATTCTCTGGTAGCGCCGATAGCGCTTTATCCGGACAAGCTGCTTGCTCAGACGCTTGTGGCCTCGACGTACCCACTCGAGATCGTTCAGCTTCAGCAATGGCTCGAGCGAAATCCCGACCTCGCTAAAGACCAGAAGAAACTGACTGAAGCAATCAAGAAGCAGCCTTGGGATGCGAGCATTCAGGCGATGGCAGCCTTACCTGACGTGGTCAAACGCCTGTCTGACGACGTCCAGTGGACCACTGATCTCGGCAATGCGTTTCTGGCCCAGCAACAGGATGTGATGGACGCGATCCAGCGCATGCGTGATAAGGCCAAGGACTCGGGAGCGCTCGCTTCGAATCAACAGCAGAAAGTACAGACTCAGGTTGTTGAGAGCAAAGAAGTGATTGTGATCGAACAGGCGAATCCCCAGGTTGTTTATGTGCCGTCGTACAACCCGACCGTTGTCTACGGCTCACCGGTTTATCCATATCCACCGATTTACTATCCGCCGTCGACTGGCGCTGTGATCGCCGCAAGCGCGATCTCGTTCGGCGTCGGTATGGCAATGGGCGCTGCGTGGGGAGGCGGTTGGGGATGGGGCTGTGGTTGGGGAGGCGGCGATATCGACGTCAACGTCAACAACAACTTCAATCGCAATACAAATATCAGCGGTGGCAATCGCGTGAACAACATTCAAGGCGGCAACCGCGGTAAGTGGCAACACAATCCGTCACACCGCGGCGGCGCGCCGTACGGCGATCGAGGTACCGCGAACCGGTTTGGCGGCACAACGCGTGGAGATTCGTTAGGGAATCGTCAACGAGCTGCGCAGAGAGACATTGGTCGCCAGGGCGGCAACTTGGGTAGCAATAATCGTGGCGGCGTTGGCGATCGTGGCGGCGTCGGCGATCGCGGTAATCGCGGTGGTGTTGGCGATCGCGGCGGTGTTGGTGATCGCGGTGGCGCCGGCGATCGTGGCGGCGTTGGCGATCGCGGTGGAAATCGCGGCAGTGTCGGCGATCGCAGCAGTGGCATCGGCGATCGAGGTAGTGCCGGCAATCGCGGTGGAGGGATCAGTGATCGCAGTGGCCCCTCATCCGTGAACAACCGTGCAAGTGGTGATCGCGTCGGCAATCGCAGCATCGGCAGCGGCAGCTCGGGACGTGGAGGCTTCGGAAGTAGTTCCGGAGGTTTCAGCGGTTCCAGTGCTCGTTCGAGCAGCAGCCGCGGGTCTTCGAGCATGGGAGGTTTTGGTGGTGGTAGTCGCGGCGGCGGCGGCTTTGGTGGCGGCGGAGCTAGTCGCGGTGGCGGTGGTGGAGGCAGTCGCGGTGGCGGCGGCGGTGGTCGTGGCGGGGGTGGTGGTGGTCGAAGGAGGAAAATAGCATGAGACAGAACAAAACAATGAAAACGCCAGGATTAATCACGGCAGCGTTTTGCATTGCGCTGGCTTACGCTGCGGCGACCAACGCGCAGA
>Ga0157373_10004356_pt1 | contig 10664 bp, 9 predicted proteins | sample C65metaG_FD_113460 | JGI IMG/M metagenome (GOLD analysis project Ga0157373, IMG submission 113460) | Corn rhizosphere microbial communities from Kellogg Biological Station, Michigan, USA - C6-5 metaG | ecosystem: Host-associated > Plants > Roots > Rhizosphere > Soil | place: USA: Michigan...
CCATTGAGCTCTCAAAAGAAATATTAGATCAGATCCATTTTGAAGGGATGTACTTCAGGAAAGATATAGGGTATGAATTCGTAAAATAACAACCTTGTATTTTCCACATATTTCACCCTGAAAATACACTTTTAAATATAAATTTTAAATTTCGCATAAACACCTGTAGTTATGCGTTTATGAGTAAAAAACAGGCTGATAATTTCAAATCGAAAATTGTAAAATCTAAATTCCGTTACAATTGTTATTTCAAATTATTTCCTACAACTTTGCATCCATTAATAATTTCTCAATATCTAGTTAAAACATGGGCCTTTTTAATTTTTTTACACAAGAAATAGCCATTGACCTTGGAACTGCGAATACGCTGATAATTCATAACGATGTTGTAGTAGTAAACGAACCTTCTATAGTAGCATTAGACCGGAATAATCCAAAAAATATATTGGCTGTGGGTAAAAAGGCATTAATGATGCATGAAAAAACCCATGAGAGCATAAGAACTGTGAGGCCTTTAAAAGATGGTGTAATAGCCGATTTCAATGCCGCGGAGCTTATGATAAGGGAAATGATTAAAAAGATTTATGCAAAAAAACCACTTTTCCCTCCAAGCTGGCGCATGATGATTTGCATCCCAAGCAGTATAACTGAAGTTGAGAAGCGTGCCGTAAGAGATAGCGCCGAGCAGGCCGGGGCTAAAGAAGTTTACCTGCTTCACGAACCAATGGCGGCAGCACTTGGAATTGGAATTGATGTGGAGGAGCCCGTAGGTAATATGATTATCGACATTGGTGGAGGAACAACGGGCATAACCGTTATAGCATTGGCAGGAATTGTTTGTGACCAATCAATTCGTATAGCCGGCGATGAGTTTACTGCCGATATAATGGAAGCTCTCAGGCGTTACCATAGTCTTCTTATCGGAGAGCGTACTGCAGAGCAAATAAAAATTCAGATTGGTGCAGCCATGAAGGATATAGATAACCCGCCTGAGGATATGCCAGTCAATGGCAGGGACCTTGTGACAGGTATTCCAAAGCAGATAATGGTAAGTTACCAGGAAATTGCTGAGGCTTTGGACAAATCGATATTTAAAATTGAAGAAGGAATTTTAAAAGCTTTGGAAACAACACCTCCTGAACTTGCATCAGATATTTATCGCCGCGGATTATATTTAACTGGCGGTGGTGCTTTACTTAGAGGCCTTGATAAAAGGCTGGCCGCGAAAATTAAACTTCCGGTTCATGTTGCTGATGATCCGCTAAAAAGCGTGGTTAGAGGCACCGGCCTTGCATTGAAGCATTACGATCGGTATCCTTTTGTGATGCGTTAACTTAAATTGTTAGATGATTAAAAATGCCAGAATCGTTTTCTTTTTCAATCGTCAGTTACTTCTGGTTCAAAAACCCTAATTTCAGGCGATAAAGATGCTATTTCATTCGTGGACGGGAAGTAAAATTTACAAATGAAAATGCTTCAAGATTTTATAAAATCATATAATTTTTCTGAGGCAAAGAAATAAGTCATGCGAAATATTTTTCTTTTTATACGCATCTATTTTAATTTCCTTTTCTTTTTATTTTTAATGGGCATAGCATTGTATATGCTTTTTAGCTACAATCGTTACCAGCACACTGTTTACTCAGCAATCGCTGGAGAAATAACCGGTAAAATCAATAAACAATACAATGATGTTGAATATTATTTTCAACTTAAAAAAACGAATGATTCCCTCGTAAAAGCAAATGCTAACCTGTATAATAAACTGAAACAGGATTATGACATGCCCGATACTGTTAGCAAACTCGCAATAGATACGATACAAATAGATACGGTTCTTCATCAAAGAAGGTATCTGTATCTGCCGGCAAAAGTGGTCGGAAATTCTGTAAATCAACCCAACAATTATCTTCAGCTTCATAGGGGTTCTCTGCAAGGCGTAAGTGCTGATCTTGGCGTAACCGACATCAATAATTCGGTAGTTGGTACTGTAGTTGATGTAAGCAAAAATTATGCGGTGGTTATGAGTTTACTGCATCGCCTGAGTAACATTAGCGCCAAACTTAAAAAGACAGGGGAGACCGGAAGCGTTGTGTGGGATGGTCTGCAGCCCAATGTTGTTACGTTAAAAGATATTTCAAAAGAAGTGAAAGTTGCTGTAGGAGATAGCGTTATTACAAGTGGCCTTTCTGATAAATTCCCTTTTGGTCTTTTAATTGGAACTGTAAAGGAAGTTGTCAACGATAAAACAAGCAGCACCTATACCATTAAAGTAAAAACGGCTGCAAATTTTTATAATCTGCAGTATGTTAACATCATTAATAACCTTCAAAAATACGAGCCTCAGGAACTTCTGAAGAGTGTGAAAAAAACCAATGAGTGACCTCTTGAAAAATATAGTCCGATTTGCCCTATTTATACTGGTTCAGGTTTATGTACTCAACCAGGTTCCGCCATTGCATCACTTAATAACTCCTTACATTTATTTTTTATTTATTTTATGGCTTCCTTTTAAAATAGGTCGCCGCTCATTAATGCTTTTGGCCTTTGCATTAGGCTTTTGCCTGGATTGTTTTATGAAAACTTATGGATTGTATACAGCGCCATGTGTATTGATTGCTTACCTGCGCCCGTTTTTAATAAACCTGCTTATTTCACAAGAAGGGGCAGAGAGCAATTATAATGAACCTTCAATTAAAAGCATGGGATTTACCCCTTACTTTACTTATGTTGCGATACTAACACTATTACATCATTCTTTGCTTTTCTTTTTGCAGGCATTACAAACCGGGGGATATCTATATTTTATCTTAAAAACGCTGTTGTCTTCTGCCATAAGTTTGCTATTAATTTTATTAACAGAATTATTGTTCGTAAGAAAACAAAGATTTAAGACTAATACAGTATAGACATATTATTTTTGCAGTAAATACCGTTCTATACTTTCTCAACCCCCGTAAATCATTCTAAGTCTGTGTCTGTTTTTAATCAGTCCCGCAAAAATATTATTATAATCATGTTCGCTTTAATGGCGCTGGTTATTATTTTTCGGCTCTTAAACTTGCAGGTTTTAAATAAGAAATATTCCATGTTGGCGGATGAACAGGGAAAATTTCGTAAAGTCATTTATCCCGACAGGGGAATTTTATTCGACCGTAACGGCAAAGCAATTTTAAGAAATACCATCATTTACGATCTTATGGTAACTCCTTCCAAATTAAGAGGAATGGATTTGGATACTGCTGCCTTATGTCGTATTCTCGATATCGATACGGCAGAGTTTAAGAAAAGAATAATAAATTCAATTATTAAAAATAGAAGTTATCGTGCATCTGTTTTTGAACCGTTACTGCCACCGGAAAAAATTGCCAGGATTAATGAAAGTATGTACAAATTTGTCCCTGCATTTTATCTTCAGGAAAGACCGGTGCGTGATTACCCTTTCAATGCCGGCGGCAACATATTAGGTTATCTGTCGGAGGTAGATCCTTCTTTTATAAAAAATCACGAAAGTGATGGATACCAGGTTGGTGACTATGCCGGCAGAACAGGCCTGGAGCGCAGTTATGAAAAAGTGTTAATGGGCCAAAGAGGTATTGAGTTTTGGAAAAGAGATAATAAGAACAGGTTAACAGAACGACTCGACAAAGGCAGGTATGATACAGCTGCAGTACCGGGTAAGAATTTGCATCTTTCTCTGGATATTAATTTACAGATATTTGGTGAGCACTTAATGCAAAATAAGGTTGGAGCAATTGTAGCGCTTGATCCTAAAACCGGGGGAGTTCTTGCTATGATTAGTAGTCCTACGTATAACCCGGGTCTTTTGGCTGGTGATGAAAGAAAAAAGCACTTCGCAGAATTGTTATTGGATCCCCGCCTGCCAATGATTAACAGAACCGTAAATGCATATTATTCGCCTGGCTCAACTTTTAAAACATTACAGGCATTAATTGGACTACAGGAAGGTGTGATATCTACCTCAACAAGATTTTTGTGTACCGGTGCATTTTATGGATGCGGGAAACCTATGGGCTGTCTCGATCCGGGGTATTTCGACTTAAAAGGGGCCATCGCCGTTTCATGCAATACATATTTTGCAAATGTTATGCAAAGAACAATTAATAATCCTGAATACGGTTCTGTCGACAGCAGCCTTAAAGTTTGGGACAATTATATGCATGCCTTCGGTCTTGGCCATAAATTAGGAATTGACATTCCAACAGAAAAAGGGGGGCTGATTCCCACACCTAAAACATATAATAAGATCTATGGTGAAGGGCATTGGAATTTCTGCACATTCAGATCGGTAAGTATTGGCCAGGGTGAAGTAAACGTTACTCCTTTGCAGGTAGCGAATGAAATGGCTTACCTCGCCAATAAAGGTTGGTACATAACGCCCCACCTTGTCGACTCTATTGAAGGAGGAGATACTTATGGCTTGCTCGATTCTTTTAAAGTAAAACATCATCCCCTGTCTATCCCCGATACTATATTTAATGCCGTGCATGATGGTATGCAGGGAGTAATGGAAACAGGAACCGGCTCGGCCGCTAAGATACCCGGAATTGTAGTTTGTGGTAAAACAGGTACCGTTGAAAATTACTATAAAGGCGTTAAGCAAAAATCGCACGCATTTTTTGCGGCTTTTGCGCCAAGGGAAAATCCACGTATAGCCATTGCCGTTATTTGCGAAAATGCCGGAATGGGAGCTAATTCTTCGGCTCCTATAGCAAGCCTTATGATAGAGCAATACTTGAAGGATTCCATTCCCGAGCCTGACCGGAAAGCAAAAATAGAAACACTGGCCAACCTGGATCTTATGCCAGAACGCATTAAAGAAGCCATTCGTATTCGGGATTCATTAAGCAAAGTAAAGAATAGCAGTCATAGTATTGAAAAGGGCATTATTAAGTCAGCAAAGGATACTTCGGAAATTGAAGATGACGAAGATGACGCTGATTCTTCTTCATTTAGTTCAAAAAACGAAGTAGAGAAAAATAATTTTTTTACAGATACGCTTCCAGCAAAGAGAAATAATACTGATTTAAAACAAACGCACGAAGCTATCCTGTCCGAAAGAAAACGGAAGGCGGATACTTCACACCCGGTAAAATAAAATTTATTCCTGCATTTAATGAATAACCAAGCTGTAATATCAAAAGGAATTGACTGGGTAACCATTTGGTTTTATATAATACTAGTTTGTATAGGTATACTTTGTATTTTTTCAGTGGAATACCATAACAATGAAAATATACTTCAAAATATTATCGGGCTTAAAAAGAACTATTCGCGCCAAATCCTGTTTCTGGGTATTTCGGTTGTAATTGCTGTTGTAATCTTATTAACCGATAGCAAATTTTTTACCGCCACAGCTAATCTAAGTTATGTTTTAGGAATATTTCTTATGATGGCAACATTTGTAGTCGGTAAAGATATTAATGGTTCTAAATCGTGGATTCCATTAGGCTTCTTTAATTTACAGCCGGTCGAAACTTGTAAAATATTTACAGCTCTTGCACTCGCAAAATATTTGTCGCGACCTGAAACAAATTTTGAAAGGCCTCGTTCGCAACTTATAGCTGCAGCAGTTATATTGACGCCAGCGGCATTTTCAATTTTACAAAATGAAACGGGGCTTGCGTTAGTATATTTTTCTTTTCTAATTCCCATGTATAGGGAAGGGTTGCCACCCGTGTATCTTGTTATAGGTTTTTCATTTGCGATACTTGTGGTAGCAACAATTTTGGTAGAAAAAAATACATTGGCAATTATTCTGACATCAATTGCTATTTTATCCGTTTTTATTTTCCGAAAGGGCATTAAAAGGGATAAAGGAATCCTGGTAGTTATACTGGGTATATGGATATTATGCGTAAGCATCCAGAGATTTGCTGTTCCTTATATTTTTAAACATGTGCTGCATGCTTACCAGGTAGAAAGGATTATGAATACGTTTGGGGTAGATTATGTGCCCGATGCCACGCTGGCTTCGGAAAAAGCAGATGAACAAAAAGAAAATCTAAAAACAAAGGAGCTAAAGAAAGCGAAAGAAAATTATAATGTAAAGCAATCAAAAATTGCTATTGGTTCAGGAGGTTTGTTTGGTAAAGGATTTTTAAAAGGCACGCAAACCCAAGGCGACTTTGTACCGGAGCAACATACAGATTTTATTTTTACAAGTGTAGGAGAGAACTTTGGATTTTTAGGCAGCAGCTTCGTTATCATCCTATATTTATTGTTTATGTTGCGGATAGTGTTTCTCGCGGAGAGACAGAGAAGCACTTTCAGCAGGGTATACGCCTATAGCGTTGCCGCAATTTTGTTTTTTCATGTCACAATTAATATTTGTATGACCGTTGGGCTGGCACCGGTTATTGGAATTACATTACCGCTTATGAGTTACGGTGGATCTTCTTTATTAACCTTTACCATATTGATTTTTATTTTAGTTAGGCTGGATGCCGACAGGCAAATGGTATTGCGATAAACGTTTGATAAGACAGTTAGTAAACTATTTAACCATGTAATTGTTTAAAAATTATGAAGATTATACCGTTAAGTGAGGGAAGTTTTACCGTGGATCAAACAAAAAAATTTGTTCCCTTTCAGCTTGATAAAGACGATTTACAAGAGAGAACAAAAGGAAGCCTGTTAGTAGAGATTCAACCATTTGCGGTCGTTACTTCAAAGGATATCCTGGTGCTCGATACCGGACTTGGATTTGCTGATGAAAACAATCAATTGCAGATTCATAAAAATCTCTCTTTAAATGGTATCAACCCATCTGATGTAACTAAGGTGCTTCTTTCTCACCTTCATAAAGATCATTCAGGAGGAATTGCATTTCCCGATAAAAATACGTTGAGTTTTGAAAATGCAACTTACTATATTAACAGGAAGGAATGGGATTATGCTTTTCAAAAGGGATTTCCATCTTATGTTGCAGAAGATTTTTTATGCCTTGATGGGCATAAGCAGTTGAAGTTTACAGACGGCAATGGAAATATTGACGATTATATACATTACGAGCTATCAGGAGCGCATAGTCCATACCACCAGGTTTTTATGATAGATGAAATGGATGAAAAAATATTTTTCGGCGGAGATGTTGCGCCGCAACTTCAGCAAATGAAAAACAGGTTTAAGGCAAAATATGATTATGATGGAGCGGAAGCTATGGAACTAAGAATAGAATGGTGGAAACTGGGAGAAATGGAGAAATGGACGTTTCTATTTTATCATGATATTAAATATCCTATGTATAAATTTCAATAATATTCATAAAAAAAGGCCTGCCCTAAAAAGGGCCGGCCGTTGCTAACCTATGAAAAACACCTAGTTACAAAAATAGGAGAATTTTTAGTTTCTCCAATTTTCATTTTTAATTACGTATATAATAAATAAATATTTACCGGCGAAGAGGTGCTAATCGTTGCTGGTTGCGGTTTTGGAGCCGTCGGATTAAAATACCGCGAAAATCTCTTTCGGCATTAAATAACCGGTTTGTCTTATCGGGCCCTAATATCTTTTCAAAAGAAGTTAGATATTTTTTTCTAACGTTAAGCAATTTTTCCTCTTTATCTATCACGTTAGGATCGCTTTTGTCTAGTTCAATATTGTGAATTTCATTATCATATTGATTATATACAGGCCAGAATTTTTGTGCCTCGTCTGGAGTGAGTTGCAGCTTTTGCGTTATGAAGGCTATTTTCAACGCTTGGATCTTTTCACCGTCCTGTGCTTTAGCCCGGGATAATGCACCAAGCATTACAAATAATATAAGTAAATATTTTTTCATCTTAAGGAGTTAGTTTGCTATTGTTTTGAACATCTATCTTATCGAGATACTCATTCAATGTATTTTCATCATTTAAGTAATCAGTTGAACTTGGCAGGTTGCTTTCATCGGTATTAGTTGTAAGCAAGGCATTGTCCAAAACATTGCCATTCTTTTCAAGATATTTAGCAATATCAGCATCATCTAATTTAGCAATTCCGGCATTTAATTCAGCCTCAGTTTTATATTGATATGATGCTTTGAAATAAGACGGGAGAGATGCTAAACTGTTGTGAGACGATCCTTTGAATAATTGAAAAGATGTTATAGTAATAATGCCGGTAACAATGGCGGCAGCTGCATATTTTAACCACGAAGTTCTTTTTTTCATGGTAACAACTTTGGCAGGAACAGGCATTAATTTTTCAGTTACGTTTTCGGCAAGAGATTCAAAATAACCAACCGGAACGGTAAATACATTTTCACCTTTTAAACCATATAATACTGGCGAGAGATTGCGTAACTCGTCTTCTGAACTCTCAGCATAATTAGCATTTGCTTTAGTAAGAATTGAATCACTTAAATTATCAAAATAACCAGCCGGAACAGTAAAAACATTTGCGTCTTTCAAACCATATAATACCGGTGAAAAATCATGTAACTCTTCTTTTACACTTTCAGGGGTACTTGCGTTTACCTTAGTAAGAATCAAAGCGCTTAAATTATCAAAATACCCAGCTGGAACAGTAAATACATTTTTACCTCTTAAACCATACAATACTGGTGAAAGATTGCGCAACTCGTCTTCTGCACTTCCCTGATCATTTGCATTTGCTTTGGCAAGAATTGAAGTGATTAAATTATCGAAATATCCTGAAGGAACAGTAAATACATTTTCATTTCTTAAATTAAACAGTGTTGGCGAAAGATTTCGCAATTCTTCTTCTGCACTTTCTATATAAATTGCCTTTACTTTAGCAAGAATTGAATCACTCAAAGTATCGAAATAGCCCTCCGGCACCTTCTGGATATTTCTCTCATTAATGTTTTCTAAAGGCGAAGTATTATTGAATATGGCATAATTAGTAATTCTAAAATGTAATTCATTAAAATAACCTTCGGGAACACTAAAAACATTCACCCTCTCCAGGCCCGCAAGTAGCGGGCTGATAGCCATCAACTCATTTAATATTTCCGGTGAATTCTTCATTACGGTTTATCTGACTATTTTAACTGTATTAGGTTTAACTATTTAAGATAAATTCCTCAATTTTTTTAGCTGCATGGTGGTAGCTTGCTTTTAATGCTCCCTCGCTCGTATCCAATATTTTGCTCATTTCTTCGTAAGGCATTTCGTCATAATACCTTAGGTTAAATACAAGCCTCTGTTTTTCGGGCAAATTCTGGATGCCAAGTTGCAATTTCCATTCAAGTTTATTGGCGTCAAAATTGGTATCACTTTTCAATTTGTTACTCAACCCGGTTTCCACATCACTTAGAGATACCGAGCTTCTTTTCTTTTGCTGGCTCAAAAAAGTGAGAGATTCATTTGTAGCGATGCGGTATAACCATGTGTAAAGCTGGCTGTCTTCCCTGAAATTTTCGAGCCCTTTCCAAACCTTAATGAACATATTTTGAAGCACATCATTTGTATCATCGTGGTCAATAATCATTCTTCTTACATGCCAGTAGAGCTTTTCCTGGTATTTTTTAATAATACCTGTGAAAGCCCGTTCCCGGGTTGCAGGCTCCTTGAAACTTTGTAAAAGTTCCTGGTCATCAGTGTGTGAGGTCATAAGTATTTAATATCTGGGCAAAAATAGAAAAACCGAAGGTAAGACGGCAGTATGACAAAAAAGTTTAATCTTATTTTTTAAAGAGCATCTTAAAAAATTCAGAAAAACCGGCCTTGGAAAAAGCCTGCTTTGGAAGGGAATTGATCAATTTTATTTCTTCGGTGAGAGTGCTTTCATTGTCAAGAAATTTAAAAATATCAGATGCCTTATTTTTTTTGAAAAGGGTGGAAAAAATGAGTTTCCCATCTAGCATTCTTTTAGAAAGTATATGCAACAGCGTGCTATCGTAAAAGAAATATCTTTTTTTCAGCATATTTTCTTTTGAAGGGCTCCCTTTTGAAATTAGTTCGTAAACAATCTTGTCCGCCTGCTTTTGTATGAACCGGAATGTATAACCTGTTGAAGGTTTCGTTTGGCCGCCTGCTGTGCCTATGAAATACATACCGTTTTTAAAATAAGGAAAGTTTTCGTTTGTCATTGGAATAATACCAAACTCTTCTTCAATAATTCTGTAAGCATTTAGTCCTAAATATTCTTCTACATATGATTTTAATTCTTTATTGTATTCATCTTTAAGCAAAATACTTTCACTAAATAAAGTGTATTCTACCAACGCCTTAGTAGAAGATAACGGCAAAACGTATACGAAAGTAGTTCCATTGATTTGTGCTACACGAAAATCCATAAGAGTTGCCTGCGCAGGATTGAAAAAATTATTTTCACTTTCAATAATCCAGCCTCTAAAATGCTGCAGGAGGTAAAATTTATTCTCTTGTTTCTTTGACGGAATATAAAGCGAATTGAAAACCACAGTTTCCTTCCCACATGGTAAAAACTCACCATTTACTTTTATTCCTCGCGATTCACGCGCTTCTTCAAATGAAATTTCCCCCAGGATAATGTCAATATTTTTTTGAGCATTAATCTTTAAAAAGCAATAATTGTAAAAATCAATCCCTCTTATCATTTTGTATTGATAATGGTTCATCTCCAGTGCGATAGTTTCATCATCACCAGCTTTAAATAAAACTTCATTCCATTTGCGGTAAACGATATCTTCAAAAAAACCTCGTCCTTGTTCCCAA
>Ga0157373_10004357_pt1 | contig 10663 bp, 11 predicted proteins | sample C65metaG_FD_113460 | JGI IMG/M metagenome (GOLD analysis project Ga0157373, IMG submission 113460) | Corn rhizosphere microbial communities from Kellogg Biological Station, Michigan, USA - C6-5 metaG | ecosystem: Host-associated > Plants > Roots > Rhizosphere > Soil | place: USA: Michigan...
ATCGAAGACGCCATTGGTGCAGACCAGATCTTCAACACCCTGATGGGTGATGCGGTCGAACCTCGCCGTGACTTCATCGAGAGCAATGCTCTGGCGGTGTCCAACCTGGATTTCTGATCCCCGTTGTAGGTTCACACAATAGTTGATCATTTTCACAAATAGATGATCGACGGACTGAAATGCAAAAAAGGCCAATTCATTGAATTGGCCTTTTTTATTTCCTCGAAAATTCGATTTCTATCCTCCTCTCCCGGTCACTGGCGACGAAACTTATGGGGGTGGAAGCGGACCACTGGCTAGATATAGAGGTGTTCGGAGCTTATGGGCTGTCGCGAGATGAACTCGTCTGAGCGAGTGATACCGCGAGTATTGAAATAGATTCACAACGCTTAGCAATAACGAATAATTTCGTCAAGGAAATATTGAAAATTTTCGTGGAGAAAGACGAATGGTAGAAGTGAAATCTGGCACGCTCTTACGCCGTAAGAGCGTGCCAAGAAAATCAGCCGGTTACGTCAACTTGTTGAAGCACTTTCCTTTCTCGGTCACTTGCTTGACCGCTTCGATCTTGAATTCTTCGGGGTAACGCTGAAGACTCATGGCACCTCCTATTTGGGCCTCATTATGAGGCTTGGAGGTGTCTACGAAACCAGAGGCGATTCAAACACCAGGCGCAGATCTGTACATTCATTTTCCTGATTGCATCCGAACTTTGTATGTTTTCGCGCCTGGCCAGTTACTTCATGACAATTGCTTGATAGGCGGTAAACAAGCCTCCTGCCATGATTACCAAGTAGAAACAAAAGTCGATACTGGAATGGTCTGATTTCAACTCCTGAGAGTAAATGAATTTTGGCATCTTCCTGAATAACGTAGCGAAGATAAGAAATGAGCACTGAAGTGCTAGAAGCTTTAACGCTTCTAGAACCCCTCCTTGTGTGGCCATTACAAAACCGGGTATCAAAAGCATTCCGAATGCTACGGCACATAGGTCTTCGCCGAATTTTGCCGGTACCTTAATCACCTTGAAAGCAAACCACTCTTCTCCCTCGACATAGGTATTATTTCGTTGAAATGGATAGAGTACTGCCCAAAGAGTCGCGCAAACTGCGAATAGCAGTCCAATGGTTTTGAACGCTAGATGCTCACTGTAAATAGTGGTCAATCCCTTGGAAAGCTCACTGGGCAGCACCACTATGCCAATTGTTAAGGCTAAACCCAGACAAGAGAAAAAGTAGATATTGTCCCGCTGATCCTTGGCCACCAACTTTAACAATACCCATGCGTTGCAGCATTGTTCCCTCAGTGAAAGTCCGCCCTTAGACCAATCCTCACGTAGACGTGCAACAAAACCGTTCTTTTTCATTCCTATCCTCCGTTAGAAAAAATAATCACAGCAAGGCACCAACGGATTTATCCGCCATCCGTTTTTTCCGATTTCGCATCCCGATGATGCGCAAGCTGATTCTGCATACCCATGCTCGCCCGCCAGAGGCCGGCCAGCAGGCACAACCAAAATGTGTAAACCACTTTTTGACTTGTTAACCATAGTGGTTTGCAGTGTGAAAAACAGGTTAACAGAGTGCCGTTATATGCCGGTTTTACGAAACGACATCAGGCTTTACCTCGATACGCATTGGGGTTGAGGTACATCTAAAGCCTTCACGCGATCTGAAGGTTCCCTACTACATCAAGGATACCTACAAACTCGTCAACATGGTTCTTTTGGTGGGCAGCGAAGCCAGGCAATCAAAGTTTCCGCTGGTGCTGCTGCCACTTGATGACGAATACCCAGGCGCAGTGACCCTTGGCAAGTATATTTCTCAGATACGAAAATTCACGGACAAGGCGGTTGTCTATGCGTGCCCGGCGCTGTCGGCACCAGAGCGGCGCAGCCTGATCAACAGCTACATCAACTTCATCCAGCCTGGCTATCAGCTGTTCATCCCTGAGTTGGCCAGGGCTCTGCGGGAGAGCGTCCGAACTCGGCGCAGTGAAGGGGACGTACGATCGGCAATCAGCGCATTTTTTAAAGCTGGAAGGCTGAGTTTGGCCCAGGTGTAATCGAGTTTTGGCAGACCAACGGGTAGCTGAGGTCGCAGCTTGTGGCACGAGGAGATCTCTGGATCGCACCGTTGTAAATTCCCATTCTGGGGTGCGACGAAATTTTCTACATGTGGTGGTGACACGTCTTCTGTGAGCATTAAATAGAGGTCCACTTCAAAAAATGGACCTTTCTAAAATGCGTAACGCAATTGTCGTAATTTCAGTGAACACCATCGCAAGCATTCTGGCTGGTCTCGCGCTTCATTGGATCACCCTCCCACCTTTAGACGAACCTATGCGACCTGTGACTGCTGTGGTTGTGCCAGTCGCTAACCCTTTCACTAGGTGATGCTCTCCACTGCAAAGAGGTCGTCGGGTGTGGTGACGACCTCCAACTTGGTGGTACGGCTATTTACTACAAGTGAAAGGGCTTCACGGGACATAAACCGTCCAGGTCAAAATTTAGCTATTGATGTACAGGTGCTCAAGGCAGTGCCGCGGGCGCCTGTCATCTCTCCTGTTGAGAGCTGCATGCGGTTTCCGCAAGCCACTTGGCTTTCCTATGCAATAGCTCAAGCAGGTCAGGGGGCACATTACCTTTCGCCTCCCCATACTGACGAAGTGCCGTTAAAGCCTCCTCCCAGGGCGCCATCTGCTTGTCGATTAATTCATAGTCCTTCTGCGCCTTTTCATATGCCCCTGAAGGATTGTACGAATGGTAAATAACCACTCCATGGCTCGGTGCTGTTTTGCGAGTTTGTTTTTGCGGCAACATGTTTGCCTCATGAGACCCGAGAATCATAAGGATCAGAATGACCCACGAGTTCTTAAGTGGAACGCGGATGGTGATGTTCAGCTTGTTGGAATTCAGAGCCTTCTTGTTCTTCAAACCCTACCTTAAGCCAAGCAGAGCGCGCTTTGACGAGCTCTGGCGCAGCGTGGATTCGCCTTGCTTAGGGTATTTACAGTTTTGAATTTAAGCGGAGCTCCATCGGAATTTTCCGTGAGCAAATCGAGCCACATGACACTGCTAATGCAGGTCAACCCGAATACCGTTCGCCTGCGCACTAGTTCGATGGCGTATTGGAAATGATCTGCGCTGTCTGTATTTGATCGCCTTCGAAGGGGCGTGATACCGTGAATTTTCTAGAGTAACCCCACTTCTCAGAACGGTTTGAAGGCCTGCATTGCGTACTAGGGGTTTAGTTTTTTTTGAGCCCGAGGGAATAATGTCTAAGATCTACCCGATAGAAATTGCAGAAACCCAAACCATCTTTTACCCCCAACAGCAATCCGGGCAACGCTGGAATGGCGCCTTGGAGCGAGCGCACCTTAAAACCTATGCCATCTGTCACTGCCTGGCTGATGGCAATGAGCGCAAGCTGGCTATCAAGCGAGTGAAATCAAGTTTTGTCTTCGCCCGCTATCAGGAGACTAGCCATCATCACCGACACAACTGCCAGTTCTATGGTCAGAGTCGGACCCAGTCAGGTCTGCAGGGCTATACGAGAGAGGCAGTCCGTCAACATTCAGAAGGCGGGCTAGCGATAACGCTTGCTCGGGGGCTGCAGGCTCCACGAACCGCGAATGAAAATGATGCCCCCCCGGATGTTCCGCGGCATGAAAATCGAGGGGGGCGACGCAACACGATGCGTCTAGGTGGTCTCCTCGACTTGCTCTGGGAAGAGGCAGGATTGAACAAATGGCATCCTGCTAAACCCAAATATTGGGATCTAAGGGTAGGTACAGCCTTGTTGCGTGAGGCTGAGAAAATTCACGTCGGGCGCTTGACCTTGGATCAAGCACTGCTCCTACCGGCGCAACGCAGTGAAAAGTCGAACAGTAAAACGATTGAGCACCAACGCAATCTTGATGTTTTGGAGTATGGAAGTAAGCGGGATTTGCGGCTTATTGCGATCAGTCCTCTGGCCCGGTTCGACCCGATTCGTGACACTTGGGGAGGCAGGAATCCAAATGCTGGTATGCCCGAACAGGTGCAGGAATATCAGCTCAGAGTTGGCACGCCATACGGCATGCCTACGCTAATGCTTGACGCTGCGCGTAGCGCTTCTTTGCAGCGCAGTTACGATATCGAACTGGCTGCCTGGAGAAATCACAAGAAGGTTTATGCCATTGTCCAGTTAGCTTTGCGTAAAACGAATCCCAAAGTCGCAGATATTCTGGACATCAGTCTACTGTACCTAAGCGAACGATTTATTCCCTTGGACTCTAGCTATGAGGGCGAGCTTGAAGAAGCATTGGTCGAGGCTCAGCGTAGTTTCATCAAACCGATGCGCTACGAAATTGAGGACGAGGTGTTCCCGGATTTCTGGCTTCAGGATATGGGATGTGAATATCCCTTAGAGGTGTTCGGGATGACGACGGACACTTATCGTGAGCGTGTGGCACAGAAGCGCACACATTATGCGGACCGCGAGAAATACCCAGGTGGTTGGTGGTATTGGGATCTACTCGAGCGACGTGATATTCCCGTACTACCTGCCCCAGTCGTTCTTGGTGCTGAGTAACCAGTGCGAGGCTGACATGGGTTCGCGGTAAGAGATCGTGCAGCACGCTCAGAGTGAATCGCGCAGCGTGGATTGGGTTAAAAAGTGATTCCGTAAAACCGCCGCTAGCTAATCGAACGAGTTCAGAGCGAATGCAATCAGCCAGAGCAGCGCTCATGCTGCTGAATTGAAAGGTAGCGAAAGCTTATCTCAGGGGGCAGTTTTTGAGGCTGAGCGGTGGGTATCTCTCAGTTCTCTTGTGAAGCGCCCCCTTCGATGCGCCGGCTTGCTGATCCAAAAATAAAAATTCAGTCCTTGCGAGCGGCTTTATGTACTACTCCCCCGTTTTATGCTTATGGGGCTTCAGGTTCGGGTGGTCCTTTTGCTTTTCAGGCGTGACACGCTGCCTTTTGTCCGGAGTGCCATTTTCGTTCGTTCTTTTTGGGCCTGGCTTGATGCTCATGCGAGATTTCCTTTATCGCTTGGATTGTTGTGTACGGCAATGTAATTAGTCCAGCTTTTTACAACTGTCAAAAGCAGTACGGCGCAGAAGCTTTAGCAGCCCTGTGAGTCCAGCCCTCCGACATAGAGGCCTGATTATGCGCTTCCGGTGAATCGCTTGTACGGGCCCGTAAAATCCGGAGCCGGGCGATACAACGGGCTGGAGGCTCATCATCCCTACCGCTGTGTGGAATATGTTGTCGTGGCTGAGCGGCGAGCTTGCCTTTCCTTCTGGCTGCATCTGCTTACGTAGTGGATTGCCTTGCCAAAACTCTGCGAATCTGGTGTCATTGACGGGTCAGACTTTGCATGGTGGCCGTGCAAGCAAATCAAACCTGACTCCTACTCATGATTGAACCTGATTCGACGTCCAGCTTCGCGTCTAACGGCCCTACAAGCGCAGCTAACCCCAACGTTGATGATTAGGGGATAGTCATGTCTGCAAAAAACCTGCTCCAACCTCTCGCAGCTGAGCTGCACGTATCGTTCTCGGCTTCTGGTCGCCCTTACGATCTCCGGGTCATCCACCAGCTCCTCCACGCTGCCATCGGCTCCGTTGCTCCGGAAGTCGCGTCCAAAGACAAGCTGCCTATCCAGGTCTGCCGTGACGATGACACTCGGCAGTACAACCTCTACGCGACGATCGAGCGGGCGAAAAAGTGCTTGGGGCTGACCGATCTGCAAGCGGTCGGCGTGGCTGAAGAAGTCATCGAGGTGCTACGAAAGGCGAAGATCGGAGTGAACCAGGTTCGCTTGCTCCTCGACCCGTCCGTCACCTCGAAGATTCGCAAGAAGGCCTTTAACGCGCTCTGCAAGAACCTGGATCTGAACGAGACCGGCGATAAATTCGCCCCAATGACGGCTACGCTCGCCATCGCTGCCGGGGTGGCGCCGCCTCCAAAAATGTCTTGGGAGGACCGCTTCGCATTGGCTGCCGGCTTCCCTATGCGGGGGGAAAGCGAGCTCGTCAGTATGGTGACTCGAAGTGAGTGCTATCTATGGATATTCCCACCGAGTGACCACCCAGCTACGGGTCAAGCTACGCACGACCGCTTTTTCGGTGACCAGAGACATCCAAGTGCAGAGATGGGTATGGGGTTCAGTATCATCGATTCCGGGTGGGCTCGTTCCAAGTACCCGATGCTCTCCAAAAAGTCGGAAGAGACCTTTACCCAGTACTCTCTTTCTGCCCCGATGTGGTCTTGGCGAGCTCAAGGTAATACCTGGCGGCTCGGAAATATCCTTCACTCCAGCATCCTCGACGGCGCTCCTTGGAATGACGAACCCCTGAGCGACGTGCTGCCTGAGGGGCTGAAGTCATTGCCGCGGATCCACGGGTGCGCCACTTGCCGAACGCTGTTCATCGAGAAACACAGCGCCCATCCGGATGTACCCACTCAGTGCCTGTGCGATGAGTCGAGCACGAGCGGTGACGAAGAGTCTCCTGCTCTCAACAGCTGATTTTCTTTTCGGTGGCGGGGCTGTGCCCCCCTCTAGGGATTGGCTGTGGGAGCGGGATTCGCTTACCCCTAACCTGAAGGTCCCGCCATCCAACCAAGCGACTGAGCTCAATGCTCTCGGAGTGAACGATGGAAAACACAAACCAGAAACAAGAAACACTGGCGCTTATCAACAGACTCGCTGAGTTAGCGTACGACAACGGATTTACCGATGGGTTTGACGTCGGTAAACAAGTCGGCTTTGTGGCCGGCGTCTTGAGCCTCAAAAGCGCCCTGTCCAGTGGAGTGCGGCATGGATCGTCTGAGTGCGGCAAGGCCCTGGAAAGCTTCAAGCGTATTGGAATCGACGAGTGATTGAAGAGTACGGGTCGTGCGCTGTGAGCACGGCCCGTACTTCTAATGAGCTGAAATACCGCTGCTCAGTGGCGGAAACAACATTGCTATTTTGGAGCCGGCGCTTCAGTTCAGAGTTTCTTTTTGAAGCTCGTGTGGCTGGGCTCCAAGCCCAAGGACTCGTAGAAAACTGCGTCTGTTCCGAGAAATCATCTATTCTGTGAATCCAGTAGGCTTTTCTCATCTTTTCTGTGACGTCCGCGCTCCGCACTCACAGATAAGATAACTTTTTCGCAGTGCTTGCTGGGCCTCCCGAATCATCTATTTTGTGAACCTACACCCGTCGACACCCTTGAAAAAAGGCCAACGCATTAGCGTGGGCCTTTTTTTTGGACGGCACAAACAACGATGTCGTCTTGGCGGCTTGCGTGTTTACTCGGAGGCTGCCGCCACACTCTCCAACCGATACCCATACCCATAAATCGTCAGCAACTGCCATCCGCGCTCCGCCGTCAGCCCCAGTTTGTTGCGCAGACGATAGATGTGCGTATCCAGCGGTCGCGACGAGACCACCTCTTCATGGGGCCAGAACCGTTCATACAGGTATTCGCGCGACAGCGGCCGCCCCAGGTTACTGAACAGGCACCGTGCCAAGCGATATTCACGCTCCGTCATGACCACGGCTTTACCCTCGCGGGTGACGGTCAGTTCAGCGTCGTCGAAGGTCAGATCATTGAAGCTCAGCACTTCGGTGGCGGTATTGCGCTGCTGGCTGTGCCGACGCAGTACGGCGGCGACTCGGGCTTTCAATTCATTGGGACGGAACGGTTTGCTCACGTAATCATCGGCACCGGCGTTCAGGGCCTGGACGATATCGCTTTCGCCGTCGCGGCTGGTCAGCATGATTGCGGCGGGCGGCGACTCCATGTGTTCACGGGTCCAGCGCAGCAGCGCCAGGCCGGTCAGGTCGGGCAATTGCCAGTCGAGAATCAGCAGGTCGAACGTGTCCCGGCGCAATTGACGCAGCAGGTCCTCAGCCCGTTCAAAGCTGTGCAGCGACCATGGCTGGTCACCCACGGCCGCCATTTGCTGCAGGGTTTGCTCGACCCGGCGCAGTTCGGCGGGTTCATCGTCCAGTATCGCAACGCGCATACGCGTGGGTTCCTTGTTGCTTGGGCAGTGGCCGATAACCTTAGCGGCTTGGCCTGTGCGGTGAAAGTAAGCCGTCCGCCTTCGGTCGACGTCCGCTATGATTCTTCGGATCTACGTCCTCAGACCTGTGGCCCATGAAACCATTCACTGTCCCCTGCCCTGTTTGCCATGAATAACCCGCGCCGGCGCGAAAGCCGCGAGCCGAGTCAGGTCCAGCGCCTGTTTCGGCGGCTGGTACGTGAGTGGTTGTGGATAAGTCTAGTGCTGTTGCCGCTGACTGCGCTGTTGTCGTATCGCGCCCAGATCAACCTGCACGATGCGGTGCCGGCCTGGAGCGCGCTGCTCTCGGTGGGTTTGGTAGCGTGCGTGCTCGGGTTGCTGCTGTGGCGCCCGCGCTGGGCGATCTGGGTGACGCTGGGCGGGGTGGCGTGCGTGTTGCTGAGCAGCGCCGGGTTGGCGGAAATCCGGCACTGGTGGTCACCGACCCCGGCGGCGCTCGGCATGTTGTTCGGCTATCTGATCTGGAACTGGCGGCGCTTGAGCGTGGTGCTGACGTATTTTGGCTGGGAGCTGGCGCGGCTGGACCGCGAGCCGAAAGTGTTCCCGGAACGTCGCCGCGCGCAATTCACCAGCGCTGACCAGTTACAGGGGCAGATCATGGCACTGGAACAGGCCATGAGCCGCACCCGCGATACCCGGCGCTTCATTGCCGATGGTCTGGAATACCTGCCGGTGGCGACACTGATCAGCGATCCGAAGGGGCAGATCCTGCTGGGCAACCGTAAGGCCCGTGTTCTGTTCGATCACCCGTTGGTAGGTGACGATGTGCTCGAGCAACTGGCCCGTCTTGGCTACCCGGATTTGTCCACCGCACCGCGCCCGGCGTTGTCCGCCCTGGCGCTGCTGGAGTTTCGCGATCACAAGGAACGCAGCTTGCGTCTGGAGCGCGCGGCATTGTTGCCGGTGGATGGCGATACGCCGATCGGCTGGCTGCTGAGCCTCACGGACCTGAGCGCCGAACGCGCCGCCGAAGAACAACGCGGCGTGTTGCTGCGGTTTCTCTCCCACGATCTGCGTGCCCCGCATTCGGCAATCCTCGCTCTGCTCGATGTGCACCGTCATCAGGCCGGAGCGGACTCTCCCCTGTTCGAGCAGATCGAGCGCCAGGTGCGCCGTGCGCTCGATCTGACCGATGGCTTCGTGTTGCTGGCGCGAGCGGAATCCGAAGCCTATCAATTCCAGCCCAGTCTGTTCGCGATGCTGGTGCTGGACGTACTGGACCAGGCCTTGCCCATTGCCCAGCAGAAAAACATCCAGCTGTTGCATGACATGGATGAGCCATCCCAGGAGCGCCTGATCAATGCCGACCAAGGCCTGCTGACCCGCGCCTTGTTCAATCTGCTGGAAAACGCGATCAAGTACAGCCCGCCCGGGACCACGATTCAGTTGAGCGTCAGTTGCCAGGACGAGTGGCTGTGCTGTGAATTGACCGATCAGGGCAAAGGCATCGCCGCCGAAGAACTGCCGGATCTGTTCACCCAGTACCGCCGCTTTTCATCGGCGCAGGGAATCGATGGCGTCGGGCTGGGGCTGTCGATGGTCAAAGCCGTGATCGATCATCACGGCGGCAGTATTGAGTGTCAGAGCATGGTCAATCAGGGCACGACCTTCCGGCTTCGAATACCGCTGATTGCCGAATGATCGGGCACAAAAAAACCGGCTATATCAGCCGGTTTTTTACTTCCGAAAAAAACTTATGCACGTTTTGCAGCGTTTTATTAGCTTGGGAAATATATAAGTAAATCAATCAGTTACTTTTAATATTCAGGCTTTTTCAACAAAACCGTACACAGGTTATCCACAAAAATCAGACAGCCATCTGATCATTTGCCGCCGGGGCCTGTTGCGCCGGCGGCAGGGAACCCATTTCGCGCTGAGCCTGCTCGTTCCAGGCTTGCACACGGTCGTTCAGATCGGCGATGGCGCGTGGCCCAGTGCCTTCGGCGTACATCGGCTCGCCGATGACCACGGTGATCACGCCCGGCTGTTTGCCCCAGCCGATTTTCGGCCAGAACTTGCCGGCATTGTGTGCAATCGGCAGCACCGGAAGCGCCGCATTCACCGCCAACGCGCTGCCACTGCGGGAAAACTTGCCGACGGTGCCGTAAGGAACGCGGGTGCCTTCAGGGAAGATCAATACCCATACGTTGTCCTTGAGCAGTTCATCGCCTTTGGCCGCGACTTGCTTGAGCGCGGCTTTCGGGTTGTCGCGGTCAATCGCGATCGGCCGCAACATGGCCATCGCCCAGCCGAAGAACGGCACGTACAGCAATTCGCGCTTGAGCACCTGGCTCAAGGGCGAGAAATAAGCGGAGAGAAAGAACGTCTCCCAGGTGCTCTGGTGGTTCGACTGAATCACGCAGGGCCGGTCCGGCACGTTGTGCGCGCCTTTGACCTCATAACGAATGCCGAGAAACACCTTGGTCAACCACAAGGCGCAACGGCACCAGTAGACATTGATAAAACGATAACGCGCCTTGAACGGCAGAAAGGGCGCGATAAAAAAGCTCAGGCTGCACCACAGCAAGGCAGTGGTGCCCAGCAGCAGGTAAAAGAGAAAAATTCTGATGGCCTGCAGTATCGACATGGCGACGTTTACCGTTA
>Ga0157373_10004359_pt1 | contig 10661 bp, 4 predicted proteins | sample C65metaG_FD_113460 | JGI IMG/M metagenome (GOLD analysis project Ga0157373, IMG submission 113460) | Corn rhizosphere microbial communities from Kellogg Biological Station, Michigan, USA - C6-5 metaG | ecosystem: Host-associated > Plants > Roots > Rhizosphere > Soil | place: USA: Michigan...
ATCCGTTTTCGAAAGGAGTGGGAGTTCGAGTCTCCCTCGGGGCACCAAATAGCAGTATCTGAGAGTCTCTACCAGGCTTTCAGACTCAGAGAAACCGGCCACTTGGCCGGTTTTTTTGTGCCTGTCTGTTTACCCCTGTCTCCCCTTATCCGTTGTATCCCTGTATCCCTGTATCCCTGTATCCCTGTATCCCTGTATCCCTGTATCCCTGTATCCCTGCTTGTATCCTGATAAAAAATACCGAACTTTGGGATACAAGGATGAAACGCGCAGATATCAAGCGCCGCCCTCTGGCTGATGCTCTATCCAGACTCCACGTACCACGGTTGGGTCCGTTTCATTCAAGCCTTGCTCATTCCGATCTGGCATCTGCCGCACGTGAAATTTCTTTAGCGGATCTACTGGCAGCCTAACCCAAAACAGCCCGCATTCGCGGGCTGTTTTGGGTTAGGTTGCAAGGTATCGCTACAGGCACTTAATCTTTGGGGGCCTTCCATGGGTGGACAGCGATTGATGGAAGTTTCTGATGCTCCGTCAACGTTAAACTCACATCAATCCAGTCATAAAATGCAGGCGCGGCGAATAGCCCAAGAGAACCTTTTGGTGCGTTCGGTTGCATATCCCCATTATTATGATGGGCCTTTGCGCGAGACAAAAGCGGACTCGCATCGGGAAACTTCCGCCACAGGTCACCAAGATTTGTCTCATCAAGCGTGTCTTTGGATCGCCCAACCGCCTTCCAGAATTCACCCTCGTCTTGCGGACGCTTTTTGCTTTTTTCTTTTGAAGCAAGAACGCTTTCGGGTAGGGAGATGGAAAGAGCTTTAAGTAAATTTGATTGCGTACTTTCCCAGTCAATGGACTCGACCAAAGGCAAATAAGCTACAAGCTGAAGTGGAGACGGCATCGTCTGAGCACGAGGTTTACCTTCGAGCATATTATGCGGATCCACGTCTGCAATCACCAATGCTTGATCATTCTTACTTAAAGCATCATCTCTATTGTTGTAATAAATCCCCTTAGACCATCCGTGATAAGGAGTTATCTTGGCAAGATAACCCATTGTAGTCTCTTCAGACTTCCAACTTCCCTGCCCGATAAAACAGCTCCCACCTACAAGCGTTTTACCATCTATACTATTGCAAAATACCGTTGTTGTACCCGCAGCCAAGAATCCGGACTGTCCAGCGAACCAATAGTCGGCAGAACGCGATGTGGCTGCAGGTACCGCGAGAATTGATCTTCGTGCCTCAGCCCCATTACCAGTGATCGAGAGCTTCTCGGACAATGCCTTAAGATCACTAAAAACCTCATCAATTTCCGCTGGCCGGCCAAATCTACGCCACATTGCCTTTAGATCCTCCCCCATTTGAATGTAATTAGCCGGACTGGAGACCAAGAAAGCCTCAGAGCATATTAACTCCAAAAGATACTTGAGAGGGAGCTTTGCCTCTGTGAAAAGATGAGTAATAACATCGGCCGACGGCTCGAATCCGATAACACTTTCTAGTTTGCTTGCGAGTTCCCCTGGATTAAACAAGGGCTTCAAAGGTAATGCAGAGGGCCGAAAAAACTCTTCTAATGCGATAGAGCGATATTTTTTATTTCTCGAGAACTCAAGAACATGCCCCCGTTGTAACGCATCATAGTCTTTATCGGAACCCAATTTTTTCTTCTGCAGGGAAGCAACAAACACTTTCGACGCCGACTTAGGCAACGGCCAGAGCAAAGTCAGTGGAGCAGACAAGTGATTTTCATCAGCCTTGTCACATATATTCATGTACGTCCCAGCCAAAACCGAAACACCTTTATTTATGATATACGTTTTCAACCACTCAACTGTTTCACGTCTTACGGAGTATTCAGGAAGAACAAGCAAGTCCACCCCGAAATTTTGACATGTATCCACGACACGCTTCAGAATCGAGCGACGGCGGTGTTCTGACCAACTAGGCAGAAATTCTAATTTTGTCCACATATGTGCGGTATCGTGCCTTTCTGCGGCATTCAGCAATCGCCCATATTTCGAGTCAGCATTAACCTTTAGATTCAAGGAAATACCCTCATTGACCTTGGAACCAAAAGGCCAATGCGTCGGGCAAGCCTCGACGAAAGGGTGCTGATACGTCAAATCAAAGTCAGCCTGAAGCAATGCAATACGAACCAGCCCTCTGGGCTTGCAAGCTTCACCGCGCCGAGTCCACTGCTCTGCCTGCTGTTTTCTGAATGCATTAGCGTCGCGGCCCAGACCGTGCTCAACCACGTTTCCCACTGGAATATCAGCATTGCTAGAAGGTGAATGCTGAAATTCTAATAAAGCATCCTTAACTAAACCACCTACTGCACCTTCCTCATCACCATGAACACTATTAGTTGACATGGAAGCTCGTGGCAAGGAAAAAACAGACGGCGAATTGATCCCAACAGACCCAGTTATGGAATCTGTGTGAAACTCATAATCCTCCTCCCTTATCGCTGGTACTGAGCCACTTCCATTTTCTTCCTCTACCACTTCAACCTGGGGAGAAGTATCAACACCTGGCTTAATAATAGCTATCGAAGCAAATGGCTCACCAAGCGCGGAGACAGATAAAAGCTTGCCACTCTCACGATCAAAAATTTCTGACCAAACTCGCAAAAATCGCCCATCATGAGTTATTTCTTCAATATGCTTAGAGAACCGGGGAAACTGGGAGATCATCCACGAAGTGACATCCCTGACTCCGTTTCTTGAATCGGTGAAGCGCTTTGTCTGAGGATTATAACCATAAGACTTCTCGATTACTGTTATTGACTCAAAACCAAGCTCTTCATCTATCCTTCTAACCAGCAACACAACAGACTCTAGTAACTCCAGACTGAGCAACCCCAAACAATGATCACTCAACATTTCAAATGGCCACTCGAGAAAAGAGTCGGCCTCATTATCATGATAGTCAATTGAAGCAAGTGCCTTAGCAATTATCCCTAATTGCTCATATAGAGAGTCAGATAGCCGTTCTAAATTATCTTGAACCAATCGATGTCCAAGATGCTGTACTAACCTACGACATTGCTCAATCAATAAGACCCTGCTGTTTGATTGGATAGCATTGTCAGAGGCTGATTTTTCCTCCGAGAGATGAGGCGGAACTGAAGGAATACCCCAAGCCTCTGGAAAATCAAAATTCTCATATCGTTCAAATGCCCCATGGCTTCGTAGAGAAGCGATCAGCCCTTCAAAAGCAACGTTGATACCTGTGCTGATAACACCTGCACGCAATGCCTTCCATGATGGAATTTCAGAGACCGAGGATTCGGTTGAAACAGAAAACAGCCGTTTAGAAAAACACAGTAAACCAACGAGATCACGCCTTACACCGGTACTCCCTTCATCACTTATTGCAAGCACCTGACTAACTGATAGAGGTAAGCGCCCTAGAACCTTGTTTGTTAACAACACCAGAAATGACGCGGCATCACTGCTTTTCCAACTTTCGCGAAATGCAAGGTACATGCCTGCCGACTCAGCTTCCGAGGCGAGGACATAAAGAATTGGATCTAGAGAATCTTCTACTTGTTCTGGAAATGTTTCTAACAAGCGAAGAGAGCGATTGACAGTGGCAGGCAATAAACCATCATCACTTCTTCTTTTGCTGATTTGGGAGTCAGCATACGCCCCTCGAAGTTTACGAAGTTGCGCTCGAAGAACGTACCGAGCAGGGTTTGTTAGTGCTACAGCGTCGAGTGTAACATCCGATTCAGCATCGCCAAATTTGGAGACATCGTCATAAAGGCCCAAATAATCTGAAATCGCAACGCCGACCCTCCAAAGACTTGCTTCATAGATAGGTACTTCAGCCGTCCGCAAAGCTCTTCCGCCATCACGTACAAAAGCTCTGTTACCGAGCTCATCTCGTGATACTCCCTCTGCGATTAGATAATACATCTGCTTATTGAGATCAGTTGCAATGTAGGGCCACGCAGGAACCAGCTCTTTGCCCTCATTATTCTCAGAATAGGAAATGACCACTTGTGCAACTGATCTGAACAATTTTGCAGCAAGCTTCAAAGTCTCGGTGGACACGTTGATGTTTACTGGTAGGACCCGCTCGCGCAGATTAATATAATCCTCCGCTGGCAAATCGCTCCGAAGCCGAATCAGAGAGCCTGCTAGCGGTACAGACATCCACTCAGTATTCAGTAACCGGACAACGCTACCATTATCTGCACCGATAAAGGCCGGAGTGGCAGCCACAGCAGTAAAATCGAGAGCCTCGATTGCATCTACTAATACCGTTCCATCTTCGCTTGCACTTCCTAGACATGACAAAAGACGGTACGTTTTAATACCTGGCAAAGGTGGAAGTATCAGCCGATTCACGACATTAGTTGTTGTGGTGTTCCATATAAGGTGATTACGTCGACTCAAGCACACTGGCAGCTGCTCTTTCGGAACAATGCTAACAATGGTTTGCAAAGCAATATTTATCGCCGCCGTTTGACTTCCATCATTTAAAAACTTTGAACGAATATCGTCTCCCGGTAGTAATGCAATAAACACATCGGCGGCGAAACCTGAAATTGTGCCCTTCCGCACATGATCTTCAGTTGGGGCGACAAAAGGAGTTAGTGGATCTTCTACTGATTGGTCTGCATCTGAAAGCAATGCTACTGCTTCATGCATCCACTCAAATGGTTGCCAGACTTGTACCAGTTTAGAACGTTCTACGTGTAGATGTGCTTCTGAGCTTTTATGCCGTCCCAGAAGCCGCGCTGCTTTCCAGCGTACAAGCTCCAAACGCACATCAAGTTGATGTTGAGGACCTGGTGTTGAATTAAACACATAGGTTTCAAATGCGGTGCTTAAGACTAGATCAGCAAGCCATGCAATACGACGTCGTCTTAGTGCGTTCTCTTCAGCGGAAAGTTCCGCAATATCGCGAGTCTGCTTGTCAATTAAATGCTCGAGGCCTTCGAGCGCGAACAAAACGGGTGATTCCCACTCATTTTCCTCAGGTCGAAGGCTCCAAGCTGCATCGTGCACGCAGTTATCCCAAGTTTCTATATATTGAGACAAAACCTCAGCAGCCTCAATACTCCCAAGATGCTCTACAGCAATTGAGTACCATATTAATCTCGCAGCCTTGGGTAGCTCTGATGCACGAAGGTCTGGTGCCTGAAACGCAGTTTTAACAGTTTGCAAGAGTGTTGATTTAGATGCCTTGTATAGTTCTACGTTATGCAGTAACTGCAAAGCTGACTGACGATCAGTTGCTGGTGCCGCAGACCAAAAATCCCAACCTGACTCACCATCACCGACTAATGGTGGCTCCCATGCTGGTCCATAGGCAGCAAGCGCTCTTCCTTGATTAATATATGTAGCAAAATCCTCGGCGCTCATCGCCGGAATTTCGTCAGCCTTCGCAAGGAGCGTCAGTTCAAGCTTACGGGCACACCGATCAACAGCCTCCCTCAAGTGAGCCAAAGTCTCCGGATCCTCTGCGAGTAGCACGATATCATCCACATATCGAGCATAACCAACGCGCTTGGAATCAACATTCAGCGCGGACATGAAGCGATAAGCTTCTTCATCGATTGGAAACAAAGCTACTGAACCAATCCAGGCAGATAATACGGGCCCCTGTGGAATCCCCATTAAAGGATTAGTCTCTTCACTAAGCCCCGTATCAGGCCTTGCGTAATTTACACCAAATAGATGCTCGTCAAGCCTATCAAGAACAAAAGCTGCTTTGGCAGGAGCATTAGGGTTTTGCGTATCAAATTTAAGTAGTTCTGCGAACTCTGGAGTATTATCAGAGACCGACGATATTGCAGATTGAAGCGGTGCTAGCAATCGATCGCGAACGACATATCGCCGAAGACGATCATAATACCGTTTTACATCTAACCTTATTGAGTAAACATATCCAATATCTGTGGCCTGCTTGGTTAAGGAGGCCATAAAATCACGCCAACACTCAGCGTACGGACGATACATCCCTTGATCTGTTGCAGGCTGACGCCCTTCAAGTACATCCATGTCGATCTGATAGGCGAAACTGAGAGTCTGCGAAGTTAATGCCTCGCCATTTCCGTCACCTTTGATATCGAAGCCCGTAGTAACTGTTCTGCGACTCTCTCGATAGTAGCGTACCGCAGGTATTCTCCTGCTAAACGGGAAATCAGTAAAACCTTCATGATCCCAACGCTCAGTAAGAATCTCGTTTAGTAGATATTGTTGAACAATCAAGTCCTCAGGGAGAGGCATAATCTTCAACCTGAACTCTGAACCACCAAAAGAGCGAGGCACCCAGACTGCGTTATAAGGACCGATCGGCCCACTGGCTCGTATGCTTTTCAAGCGATCCGTCAACAATGTATTGAACGCTGTAGCGGCAATATCTAAACGTTCCCAACGCGGTTCGTCACACGGAAGTTCACCTCGTCTCGATCCCATATATGCAAGTATGCGAGAGTGGTTAAGACGTGCGCCTGCATTGTTTAGAAAATCCTCAGAATACGACTTATTAATTTCGGAGGCAGACTCACTAATGAAGCTCAGCCACTCTGCGAAAACAGGAATGTTATTTGATGAGCCAGTGTGTGAAAGCGACCGCAGAAGATACTCTTTGGAATCAGGTCCTATCGATTTTTCGATCTGACTAAACGCTTGACTGAAGGCCCTAAATCTACGAGTTCGCGGTGCCGCAACCCATATATTTTCATCTAAAATATCCTCAGCAGTAGTACTAAAGGAATATGCGAGAATGGAAAGATGGGGCGGATATGTTGCGCTCTGTAATAAAATTTTCGCCAACTCAACGGAGCAAAGCTCAAGATAGTCGTTTGGATCTTTTCTGCTTTCACTACTGACGCCAATATCTTTAAGCTGGAGATCCGTCGGCCATAAGAAGGCACACTCGACTGGAGCATTCATGAGCTTCAAGCACGCATCTGCTGCGCCCCGCAAGCCGGCCTCATCCCTATCGAAACTAACAACAACAGTTAAAGTCGTAGCCTTTGGCAGGGACTCACTTAAAGCTTGAAGAAGCCTGACCTGAGGCTCGCTAATTGAGCTTCCCATGATTGCGACAGCAGGAAACCCAAGACTTTCAAACCGAAGTGCATCAAGAAACCCCTCACACAAATAAACAAATATGTTCTTATTACCTTTCTTCGCCTCACTTCTCACAAGCTTGAAGGCGAAGTCTGCTCGATATAGCACGGTTGACTTAGGAAATTCACGCGTGAATTGGTACTTAGGCACTGTTGATCCAGCAGCACTTCTCGAAGCTCGGCCCGCCAACCCTAGCAACTGACCTTTTTCATCATGGATTGGAAATATTACTCGGTCCGCTATAAAAAAGTCACTATACCTATTTATTGACTCACTACCGGAATTCAACGGCAGGTGCATCTCTGCAGTTACTCCTGGAATCAACTTCCGGATGAGAAACGCATCCTCTAAGTCGCCAGTGTATTCGCGCCTGACAGATCGGTTGGTTTCTGACTCAAGCGCTCGGGATAAAAAATTACGTGGTGCGTACACAAAACCGGCGCGCTTTATAACAGTAGCATCAAGTCGACGCTCATTGATCCAAGCATCTAGTGCAGCTTGATCTGCTCCCTTTTTGTATAAATTGTATCCAAACTGCAGCGCTGAAAGATCAACAGCAGGGGACGTACTATTTTTCTCAATTAGTTTATTTCGCCCCCCACTACGGGCAATCGGCGTGCTAGGGGAAAGCCATTCGACTGCATCTTTGAAACCAAGATTCAGCTTTTCCTTAACTAGATCAATGGCATCCCCATGCGCTCCGCAAGAAAAGCAATAGAAATGCTGCCTACCGCTATCTCGTCTAGCGTCTATTAATAGAGAGGGTGTTTTATCATCATGAAAAGGGCATAGAGCTTTGAATTGATTCACAGCCGTTTTCTTAAGCGTCATGCCTAGACGATTGGCTATATCTTCAATAGAGACATTCTGAAGCAGTTTTTCGTAGTCAATCCTAGGCAATTTTCTTCCCTTCTTAAAATTATCCACAGCAAAGTATGTAATGAAGCTATCGAACTTTGACATACCTACGCGGGAGAATCCTCCCGTTTCCAGCGTAGTATTCTTGACGTCTTATCTCATCGTTCTTCACGGCGTCGTTTTCGGCGTGTGTCGGCATAAATCGGAAGAAGATACCGCCTGCTCTCGGCGCCGCACCACAACGTAGCTCCCGAGCTTCTCCTTTGCAATCAAACATTAGCAGCATGGTTCATGCTTGAAATCACTTGAATCATCTCACCACGGTCGCTTCCACACTCGAAAAAGAGGATATGTAGTCGAAACCTGTGGTTCATCTAACCCTCAATTAATTCTAACGAGCAGCCCGCCAGGACTTTGCTTGAGGTAATTCAGTGTTACACAGTTGAGCTTTGTTACACGGGTAGTGAGTACACTCACAAAACCGTGTTAAGCGTATTTCCTCAATAAATACAATGAGTTAAGACTATACGTTACACCAATTACACCTGTTGCATCGTTTTCTTAGAGAACGCAGAACACCCCCACTCCCCTTTCTATAGAGCGCCTTCAGCGAGCGACGCTTCTCCGTCGGCTCTAAAACGACATGATATGTTCGAGCTCCAAAAAATAGGCTTATGCCCCTGACTCATGCATACGGACCGGGGTCGGAAACCCGCCAGACCTTGTTAGCGGGAGAGCTACCAGCTTAGTGAACAGGTGAACCGGGTGAACTGCCTGTTAACCTGTGCATTTGCTCTACCAAATGAACGGTCTGTAATCACCTTTACCGATACGGTAACGATATCCCTTTTTCTTCAAGATCCTCTCAATTTCAACGTTGAAATTTCAGTAAGCTGGAGCAGCTCCCACTAACAAGATCCTGCGGGTTTCCGACCCCGTACCTAACGATTTTCCGTAGGGCCCCCCGGCATTTTCCGCTCGTTCACCACGGTGGTACGCTAAAGCTCAACTCAAGGAGTGGCTATGGAATCGGCGCGCGATAGAAAAACCATGGAAATTGTTGAAGCTGAGGACCTCTGGCTTCTGCCGGAGGTGGACACCTACGGCTACATCTGTAGAGGTTGCAAACTCGACGTATTCCCCGCCTCCTATCAAAAAACTAATCTGCAGCGGCCTCATTTTCGAAGTGCACGCGGAAAGGACCATTTTGAAGGGTGTGATATCGACGGGGAAAAGAAAACCGTATCCAAAGGAAGGACGGGCAGCGTCCGCAAAGAGTTAGAGACAAGTGCGGCATTATCTCCTGCACGGTTAAAACTTCGAAACGAAAGGACTGTAGTCGACGTCGACCTCCCTCCCTCTGCAGCCCAAACGACCAGCGTCAGCAAAAGCCGCTCAGGGGATGTAGGCGAAGAAAGGCCGAAAGGACGACGCTCAGCCAACAGCATCCGCCCGATCTGCAGAGCGTTTATCGACTTTCCCTATGATCGGGATTTGTCGCTTGAAGTGCCTGGTATCGACGATACAACGTACCAATACGCGTTCAAAAAGCTACGTGGGGAGGGGATAGAAACCTTCACTCGAGCAAAGATTTTCTATGCAGAGCTTCACTGGAGCAAACCTGAAGAAGAGGGAGACTACCTTTACATCAACCTGTCTGCAGGTGAGTGGGTCAAAGATCCTCCCAAACTAGTCCGGCCTTACAGGATTCGCGTCTGCCGAGAAGGTTGGTCGAAGGCAAAACGCACAGTTGTGCGTAATGAAATCGACGTGCTACGTGAAGAGGGTATTGAGGCGAAAAAGAAAAATAGCAAAGAACGGCCATGGGTTTTCTTCATCGGCGAGCAGGACGAGAAAGACCCAGCAATCTTCAACGTGACCGATCACCGGTTGGTCTGTGGCCTACTCGGGACGATTACTTATCCCAAGCGCTAGTAGTAGACTTGCCGTCGCTTGATGACTCCCAAGGGAAGCCAGTAGGAAGCAGCGTGTATCCCTACTTGTATCCCTGACTGAGAAATCACTCTGCAAGCCACGGATTATATAGGTTGCGCGAGTCTCCCTCGGGCACCAAAATCAAGAAAGGTCTTGCTTAGCAAGGCCTTTTTTTCGTCTGCCGGAAAGTGGCTGCTGTTGCAGGAGCTGCCGAAGGCTGCGATCTTTTGATCTTCCTCTGTTTCGCCAACAGGACATCTCGAAGGATTCACTGCATGGAAACGTCACTGGAAACCGTCGCCCTGTTCTCCCTCAAACTCGCTTACGAGGAGGAAGGCCTGAGTCCGATTCTGCGGGATGACATGGTCATGGGTGACTATCAGAAAGACGTGTTCGAACTGCTGGTGCGCCGCGGAGATGTCGAGACCATCCAGTTCAAGATGAACCAGTGCCTGGGCTTGGCGATGGATGCGTTGGGCGGGGTCGAGAAACCATTGGGGCGGGAGCTGCACAAGCTGTCAGCCGATTTCCGTCAGGCGCAGTCGCTGGAGCAGCTTGATCAGCCGCTCCTCGCGCTCAAGGGTTATCTGAAAGACATTCTCTGATCAGTTGCTTCGCGTTGACCTTTCAGCGCCGCGCCTTCAACACCCGAATATCCGTGGGAAATCCATCCGCCCCCACAATCTTCTTCCAGCCCACATACTGAAACTCGCCCCGCTCATCGATGTAATCGCCCTTCTCCACCGACCGGCCACCGACGATCGCCACG
>Ga0157373_10004361_pt1 | contig 10656 bp, 8 predicted proteins | sample C65metaG_FD_113460 | JGI IMG/M metagenome (GOLD analysis project Ga0157373, IMG submission 113460) | Corn rhizosphere microbial communities from Kellogg Biological Station, Michigan, USA - C6-5 metaG | ecosystem: Host-associated > Plants > Roots > Rhizosphere > Soil | place: USA: Michigan...
AGCATGGACGCCCAAGGTCGACATGGGTATGATGTCGCCCGCACAAGCATCCGTAGCTCAGCTGGATAGAGTACTGCCCTCCGAAGGCAGGGGTCGTGGGTTCGAATCCCGCCGGGTGCACCACATACTGGTTTCTAGCTGTCTCAGACAATCTACGAAACACCCCAAGAAGCCCGCCCCGTGCGGGCTTTCTTGTTTCTGGCTATCCATCCCTGTCTACCGCTATAACTTCCCGTCGCATATGCCCACGTGTGAATGAGGCTGGCTCTCTGGAACAGTGGCAGCTGCCAATCGGCGCACTGTGCGCCGGCAACGATCGCATGGCGTTTGCAGGGCCTCTGCTGGACCTGCAGAGGCATAAGTCGGGCCGCGTCTAGTGCGTCCGTGGCGCGCTACGGGATAGCGCCCTGGAGTTCATCGCCGCCGCGCATTCAAACCGCATTTTGGTGCTGGATGAAATCGGCATGTGCGACCCGCGCGTTATTGGCGAAACGGTGCACATGCTCGCCGTGCCAGCGGATGCCAGCAAAGGCCTGGGCATGTTCGATGTGCTGAATGGTTTTGAGGACGCTGCCGCCCTCTCCGATGCGCTCAAGGCCCGAGTAGCCAAATATTACGGCACGCCCCTCACCGCTTTCCTGCACGCATTGTGTGCGCCTGGGGAAATGCTCAGGTGGACAGTGATCGTGCGCCGCACGGTGGAACAGTTCATCACCCAAAACCTGCCCGTGTCGGCCAGTGGTCAGGCCCAGCGTGCCGCCCTTCGCTTTGGCCTCGCAGCAGCGGCCGGAGAGTTGGCCACCGCCTTCGGCGTCACCGGCTGGCCGGATGGCACGGCCACAACCGCTGAACGAGTGTGTCTGCATGCGTGGCTGGCCGAACGTGGCGGCGCCGGTAACTTCGAGGGCGATGTGATCTTGGCGCGGCTGAGGCAGGTCATCGAGCGATTTGAAGAAAGCCGCTTTACCCGCTGGGAGTCCGCCGCCGCCAAGATCGATGAACACGGCCCACGCACGATTGATCGGTTGGGCTTTCGCAAGACGATGGAACACGGCCTAGGTGACGCATTGCACACCACCAACACCTATTACGTATTGCCGGAGGCGTGGCGCTCCGAAGTGTCCAAGGGCATGAACCTCAATGCCGTGAACAAGGAACTGATTCGCCGTGGCGTTTTGGAGCCGGGTCCCAACGGAAAAGCCTCCTGCACCGTCCGTTACCAGGTATGGGTTCCCAGCGTTGCTATGTGGTGAATAGCGCGCCGTGTACAGATGAGAGCGAGGTTAAGGCGGCTTGAAGGCCGGCCTGCGGATCAAGGTAGCGCCGGCTCATTCCCGGCCTCGCCAGCCAATCATCAATTAATCCCAAAATTGCGGAGTGCAAAATATGAACGACATCCAAAATCTTAATGACAAACGGACATCTCTGGCCAACGAAATGGAAACTTTGCAAACAGAAGCCCTCGCGCTTGAGGTTGCACTCGAAAGCCCTGATGTCATCGAGAATGAGAAAGAAAGCGGTGTTAGGACCGAACTCAGCGACCGAAAGCTGAGACTCGACGCCATCGCATATCAGATCAGCGTGATTGATCAAAAGCTACATCACATAGCTACGTTAGAAGGTCAGGATATCCAAATGGCAGGTTACATTGCCGACATGGAAAATTGGAAAACAGATGAACAGGATCTCAGGATCAAGAGACAGAGCCTGAGTGACCGCCTCGAGCAGGTCCGAAAGCAAACCCAAGAAGACATGGCAGATGCCAGACAAGCAGAAACGGATGCGGCATCAGCATATGCGCGAGCAGTCGCCTGGGGAGACATTGAAGGTGAAGAGACCGCGAACAAAGAAGCGCAAAAAGCCGCTAAAAATCTCTCCGCAGCTACCGAGATACACCGCCGGCAACTATTGATCATCACAGCCCTAGAACAGGAGCTAGTCACCGTTGATGAGCACATAAAGGAAGCGGTGGATGAACACCGCAAAATCGAGCGGACAGCTCTGAATCTCGCGTATACCGCGCTTCAGGAGAAATGGAACGAGAGCGCGAAACAGATGATTGAGGTTGGGGGTAAGCTGTATGCGGCTGCATGCATGATTAACCACGATCCTGTGTCGCTGCTAAAACTCGATATCCCGGAGCAGGGAGGAGAGTACAGCAGCTGGAAAATGCGTAATCTAGCAGACTGCGCGAGAAAACACGGCGTTTGGGATATTTTGGCTCGATAACCATACAAAGAAATGCCGCGACGCCGTATAAAGCCGACTATGTCGGCTTTTTTGTGACCACCAAACTCAAATGCGCAACGACAAAAATTTTATCCAATAGTCCATCCAACATCACTTTCAACCGCTGTGTAGCAGACGGATCCCAGAAAAATTCATACTAGAAAAAATCGATTTTTCAGCGTAAAAAAGACACAAACGCACCTACGGTTGCTGGAGGCACTCCTTATAAACTTGACGGCATGGAGCATTTACTAGTATCGGTCAGAATATTGCGCGAATGGAATTTATCTGCCATAGGCGGCCATCCCAACCCAGCGAGGGAACGTTAGTGCTTGCAAATAAAGGACCTGTGGTCCCCGAAGAGGTTTATGAATGGCTCAAACGTGGCGGTCCATTTCCGCCTACTTTTGAACTTATAACAGACTCAAAGGGAAGCATAGTCACATATGAAATTTTAGAAAGAGATGATGAGGGACTCATCCAAAATCTACATCTTAGATCTGGTAAAAAGAGCTTCGTGCTTCGAGTGCTAGACCCAGTAACAAAACGTGAACTCGCAGCAAAATTTTGCATTCCTGCAGACTACCAAAACAAATCCCCCCTAACCGAAGTCGAACTAGCTTCGAAACTCCGCGGAGGCGAAGAGTTTATTCAGTTACTCGCCGCTGTCGGCAGAGCCGCACCATTTAAAAGCCAACCTATAACTAATGATCAACGAAACTGGGTATGCTTTTTAAGCGACTGGCTAGATGGGGAAACGCTGAAAGAGTGCCTAGAAAACAACCCAAAGAAAATCGACCCATTATTGGTCGCGAAAATTGCTGAATCGCTTATATTAGCGATCCTTTTTTTAGAAAGAAAAGGTTATAAACATGATGATCTTCACCTAGCAAACATCATGCTCGTAGAAACTGATCCTGATCGACTAGCCATTGACCCAGACTTACCGTCGCACACAGTAAAAATTATAGATTTAGGCAGCGTAAAACCATTAGATAAAGACACGCAAAAATCAGATGACGACTGGTCGTCTGTAGCAAAGTGCTTAGCGATACTTCACAACCATTTACACAGCGATCGTGGCATTGCGTCTAGACACTCAAGATTTCTAAGCTCTTTAATAGAGATAATAAAAGCCTTTGCCGACGACGACCCAGGCCGCTTTTTCCCACAGCCTTCAATGTATATAGAACGTATTCGAGAAGCAACGCTTTCGCTCACAATGCTACCGATAGGAAAAGTTAAGTTTCACCCATTTGAAGCTATAAGTGCAGAACACTTAGCAAGTGATGAGCTTCTGTTAAAATTATTTGTTGATCATTTACCATGGATCTCACTTCTCCAAACACCCGAGCCGTCAGTGCTAATTGGACCTCGTGGCTGTGGCAAATCAATGGTATTCAGGCACCTAAGTATCAGGACACACGTTTCTAAAATCCGAAGCGATCCGAACATACTTGATCGACTAGGTTTCTTCGGGGTCTATATTGGATGTGCCAGCGACCTACAAAATGATCTCCTGTGGATCGCACGAAAAGAAGGTCGACCTCAAAAACTTAGTGAAGAAATAACCAGCTACTTTAATTTGGTTTTGACTCGCGAACTGCTACGTTCACTTGCAATGTGTGCGGTGGCGCCTGTCATGATGCAAACCTTGGGACTTACGGAAAGCTCCAGAATAAATCTATCAAAATTTATTTATGAACAAATAGGGATGCGCATTGAAACAATACGCATACCCGGAATGGACCCCCTTCAAGCTTGCGCAGACGTGTTGGATCGCTTGAGGCTACAACTAAGTCGCGACATGCTTGAGGAGCAAAAAAGCTCAATAAAACTCTCTCCTACGTTCATAAGAGAGCTATGTCGACATGCCAGGACATTAATTCCGGGGTTACAACAATGGCGAGTTGCATTTTTGCTCGATGACTACACGTCTCATCGACTTTCGCCGGCGATTCAATCCATACTTAACACTGTACTTTGGCAGCGCGACGATAGCCATGTATTCAAAGTATCAAGTGAGCCTTACGGTTTTAAACCAGATCATGCTGACAAATCTAGAATCGATATAAACAGAGAATTCACCCTGATTGACGCCGGTCAAATATCCATCCCAACGGAAAACGAGAAAGACCGCAGAAACTTCATCACCAACTTACTAGACAAACGTTTGTCAGCTGCAAAATATCTGGGTACTACGGGCACACTGATAGGTGACAGCGCATATAAACGAGATACGGAGCTAGCGGCTGCAATTAGATCGACGAAAGGCAATCGAACTGGGCAACGCAGTTTTTACTTTGGAATTCATGTGTTATCAAACGCGTGGAGCGGGGACGTATCAACGATTCTGCATATGGTTAGAGAAATGTTTGCGCGAGCGCCAGTCAATGATCAGACCATAAATTTGATACCAGAGCACATTCAGCACAAGTCAATAACCAAAGTATCTACCGCACTCAGAGAAAGAGTTAACGGCTACCACCCGTTCGGTGCTGAAATGGCAGGCATACTTGCAAGCTTTGGAGAATTAGTAAAAAGGCTTCTTGTTGAGGCTCCAGATAAAGTTGATCGGAGTGGAAACACCAAGCTACATCGACGATACCGTTTGGAAATGAGTTTAGCTTTCGGGGTAGACCTTGATAACGAGCTTAGAAAAAGAGTTAACGGCGAAGATCTAATAGCCCTTAAAGAAGAGTTAATACGTAGAGCTATATTTATCGAACTGCATCCAAGCAGAGGCAAAGAATCATCCGGCACACAAACGATGAGGTGGCAGCTTAGATCTTCACTACTCCCAAGTTTCGGAACCTCCTTAATACGAGAGGACTACATAGACATAAAGCAAATTGAAGATTTTGCGGAGCTACTAATAAACCCAACTGCATTTGCAGCAAAAGCTTACTTGCGATATGCGCCACCCACCGTTGACCCTCTGTACAAAGATCTATTCTCGGATGATAACGAATGAGCATTCGCAAAAAATTCATCGTAAAAAAGCGTGACATATCAGACGCGCTTGCCATTATGCCCGAGCTAAGTGAATTTGACGACCAACACTCCGACCTAGATTACTTTATTGGTGCATGCGGGTTCGAAGAGCGCATATTAGGAGTCCCCAACAAACTCATAGAGTTTGAAATAAGCATAAAAAAAGGGATCTTACTAGGCACCTACGAAACCAACCCTAGCGACAACAAAAAGCGAAAAAAAGAACTACTACCGAAACTAAAAACGCTCAATAAGAACATTGATTATTTTGATGCAGAGAGCCCTGAAGACACTTACAAGTCCATCTCTGCAATGGTAAAAAAAACGCCGCCCGGCGAGAAGCTAAGCATTGGCATTGATATCAGTGGAAGTTCTGCAACACTTATAATTTCAACCATGCTTAGTCTCGTTCGCACTGATAAAGACATCAGTTTGACCATATTTTACACAACAGCTGATGAATATCATGAGCCTACCGAAGCAACCCGAGAAGAGCCAGTTTCAATTTGGAAACCGAGTGACTTAAGGGAAACTGGTGTTATTGACGTAAGTGCAAATGAGCTAGCACCAGGAATTCAACACGACCACTTACCTAGCTATGTTGTAGCGCTCCCATCAATGTTTCCTGCCCGACTTCAGAGAGGACTAAGTTTTTTAGGAATAGGAACACTTAGCGGAGCAGATGAGAACGTTTACTGGATACTCCCAACTACAGATGACCCAAAGCATCAGTGGCGCCAATCGCAAGTAAAAACCTCACTCATTAATATGATATATGGCACCTCAGACGACGAGACACCACAACCTACCCTACCAGAAGAACAATGGGGACACTGTGATGTATTAGATTATAAAGGTTGCCTACGCTTAATAATGAAACAGATTGAAGAGCATGCAGGCACCAACATCTCCGTAATACATGCCGGGACAAAAATCCAAGCTATCGGTGTCGCGCTGGCTTTGTCAGCTAGAAGAGAAGTAGCTCTGATTAAAGCTCGCCCACAATCTTTTTCCGCCGAACACTATTCAACAGGCATTGGAAAAACATACGCGATCAAATTAGATAGCTTGAAAATCATTACCCGCGGGCTAGCGGCAGTGGGCAGCTTGGATATAGAGAATAACTAATGTTTAATTTACTAAAAAATAGAAGTGACAAAATTTCACCTGCATTTAAAAGCAAAGACAAAACCATACTATGCCTTACAACTTTACATCATAGACGGTATGTTGAAGACATTATAAATAGCATTGGGCTACCTATTGGCTCACACATTCGTTTAAGGTATAGGAAACAATACGTATGCCCTATTCTTTGGAAAGAAATAACCCAAAAAAAGGTAAACTCTAAGAAGCATATACTTTTTGCTCTAGCAGGAAAAACGGCTGCTGGAACGTTAGAAGTTGCCCCAATACGCAAAGGAAAAGTTGTTAGCGCTTCATGCCAAGGCGACCTAGCAATTGTAGACATCCAACTATTAGACTATGTGTTTTCTTCATCCCCCACCCAAGACATCCTACAAATATTGAGTACCAAGGCCTCCAACCTTCCCAGTTCTGCAGTTTCAAACGTAAGCTCTCCAGGCATATACCTTCAAAGCTTGACCACTCCCGCCATAGAGCTTCAATCAAATCCTTCCGTTCTCGGATGGGAAAAAGTCGCGGCAGCTTTTTTCAAAATTGATACCCCTCGGAACAATAGTGAGGTGTGCGCACCTTTTCTTTATCACATCAATAAACTTGAGCCCAATACAGAATCCAAATTAAAGAAGACAGGAAAACTTAACATATCGATGGGCAAGCAACTGAAGTTAGAAATTCATACCATTGCGCGCCCTGGGACTGAGGCAATAAGAAACCCACTGGGAGAGGTCATTCTCGATTTATCCCACACTGCAGCTGACTTCATAAGTTCTCGACGTGTAAGAGCCGATTCTAGCAGAGATGTAAAATCCATAGGAATTATTACCACCCCCTTATTTAGTGCTGCAGATGGACATTTATCAATAAGAACTAACGTTTTTAAAAACAAGCCTGAAAAAGATCAACCAACGGCTACAGTAGCAGCGCCAGTGCCATCGCCGGTACCTGTACCTGCAGCTGCACCACCTGTACCTGCTGCACCAGCACCGCCTGCAAACTCTCAGGACATGCTATCAGCAGACAAACGCGATGAAATCGCGGTAGCTCGTTACGACTTCCCTCTCCGAGTTGGTGGTTACAGACCTTGGCTTGCATCTGGTTTAATAGCAGGCGCTGCTGCAGTATCTGTATATAAAATTTCAAATCAATGCCAATTTAAACTCTTAGACACAGTTGCGCCCATAACAGTATTTATTCTGACGTTCTTCGGCCTGAGCTTAGGAATAATAAAAAAATAATACTAATCAAGCGCTAGGGAGTCTTTGATAATTTCATATGTATCTACTGACTTCCAGCGCTCATCGCGTAGTGATCGAGGTATCGCCCAGCGCTCTTTCCAAAAACTCACCCAATCATCATCATTAAAACTAACTATATCTGGAGTAGCACCAGCAGAACAAACCGCCTGCAGGTTATGCACGAGCTCAAATACAAATACCTCTCTTTTAAGCCCGTGTGATAAATACTCTTTTGATATACCTAAATCCAAAAGAGCCCTCATTATGTTTTGCCACCTTACTTTTGGGCCGTTCCCGAAGCCGGCCGGAACATGGCGCCCAGTAGACTTCAACCAGTCGACTAACTGAGGATATAGTTCTTCTAGATGAATTGTCCCATACCCTTTCGTATAACCCAATGACTTTGCTAAGGAGCGAGAATCATCCCGCAGCCGATTATAGATTGAACTCCGCCCAAAGGCACTGGCGGTGGTTATTGCAAGTAGCGGTTGAGGTACTCGTCTGTTCAATTGCGTGGTACGCTTATTGCCATACAAACGCCAATAATGCTGACGTATTTTCTCAGAGTGCAACATTCCGGCTACTAATTTTCCACCTAGTAAAGCCGCATAAGCGGGCGTAGCACCAATGGTATAGGCGTCAAGCGTGTTATTTACCAGCTCAAGCTTATCCGCCTTAGCGATCCCTAGATATTTATCCCTACAGGCCAAATCTGCGGAGGGCGACTGAAGGCCAATTATCCCTATTACCGCGTTGTGGTAACGATCCATAACTACAAATCGAAGCCGGCGCCCGTAGCCTTTGGAATAAGGCATAGACCAGAACCCGCGTGTTATTTTAAAAAGAGTTTCCTCAAGCGTCCTTTCCTGGACCAAAACTAGTTCAACCTCGATCTTGCTAGGATCAATGCTGCTACCATGAGGAAAAAACTCCTTGTACCGCTCCAACTTTGATTTAAGTTGAACATAGTCAACTGATCGATCCCACTTTTTTGCGGCCAAATGAAACTTTCGGATAACTCCTTTATCCCCAGTTGCAATGGAGTCACGACAAAGTGCCCATGCCTTATGAATTTCTTCACACAAAATCTTGCGCGATAATTCATCGGACAATAAATTTGGCTGTGCAGGCTTCTCAACATTTTGCAGTGCAGAGAGGTCCGCATCTTTTGCCACTTTAAGTTTTTGTCGGACCGTCACTCTGATTATTTCACTCAAGTTTTCAATGGTGCTCAGCAGTATGCCGAGCTAAAAGCAATTTTATATCAATGTTACCTTTCCAAGCCCGCATCTCACACTGGTAATGAACCTATGAGGCTGATACGGCTTGACACTATAGCTCGTGATCATCCCTTGAGGCTTACGCACTGCACCTTCCGCACACTCATTGTACGTCGAATAAGCAATTTTTCAGCGTTACACCGCTTACGCTTGTAACACTGATGACCTAAGGCGCTTACCTGACGTACAAAAGTCAAAATATCCTTATAATACAATGAGTTAATAGAAATCGTTACACTTGCCACACCCGTAACACCGTTATTTTGAAGCTACCCCAGCCCCCTTAGGATTGAAGCCCACCAGCGATGTAATGGCTCCATTTTTTTTTCGGGGGCCTTGGATGTTTTGCGGCCATGCCCGTCGCCGACTTGCCATTGGGTGATACGAATGCTGAGTGGCGAGCGGTTGGCGAAAGCACGGTAGCGATGCCAGTGGCGATAGACCACAAGGATTCAACATGAATAAATTCCTAATAGGCTTCACCTACCACGAGCCCGAACGCTGGGAGCTGTTTCATAAAGGCATCATTGAAGACTGCGAGTCATCCACCGGCGTTTACGTCACGGCCCCCACGTTGGGGGAGGCAATAGCGTGGACAGAACGCATTGCTGAGGAACTCCTGCGGGCATCCAACTCGGACCCTTCCCTTGACTGGAGGTCATTGGGTTATGACTGCTGGGTAGTGGAAGAGCCCAGCAACTCTGATTGGAGTCATTGCCTCGCATTTTTCCAATCTGTCGAGACAGGCGATTTTCCAGACTTTGAGAAGATGGGGACGAGCGCTTATGGGAAGTGGGTCGAGGGTCGTTGAGGTTCGTACACTTAATCCTGCGAGCTCCGGTGAAGCGATCTTCACAGCCCATTTCTTTTGTGACGAACAGCGTTGGATACGTAGTGCGGGGAATTACCAGGGTGCGCCCGCAGTCGTTCATCATCGTGGCTAAATCGAGCGCCCTCAACGAATATGAAAGGAAGCAGTACGCTGCACCGTGTATGCCTAACCGAAACACTGCCGGCCAGCCCCTTATAAAACGGCACCAAAAGCATCCAGTTCAAACGACGCCGGGCCACCAAATACGATAAAAAAAGCCCCAGCTCAAAAGACCTAGGGCTTTTTTTGTACACAGCGATTCAACGCTTCTGCAACGCCTCCAACAGCGCCGGCAAATCTTCCCCAGGAAAGCGCTTGTGCAACGCCAGCAGCTTCTCATCCGCCGCCTTGCTTTCCCCAGCCGCACGCAACCGCACAATCTCCTCCAGTCCCTCCTCCAACTCCGGCAACGCCACCGGCGCGCGCTTGCTGAGCTTGGCGGTTGGTTCATCTGCCATCGAACCCATGACTTGCGCGCTCTCTGCCTGGGGTGCGATGGCCGATCGGGCCACGGGGGCCGGTGCAGACATCGCGGGTGGCGCGGGGCGCGCGGCTTCCTCATGGAGCGCGGAGAAGGTCGCGGTGGCGATTTGGGGTTGTGGCACAGGCTCGCGCATGACTACGCCGATCATCAGCGCCAGGCCTACGACGGTGGCGAATGCCATTTGCCAGCGTGGCCGTTGGCAGGCTTGCAGCCAGCGTTGCCACAGGCTCGGTTGCGGGGCCGGGGCTTCGCGGCGGGCGGTGGCGAGGATGAAGGCGTCGAGGGACGTGGGCGGTTCGCCGGTGCTGTGTTGACGCATGTGCTGGAGCAGCACGTCGTCGGGGTCCGGGATGTGTCGGGAGTCGGTCATGCGGGTATCTCCGCGGCCAGCAGGCGGCGCAGTTTCTGCTGGGCGTA
>Ga0157373_10004367_pt1 | contig 10654 bp, 9 predicted proteins | sample C65metaG_FD_113460 | JGI IMG/M metagenome (GOLD analysis project Ga0157373, IMG submission 113460) | Corn rhizosphere microbial communities from Kellogg Biological Station, Michigan, USA - C6-5 metaG | ecosystem: Host-associated > Plants > Roots > Rhizosphere > Soil | place: USA: Michigan...
GAGTAGATACGCCCGGCCGGTACTTCAGCGGCCTCCAGAGCGCTGAGCACTTGCTCGATGGGCCGGCTGCTGGTCCAGTGCGTGATCGCGGCGTCGAGTAACCCACTCTTGGCGGCCCGACCATCGTTGTGGGCGAATTCAGGCGCTTCGGCCAGATCGGCACGGCCAATGGTGGTCATCAACCGCTTGTAGATCGGATCACTGTTGCCGGCGATCACCACGTAGGCACCGTCGGCCGTCAGGTAGGTGTTGGACGGTGCAATGCCCGGCAAGGCGCCGCCGCTGCGTTCGCGCACATGGCCGAGCATGTCGTATTCCGGCACCAGGCTTTCCATCAGGTTGAACACACTTTCGGCCAGCGACACATCGACAATCTGCCCGTCGCCCTGCCCCGTCTTGACCCGCAGCAACGACATCAGTGCGCCAATCACACCGTGCAACGAAGCCAGCGAATCCCCCAGGCTCACGCCCACTCGCGCTGGCGGCGAATCCGGATTGCCGGTGGTGTAGCGAATCCCGCCCATGGCCTCGCCAATCGCACCAAAGCCCGGACGGTCACGATAAGGGCCGGTCTGGCCGTAGCCGGAGATGCGCACCAGGGTCAACTTGGGGTTGAGGGCATGCAACACGTCCCAGCCGAGGCCGAGTTTCTCCAGGCCGCCGGGGCGCAGGTTTTCGATGAGGACGTCGGCGTCGCCGAGCAATTGCTTGATCAGGTCCAGGCCTTCCGGCGACTTGAGGTCCAGCGCCAGCGACTTCTTGTTGCGCGATTGCAGGTACCACCACAGCGAGGTGCCTTCGTGCAGCTTTCGCCATTTGCGAAGCGGATCGCCTTGGCCCATGGCTTCGATCTTGATCACCTCGGCACCAAACTCGGCCATCATCCGGGCGGCGAACGGCGCGGCAATCAAGGTGCCGATCTCGACCACCTTGATACCGCTCAGGGGAGCCGTCATGGGGTGTACCTCTTATTCTTGGAATGTGACGCCAAGACTAGAGGCCAGAGGCCGGAGAAATCCAACCGTCAGTTGGCAAGGAGCGTTCGCTAAACGCGAACACTCAGATAATCGAACAGCAGCCGGCTGACCGGCGACAACTGCGCCTCATCGCGCACTACCAGGATCAGGCTGCGATCCGACCAGTCGTCCGTCAGCGGCACGGCATGCAAACCCAAGGCACGCCCAAACAGTTCGTACGCTTTCTGCGGCAGGATGCCGATGCCCATATTCGCCTGGACCATCCGGCACATCGCATCGAACCCCGGCACATGTATGCGCAGGCGCAGCATCTTGCCCGCCTCGCGTGCGGCGGCGTGGGTGCGCATATTGATCGAGCTGGCAGCGTGCAGGCCCACGTAATCACTGTCCAGGGTGTCGGCAAATGCCAGGTTTTTGCGCGCCGCCAATGGGTGATCCGCCGGCATCAGCACCACCAGTTTGTCGTGGCGATAGGTCACGCTGGGCAGGCCTTTGGTATCGGTGTCACTGGAGCAGATGCCCAGGTCCGCCACGCCATCCAGCACGCCTTGCACCACGCCATTGCTGGGGCGTTCCTCCAGGTCGGTTTTCACTTCGGGATGCCGTTCGGAAAAATCCCGCAGGTCTTCCGGAAGAAACTGAATGATTGCCGACAGGTTGGCCAGCATCCGCACATAACCGCGCACGCCATGGCTGTGCTCGCCCAGCTCCAGGCCCATCTTCTCGACGTTGAACAGCATCTGCCGCGCATGGTGCAACAGCGTTTCGCCGGCCGCCGTCAGGTCCATGCCCTTGGCCCGTCGCACGAACAGACTGACGCCCAGCACCTGCTCAAGCTCCATCAGCCGCTTGCTGGCGGCCGACACGGCGATGGCTTCACGGTTGGCGGCGCGGGTCAGCGTACCTTCCTCAAACACCGCAACGAACAGTTGCAGCGTGATCAAGTCCAGCCGACGCACCAGGCTCTTGTGCAACATCAGCGACGCTCGCTGGCCAGCCGATTGATCTCGGCCTGCTCCACCACCGGCTGCGGCGCACCTTGGCTTGCCGCCTGCAACATCGCCCGGCCCACCGTCTCGGTGCTCACGACCCAACCCGGCTTCAGCCGCCGCACCAACGACAACAACGGCCCAAGCACTGAGTAGAAGGTCTGGTACAACGGCGTCTTCGAACGCACGCCATGCAACGGCTGGATCACTCCCGGCCGAAACAGATACACGGCCTTGAACGGCAGGCGCAGCAACGCGTTCTCGGTCTTGCCCTTGATCCGCGCCCACATCGACTTGCCCGCCTCGGAGCTATCCGTACCGGCGCCGGACACATAGATAAACGTCATCTGCGGATTGAGCCGCGCCAGCGTACTGGCGGCGACCAGGGTGAGGTCATAGGTGAGTTGGGTGTACTGGGTTTCATTCATCCCCGCCGACGAAACGCCGAGGCAGAAGAAACACGCATCAAAGCCTTGCAGCAGATTTTCCAGGGGCTGGAAATCCAGCATGTCGCTGTGCAACACCTGATGCAGCTTACCGTGCTCCTGGGTCAAGGGCGTGCGGGCGACGGCGACGACTTCCTGCACGTCGGCGGCCAACAGGCACTCGCGTAGCACGCCCTGGCCGACCATGCCGGTGGCACCGAATAATAGAACTCTCATCTAGTACTCCCTTCATCCCGCCAGTTTGACTACCTGAGAGACAGGCCTTCGAAAGCCATCGTCACATCCGTCCTCAACACTGCCACCTTACTCAATATAGTGAGAGGCGACCTCAACAAATCGCAAGCCCCCTCAAACGCTTAGCTCGACACACCACAATAAAATACTCCTCGCCCCCATTACTACATAGACGCAAACATTGATTTGCCATTAAACCTCGTAGGAAATTACTCACACTAAAATGTTCGCCTGGCATTGATCGTATAGGAAGCGCCTGACTTAACCTTCAAAACTTTTCCCGTTACTGTTTCCGCCCATCACCTCCAAGGACGAAAAAATGGAAACTCCACAAGTCACACATAAATTCTCAAACCACAAAAAGATAATCGCGCTCTCTGATAAAGACTGGCAATCAGCCAAAACCGGACGAATTTGTGAACTTAATGTAACCGTAAAGAAACCCAACTATTTTACTGACCAATATGGACGAGACCTTCACCACTTCTGCACCACCTCATATCTTGGTCTTGACTACCACCCACAAATATTGGAAGGCGCTATCCAAGGCTTAACGACCGCTAAGACATTACGAATCGCAAACTCAAAAAATCGATGTAAGCTAGACATACTTGAGCAATACGAAACAACTCTATTCAACTCTATTCAACTCAACATGTCTAAGCACCTTGTCCTGCAGTGCAGCCAGTGCCGGCTTATTACCCTTACTTGCTAGTGGCGCCTTCACTGATAACACGCCCCCGACAATGGTATTCGACAAACACTCTCATTATTCGATGAACCATATTAAAGCTTCCTGTGCAGATGAGACAGAAGTAACAACCGCACCTCACAATGACATATGTTTTATTGAAGACTTATGTAAGACGCGCAAACACGTCGCTTACATAGCAGACGGCATCTACAGCATGGGTGGAAAAGCGGATATTGACAGCTTGCTCTATCTTAAATCGCGGTATGGGCTATTTCTTTATCTGGACGACTCTCACGCTTTATCTGCATTTGGAGAGAAAGGAAGAGGATTCATCCGACCACACTTTCAATCGCTAGACGATCAAACTTTGATTGTCGCGTCTCTCGGCAAGTCATTCGGTGCCAGCGGAGGATTAGTGATGTTTGGTAGTGAAAAACAAAAGAGCCTCATGTATCGATACGGCGGCCCTAGCAACTGGTCCCAAAGTTTAAATTCCGCCTCTATCGGCGCAGGCCTAGCCTCTATAAAAATCCATCAAACGAATGAGTTACCTATACTCCAGGAAAGGCTCCTCGCCAACATACAGCTATTTGACAGCCTTATAGAGACGGAGCAGCAAGGTACGCGCACTGCTATCCGTTTGATACCCTGTGGCGAGGCGGAAAAAGCGAACATAATCGCTGCACAACTCGCTAACAGTGGCTTCTTCACTTCGGCCGTGTTTTTCCCCGTGGTGCCCCGAGGGAACGCGGCAATTCGCGTAACGCTCCGAGCGGACATGGCCCATGAAACAATACTTTCATTTTGCTCAAGGCTCATGAGTCTGATAGAAGAAAATAAAATCGACCTTTAATCTTTGTGCTTTCCAATAATTCAGAGTTTCTAACAATGCGGCTCGTTCTAACAGTTGGGTTTTCGATGACTTGCTCAACACTCGCAATGACGGATGCCCATTCTTGAAAAACTCGACCACCCTCACCCTAGCCTGCAGTGCCGCCTTCCTCGCCCAAGTCGGAATCAGCAGCTACCTGCCCGCCGTGCCAGCAATCGCACGTTCCCTCCCCGCCGCCGAAGGCCACGTCGCGCTGGCCCTAGCGATCTACTTGGTCGGCATGGCTTTGCCGATGTTGTTGTGGGGCCACCTGAGCGAACGCTTTGGGCGCAAGCCTGTGCTGTTGGCAGCGCTTGCCGTGTATGCGTTGGCGAGTGCAGCAATCCCTTCAGCGTTCAACGTTGAAGCGTTCCTGGCATTGCGGCTGGTTCAAGGGCTGGGCGCGGGCGGTGTTTCGGTGATGGCGAGAGTATTGGTGCGTGATAGTTTCAGCGGTGCTTTGCTGGCAAAGGGTTTGTCGTGGCTGGGCATGACCTTTGTGATTGCCTTGGGTATCGGCCAATTCGCAGGTTCGTTGTTGCAGGTGATCTTGGGCTGGGAGGCGATCTTCTACGGGTTGGCGATTGGCGCGCTCGGGTTGATGCTGGTGTTGCAGCGGGTGATGTTCCCGGCACTGGTGAAAGCTGACGAGTCTCTATCCGCCTGGCGCATCTATGCCACGATCGTGCGGCATCCACCGTTTCTGTACCCAGCCTTGGCCGGTGGCCTGGGTTATGGGGTGATCATTGCCTTCAACACCTGTGCACCGTTGATACTGCAAGGGCGTTTCGAGTGGAGCGCGGCGCAATATGGTGGGTTGGGTTGGCCAATCAGCGCGGCTTATCTGGCGGGGGCATTGATGGTCAACCGCTTTGTGGCGCGCTCGGGTCGATTAACGATGATGGGCTGGGGCGTAGCCCTGTTGCTGACAGGAACGGCAGTGATGCTTTTAGGCAGTGTGTTTGCTGGCGGGCTCGCCATCTTGTTGTGGCTGCCGTATTGCGTGGCAGTGCTGGGGCAGTCGATGAGTTACCCAATCAGTTTGTCCGTGGCCAACGATGAGTCGCCGGTGAGTGGTTCCTACGCCATGGCGTTGAGCGGTTTCATGCACCAACTCATGGCGGCGTTGATTGGCGGTATGGCGAGCCTGCTAGTGAGTCAGCAGGCATGGTCGTTGGCGGCTTTATGTATGGCGTTGGCGGGCGCCGCGTGGGTGTGCGTCGCCCGCTGCCGGGCAGATCAAAACGCGCTGCGGAAGATCTCCTCAATCTGACGTTGATCCGCCCGCCGAGGGTTGGTCAGTCCGCAGGCATCCTTCAGTGCGTTGGTCGCCAGCAATGGAATGTCCTGCAACTTGGCACCCAGCTCGCGCAATCCGGCGGGAATCTCAACGTCATGGGCCAGGCTACGAATCGCGGCGATGGCGGCCTGGGCGCCCTCTTCGTCGCTGAAACCCTTGACGTCGGCGCCCAAAGCGCGGCCTACGTCGCTCAGGCGTTTGGCGCTGACGCTGGCGTTGAAGCTTTGCACGTGGGGCAGCAACACCGCGTTGCACACGCCGTGCGGCAGGTCGTAGAAACCGCCCAACTGGTGCGCCATGGCGTGCACAAAACCCAGGGACGCGTTGTTGAAGGCCATGCCGGCGAGGAATTGCGCATAGGCCATATTCTCCCGCGCGGCTTTGTCGCTGCCATCGCGTACCGCCAGGCGCAGGTTGGCGCTGATCAGTTCGATGGCCTTGATCGCGCAAGCGTCGGTGATCGGATTGGCGGCGGTGGACACGTAGGCTTCGATGGCATGAGTCAGCGCGTCCATGCCGGTGGCGGCGGTGAGGCCCTTGGGCATGCCGACCATCAGGCTCGGGTCGTTGACCGACAGCAGCGGCGTGACGTTGCGGTCGACGATGGCCATTTTCACATGGCGGGTTTCGTCGGTAATGATGCAGAAACGGGTCATCTCGCTGGCGGTGCCGGCGGTGGTGTTGATGGCCACCAGGGGCAGTTGCGGTTTGCTGGACTGGTCGACGCCTTCGTAGTCGCCGATATGCCCGCCGTTGGTCGCGCACAGGGCGATCCCCTTGGCGCAGTCATGGGGTGAGCCGCCGCCCAGGGACACCACGAAATCACAGGCGCTTTCCTGCAACAGGGTCAGGCCTTTTTCGACGTTTTCAACGTTGGGGTTGGGCTTGGCGCCATCGTAGATCACCGAGTCGATGTCCTGCATCGCCAGTTTCTCGGCGATCATGCTCGCAACGCCCGCCTTGGCCAGGCCGGCGTCAGTGACGATCAGCGCCTTGCGAAAACCATAGTTGCGGATGGCGATCATGGCTTCGTCGAGGCAGTCGGTGCCCATGATGTTGACGGCGGGGATGAAGAAGGTGCTGCTCATGGCGAATCCTCAGAGGCTTTATACCTACAGCATCAACCTGCGCCCTCTGCGGCATCTTGATCAGGATCAACGTCGACCCGTGATAAAGTCACCGCTCAGCCGATTTCGAGTAGACCCGCCGCAATGAAGGATTTCCAGGATATTGACGCCCACCTTGAAGACTGGAGCGCAGTGCGCAGCAGCACCGACTTCAGCGGGATTCTGATCGGCAATGGCGCGAGCCGTACGATTTGGGAAGACTTTGCCTACGACTCGCTGTTCGAAAACGCCCGTACAGTCGAAGAAAAACCCCTCAGCCAATCCGAACTCAGCGTGTTCGACGCCCTGCAAACCCGCAGCTTCGAGCAAGCCCTGGGCGCGTTGAAGACCACCAGCCGGGTCAACAAAGCCCTGGCCGTCAGCTCAGCCGCGCCGCGCAATCGTTATTACGCGATCAAGGAAGCCTTGATCAATACCATCCACGCGGTGCATATCCCGTGGCGCCTGGTGCAGCCGTCGACGCTGGCGACGATCAACGATGAGTTGAAGCATTACGCCACCGTGTTCACCAGCAACTACGACTTGCTCAACTATTGGGCGATCCTGCACACACCAGGCATCGACGACCTGTTCCGCAGCGCCGACGCCAGCTTCGACCTGCGCAATACCCGCACCGATACCACGCGCATCCTCTACCTGCACGGCGGCCTGCACCTGGTGCGCAACCTCGATGGCACCGCACGCAAATTGCCGACCACCGACAGCACCTTGCTCAGCAGTTTTGCGATCAACAACACGATCAAGACCCTTGATGATGTGCCGCTGTTCGTCAGTGAGGGCAAGGTGGAAGAGAAGCTCAAGACCATCCGCAGTTCGGATTATTTGTCGTTCTGCTATGAGCAGTTGCTGAGCCACGAAGGGGCGCTGTGCATCTTCGGGCATGAGTTGGGCCCACAGGATAAACACCTGGTGGACGCGATTCGCCAGGCCAACGTGACGACGCTGGCGATCTCGGTGTCGGGGCGCAGTGATGGGTTCATCCGTCAGCAGAAGCGGCGGTATTCGGAATTGTTCGATGGGACTGGCGTGGCACTGAAGTTCTTTGCGGCGCGGACGCATCCATTGGGTCATCCTGCGCTGTCAGTGCCTGTCGAACGCTGATTTTTTGTGCGACTTCGATCCATTGTGGGAGCTGGCTTGCCTGCGATACAGGCACCGCGGTCTGTCAGCTGAATCGAGGTGATGCTATCGCAGGCAAGCCCACTCCCACATTGACCGCGTTCACAAGGCCAGCGCGACGTCAGTCTTCCGCGCTGTGCACCACCACCAGCAATTGCGCCTGCACATCCCCCACCGAACGCAGCCGATGGGGCTTCTGCGCATTGAAGTGCAGCGCATCGCCACGCTCCAGGATCACCCGTTCGTTCATGAAATCCACCTCCACCTGGCCTTCGTGCACAAACAGAAACTCTTCCCCCAGATGCTCCTTGAAGGTCTTGTCGGTGAACTCCGCCGGCGGATAGATGATGAACGGCAGCAGGCTGCGTTCACTGACCTGATGGGCCAGCACCGCATAACCGGGTGACGTGTCAGGCCGTTCATGGCTGCGCACCAGGCTGTAGCTGTCGAGGCTGACGCTGTCTTCGCTGAACAGCTCTTCGACCTTCACGTTCAGCGCCTTGGCCAGCTTCAGCGCGGCGGCAATCGAAGGCGTGTTGAGCCCGCGCTCCACCTTGGACAGGTAACTCTTGGTCATCCCGGACTTTTCAGCCAGGGCTTCCAAAGTAACACCAAGTTTTTTTCTCAATAATTTCAAACGGATAGACATGCGCTGCGATTTATCCATGCAGTAAGCGATGAGCTGTGCTTGCTAATGACACAAAGTGTCATATAGCATCATTAGTGTCATTAGCAGCCACCCAGGACACCCGATATGGCCAAGACATTAGCACTCCCAAAAGACCAACTGGTCAAGCAAGCACTCGTCCAGATGCAAAACACCCTGGCAGATAATACGTGGACTGACCGGCAAAAGCTGGCGCTCACTTGCCGCATCCTGTTCGAGAACGGCCACGACTCTGGCCTCGCCGGGCAGATCACCGCGCGCGGGCCGGAACAGGGCACCTATTACACTCAGCAATTGGGCCTGGGTTTTGATGAGATCACCGCCAGCAACCTGTTGCTGGTAAACGAGGATCTTGAAGTACTGGAAGGCCACGGCATCCCCAACCCCGCCAACCGTTTTCACAGCTGGGTCTACCGTGGGCGGCCGGACGTAAACTGCATCATCCACACTCATCCCACCCATATCGCCGCGCTGTCGATGCTGGAAGTGCCGCTGCAGGTGTCCCATATGGACCTTTGCCCGCTGTACGAAGACTGCGCCTTCCTGGAGGCTTGGCCGGGCGTACCGGTGGGCAATGAAGAAGGCGAAATCATTACCACGGCACTGGGTGACAAACGCGCGATCCTGCTTTCGCACCACGGTCAGTTGTCCACCGGGGCGAGCATTGAGGAGGCCTGCGTGATCGCGCAGTTGATCGAGCGCGCGGCCAAATTGCAGTTGCTGGCGATGTCGGCCGGCACCATCAAGCCGATCCTGCCGGAGCTGGGACGCGAGGCCCACGACTGGATCTCCCGACCCAAGCGCCATGGCGCCGCGTTCAACTACTACGCCCGGCAGAACCTGCGTCAACACGCCGATTGCCTGAACTGAATTGCCCTTTTCCGACCGGAGATTTTCCATGTCCAGCCCTAACATTCACGGCATCATCGGCTACACCATCACCCCGTTCAGCACCGACGGCCAACGCATTGACCTCAACACACTGGGTCGCTCCATCGACCGCCTGATCGAGGGGGGTGTGCACGCCATTGCGCCACTGGGCAGCACCGGTGAAGGTGCGTACTTGAGCGACGCCGAGTGGGACGAAGTCAGCGCCTACAGCCTGGCAAAAATCGCCCGTCGCGTGCCGACCATCGTCAGCGTATCCGACCTCACCACCGCCAAAGCCGTACGCCGCGCCCGCTACGCCGAAGCCAATGGCGCCGATGTGGTGATGGTGCTGCCGACGTCTTACTGGAAACTCAGCGAAGCGGAAATCCTCGCCCACTACGCCGCGATCGGCGACAGCATCGGCGTACCGATCATGCTCTACAACAACCCGGCCACCAGTGGCACGGACATGTCGGTGGACCTGATCCTGCGCATCATCAAGCAGGTCCCCAACGTGACCATGGTCAAGGAGAGCACCGGGGATATCCAGCGCATGCACCACCTGCATCGCCAGAGCGACGTGCCGTTCTACAACGGCTGCAACCCCTTGGCGCTGGAAGCCTTCGCGGCGGGCGCCAAGGGTTGGTGCACGGCGGCGCCGAACCTGATCCCAGAGCTCAATCTGGCGTTATATGAGGCGGTATTGGCGAATGACCTGACCCAGGCGCGGGAAGTGTTTTACCGCCAGTTGCCGTTGCTGGACTTCATCCTCAAGGGTGGATTGCCAGCCACAATCAAAGCCGGGCTGCGGTTGACCGGATTGGAAGCCGGTGATCCTCGGTTGCCGGTGTTCCCGCTGGGTGAAGTGGGGATCGAACAACTGAAAACATTACTGCGCTAACCACGACTCCCTGTGGGAGCGGGCTTGCTCGCGAATGCAGTGCGCCAGTCAATGGATAAATCGACTGACACACCGCTTTCGCGAGCAAGCCCGCTCCCACATTTTTTACTGGGTACATCCGTAAAATAGAGACAAATGACAATGGTTCTCGATACCATTCGCGACTTTCTCCAAGTCGTGCTTCGTCAAGAAGGATATCCATGTCTCGTCCCAAGCCCGACCCGCTGTCGGCCGATGCCTTTCGCGGGTTCTATACAGATATTCTGTATTTCCTGCGCAAGCGCACAGACAACGCCAGCGACGCCGCGGACATGACCCAGGATGTCTTCACTCAGTGGCTGGACTACCGCGACCGCGCCAAGGTCGAGCAGCCACGGGCGTTTCTGTTCCAGATGGCGCGCAACCTGCTGCGTGATCACTGGCGCAAACAGAAGGTACGGCACACCGTCCACTCTGATC
>Ga0157373_10004368_pt1 | contig 10653 bp, 10 predicted proteins | sample C65metaG_FD_113460 | JGI IMG/M metagenome (GOLD analysis project Ga0157373, IMG submission 113460) | Corn rhizosphere microbial communities from Kellogg Biological Station, Michigan, USA - C6-5 metaG | ecosystem: Host-associated > Plants > Roots > Rhizosphere > Soil | place: USA: Michigan...
CAAAATAGCGGCAACAATGTATGCAGCTGTAACTAATCCTCCAGACATGTGCTACCCCTTAGTTCTTGCGGAACATCTTCAGCATGCGCTGAGTGACGGTGAATCCACCAAAAATGTTGATGCTGGCGATCAGCACGGCGATGAAGGAGAGGAAACTCACCCAACCGCCGTGGCCAATCTGCAATAACGCACCGACCACGATAATCCCTGAGATCGCATTGGTGACCGACATCAACGGGGTATGCAATGCATGGCTGACGTTCCACACCACGTAGTAACCCACCACGCAGGCCAGCGCAAACACGGTAAAGTGAGACAGGAACTCTTTCGGCGCGGCGTCGGCCAACCAGCCAAACAGAATAATCGCCAACGCCATCAGGCCATATTTCAGCCAAGGTGATACCGGTTTTGCCTCCGGCTTGGCGACCGGGGCCGCCGCCTGCACCTGTTTCGGCTGGGCAGAAACCTGGATTGGCGGTGCCGGCCAGGTGACTTCGCCACTGCGCACCACGGTCACGCCGCGGATCACGGTGTCTTCGAAGTCGACGTCAATTTCGCCATTTTTTTCTTTCGACAGCAGCTTCAGCAGGTTAACCAGGTTGGTACCGTAAAGCTGCGAGGATTGAGTCGGCAAACGGCTTGGCAGATCGGTATAGCCAATGATTTTCACGCCGTTATCGGTAACGGTCACGCGGTCGGCCACGGTTAGCTCGCAGTTACCCCCGTTTTGTGCGGCCAGATCGACGATCACGCTGCCCGGTTTCATCGAAGCCACCATTTCTTTGGTAATCAGCTTCGGTGCCGGTTTGCCCGGGATCAGCGCCGTGGTGACGATAATGTCAACCTCCGCCGCCTGAGCAGCGAACAGAGCCATCTCTGCTTTGATAAAGGCTTCAGACATCACTTTGGCGTAGCCGTCGCCGCTGCCCGCTTCTTCCTCGAAATCCAACTCGAGGAATTCCGCGCCCATGCTCTGCACCTGCTCTTTGACTTCAGGGCGAGTGTCGAAGGCGCGAACAATGGCTCCCAGGCTGCCGGCAGCACCGATGGCCGCCAACCCGGCGACGCCGGCACCGATGATCATCACCTTGGCCGGTGGAACCTTGCCCGCAGCGGTGATCTGACCGGTAAAGAAGCGGCCAAACTCATGCGCGGCTTCAACAATTGCCCGGTAGCCGGCGATATTCGCCATAGAACTCAGCGCGTCCATAGACTGTGCGCGTGAGATGCGCGGCACCGAGTCCATTGCCATCGCGGTGACGTTGCGTTCGGCCAGCTTCGCAATCAGTTCAGGGTTTTGCGCCGGCCAGATAAAGCTGACCAGGGTGCTGCCCTCACGCATTAACGCGATCTCGTCCTCAAGCGGCGCGTTAACTTTCAAAATCAGATCCGACTGCCAGACATCGGCAGTGTCGGCGATCTCAGCCCCAGCGGCTTGATACGCGCCATCGTCAAAACTTGCCAGTTTACCCGCCCCGCTTTCAATCGCGACGGTAAAGCCCAGCTTCAGCAGTTGTTCCACCGTTTTCGGCGTTGCTGCGACCCGGGCTTCATTGGCCAACCGTTCTCTTGGTACACCAATACGCATAATGTTCCCTTCTCACCTGTCTTTGATGATGTTTATTATCGTCCTGCCCATAGCGATGGCGCCGGCTGACAGGCCTTTGCTTACGCTTGTCGGCATCGAATTAAGGCACCATCAATAACCTACTGAAAATATGATCGATGATCCATAATTGCTTACGCATTCAGGTCTGTTTTTACATAAAAACCCAGCTAACGACATGACAAATCGCAATTTAAAGTTAAAAAGCCCGTTGGAATGGCGCTTTAGCGGCCAGATTGCGATAGCACCCGGTGCGCGGATATCTGGCGCGACGCGGCTGGTACGCATAAAAGTTATAAAATTGTGAATAATTAACACTTATGACATCAAAGGCTTTATTATTGAAACTTATGGTGATGCTGCGCAGAATGACGGACATCATTCTTCCGGGAATTTGTCTCATGAGATGACATAAAATGCTGAGACACTGCTCGAGATTACATGTAATAATCGGCGGCTGAATTACACCTAAACAGTTCAGCACGTTATAAACGTTAATGCGCTAGGCGAAAGGATTTTTTATGAAGCTGAAGAACACGATCATCGCGTCAGCCTTGTTATCACTCACTGCGCTGTCCGCTCATGCGGCGCAAGAGTTAACTCCTGAAAAAGCAGCGGCGCTGAAGCCGTTTGATCGCATCACGATTACCGGCCGCTTTAATGCCATCAATGAAGCTGCTGATGCCATTTCCCGCCGTGCAGACAAGCTGGGTGCAGACGCCTTCTACATCCAGGACAGCAACAACAGCAACAATGGCGGCAACTGGCGCGTCACCGCCGATCTTTACCACAAAGATGCGCCGGAAGTGAGCAAAGAACCGAAATACCGCGTGATTAACGGCGTTACCGAGCTGCCGAAAGAACAAGCCTTCCTGCTGGAGCCTTACGATACCGTAAGCGTCAGCGGTTTCTACCGCAGCCAGCCGGACATCAACGATGCCATCACCAAAGAAGCGAAAAAGAAAGGCGCAGCCTCCTTCTTTATCGTACGTCAGGTTGATGCCAACCAGGGCGGCAACCAGTTCATTACCGCCTACATCTATAAAGCCGATGCACCTAAACGTACCGTTCAGAACCCGGATGCCATCCCGGCCGACTCTGAAGCCGGTAAGGCCGCTCTGGCTGCCGGTGGCGCTGCTGCTGCCAATGTGGAAATCCCTGGCGTAGCCTCTTCAGGCTCACCAAGCCGTGACGTAGGTCGTTTCTTCGAAACCCAGTCTTCAACCGGTAAGCGTTATACTGTCACGTTGCCTAACGGCACCAAGATTCAAGAAGTAAACAACGTGACCGCCGCACAGATGGTGCCGTTTGACTCAGTGACCTTTACCGGCCACTTCAACAGCATGACCGACGTTTCTACCGAAGTGGCGAAACGCGCGGCTGAGAAAGGCGCCAAGTACTATCACGTAACCCGTCAGTGGCAGAACAAGAGCGGCGGCAACCTGACCGTCAGCGCTGATCTGTTCAAATAAGTTTCACTTTGCGGTTTACCATCGGGCAGCCATTGAGCTGCCCGTTTTTTTCCCCGCCTGTCGCCCGCCAGTTGAATAATTTTTTGCAAAAATCGCATATTCAATCATTGCATCCGCAGAGATCCATCCGTAGAATTTGCGCGAATTTTTAGGGCTATTGTCTATTTGTTCAGTAATTACCATTACGTTGTTACTGCCGAGCAGTTCCCTCCCAGTTGTTTATTCTGTGTTCAGGATCCGTCATTGGAAAAGAAACTAGGTCTTACCGCGTTAACCGCATTGGTGCTCAGCTCAATGCTGGGCGCTGGGGTTTTCAGCCTGCCGCAAAACATGGCGCAAGTCGCCAGTCCGGCCGCCTTGCTATTGGGTTGGGCGATTACCGGCGTCGGCATCCTGTTTCTGGCTTTTGCCATGCTGTTGCTCACACGCCTGAGGCCCGATCTGGACGGCGGTATTTTCACCTACGCGAAAGAAGGCTTCGGCGAACTGGTGGGTTTCTGCTCCGCCTGGGGGTATTGGCTGTGCGCCGTTATCGCCAATGTTTCTTACCTGGTGATCGTGTTTGCCGCGCTAAGTTTGTTCACCGATCGCGGCGGCGATGTCATTTTAGGTGACGGCAATACCTGGCAGGCGCTGCTGGCTGAGTCGCTGCTGCTGTGGATTGTGCATGCGCTGGTACTGCGCGGCGTGCAAACCGCGGCCAGCATTAATTTGGTCGCCACCCTGGCCAAACTGTTGCCGCTAGGGATGTTTGCCGTCTTGGCGGCGGTTGCCTTCAAAACGGACGTATTCACGCTGGATTTCCACGGCGTCGCGCTTGGCAAACCGGTGTGGGAACAGGTTAAAAATACCATGCTGATCACCCTGTGGGTGTTTATCGGTGTGGAAGGCGCAGTGGTGGTTTCGGCCCGTGCACGCCATAAAAAAGATGTTGGCCGCGCCACTATGCTGGCCGTGGTTTCCGCACTGGCGGTTTATCTACTGGTAACGCTGCTCTCATTGGGCGTGGTACCGCGCAGCGAATTGGCGGAGATGCGCAATCCGTCGATGGCAGTGTTGATGGTCGATCTTATTGGGCCATGGGGTGATGTGATTATCGCCGCCGGACTGATCGTCTCGGTCTGCGGCGCTTACCTGAGTTGGACGATCATGGCTGCCGAAGTGCCGCTGCTGGCGGCGCAACACGGCGCGTTTCCCAAAATATTCAGCAAGCAGAACAAGAACCACGCGCCTTCGGCTTCGCTGTGGCTGACCAACCTCGCGGTACAGTTCGCTCTGGTGCTGATCTGGCTGACCGGCAGCAACTACAACTCGCTGCTGACTATCGCTTCGGAAATGATCCTGGTGCCCTATTTCCTGGTCGGCGCCTTCCTGTTTAAGGTGGCGATCCGTCGTCAGGACAAGCGGCTGATGTTTGCTGCGACGGGCGCTTGCCTGTATGGCATTTGGCTGCTCTATGCGTCAGGCTTGATGCATCTGCTGATGTCGGTGCTGCTGTATGCGCCTGGGCTGTTGGTGTTTATCTATGCAAGGCGCGGACATGGTGATGTCAAATTGCTGAATCAGCTGGAGAAAGGCAGTATTTTTCTGTTGCTGGTGGCCACGGTACCGGCCGGCTGGTTTATGTTGCAGTAGTGAAAAACGGCCGGGTGGAAACACCCGGTCAGTTAGATTGGGACAGACCCAGACTGATGCTCATGCGTTCACCCACCTGAGAGATAATCACTCCCTCAACGCACTCTTGTTGGATGGCTGCCAACTGCTGCTTATCGAGCGCATACGGTAGTTTAATGTCGAACACTGCCAGCCCCTGCTGCTGCGCCAGATCGATCAGACGCACAATGTTGGTTTCGTCGCTGACCTGGGTGGAAACCACCTGCAGCGCCAACGCCTTCAACTGCTCTTTCCGCGTTTGTGATGCGGAAGCCTGCGATTTCAATACCATGCCAAAAAACGGCATCACACCATAGATTGCATCTACAAAGCGCCAGTGCTTCTTGCACGATGCGGACAGAAAATCCATGTAATCAAAACAGATTTTCTCACTGCGGGCGACGGGTGCAAGGTGACTACTGTTCATCCCTTCCTCTCATTGCCAGTGTATTACATCCTGAAATGGATAATCGATGCGAAGCTTTAACGAATTTCCGCCGTATAATGGCATAATTCCCCTATTGTTTGCCAGTCTGTCCAGGAGCTTTAATCAATGGAACTTCACAACTCTGCGCCGGTCCTGATCACCGGCGGCGCACGTCGGATTGGACTGGCCCTGGCCAGGTCATTCTTACAGCGCGATATCCCGGTGATCATTGCCTATCGCAGCACTTATCCGGCGCTGAGCGAGCTGAAAAGACTGGGCGCTACCTGTATTCAAGGGGATTTTTCCACCCATGAGGGCATTTACAGTTTTGCCGAACAGGTGCGCCAAACAGCCCCAAAACTGCGCGCGGTGATCCACAACGCCAGCGCCTGGCAAGCCGAATCCCCAGAGGTGCCACCGGAGCAGGTGATGGCGGCGATGCTGCAAATTCACGTTTATACCCCCTACCTGCTGAATCAGCTGCTTGAGCCCTGCCTGCTGGGTCAGGGTCAAGCCGGGGCTGATATCATTCACCTGACAGATTATGTGGTGGAAAAAGGCAGCGACAAACACATTGCCTATGCCGCCAGTAAAGCCGCCCTGGACAATATGACCCGCTCGTTTGCCCGCAAGCTGGCACCGGAGGTCAAGGTCAACGCCATCGCGCCTGCGCTGATTATCTTTAACCCGGGCGACGACGAGCATTATCGTCAGCAGGCGTTGGCAAAATCGCTGATGAAAATCGCCCCCGGCGAAAGTGAAGTGGTCAACCTGGTGAACTACTTGCTGGACAGTCGCTACATCACCGGCCGAACCCATGGCGTGGATGGCGGAAGACCCCTGCGTTAGCGCATGATCTGCATGGCTTATCGCGGTGCCCCGCGCTATGCTGAATTTCGTTATTCTGATAAAACCGCTGAATATGCATAAAATTGTTTTTGTTGAAGACGATCCGGAAGTCGGCAAACTGATTGCCGCCTATCTGGGCAAGCACGATATTGAGGTTCTGATCGAGCCGCGTGGCGACAGCGCACAGGCTCGCATCGAGCTGGAGCAACCGGATCTGGTGCTGCTCGACATTATGTTGCCCGGCAAGGACGGTATGACGCTGTGCCGCGATCTGCGTCCGACCTTCGCAGGCCCGATCGTGCTGCTGACCTCGCTGGACAGCGACATGAACCATATCCTTTCGCTGGAAATGGGTGCCAACGATTACATCCTGAAAACCACGCCCCCGGCGGTGTTGTTGGCGCGGCTACGCCTGCATCTGCGTCAGCATGGCCATCAGCCAAAGGAAGAATCGACCCAACCAATCACCCAGCACAACGCCTTGCACTTTGGCTTGTTGTGCATCGACCCGGTCAACCGCCAGGTCACGCTGGGCGAAGAGATCATCACCCTTTCCACCTCGGATTTCGATCTGCTGTGGGAGCTGGCCACCCATGCCGGTCAAATCATGGATCGCGAAGCCCTACTGCAAAACCTGCGCGGCGTGAGCTATGACGGCCTGGACCGCAGTATCGACGTCGCGATTTCCCGCCTGCGCCGCAAGTTGTACGACAACGCACTGGAGCCTTTTCGCGTCAAAACCGTGCGCAATAAAGGTTACCTGTTCGCCCCGAACGCCTGGGAGTTCGTGCAGCAATGAGAAAGCTCTTTGTGCAGTTTTTCCTGCTGCTTTTCGTTTGCTTCCTGGTGATGGCGATGCTGGTTGGCCTGGTGTACAAAGTCACCGCTGAACGCGCCGGCCGCCAGTCGATGGACGACCTGATGAAAAGTTCGCTGTACCTGATGCGCAGCGAACTGCGGGAAATCCCGCTGAAAGACTGGAACAAGACCATCGCCACGCTGGATTTGAACCTGTCGTTCAAGCTGCACATTGAACCGCTGGGTAAACAGGATCTGAGTGAAGACCTGAAGAAACGCCTGCGCCTTGGCGAAATTATCGCGCTCGACGATCAATACACCTTTATGCAGCGCATTCCCCGCAGCCACTATGTGTTGGTGGTGGGTCCGATCCCTTATCTGTTTTATCTGCATCAAATGCGGCTGCTGGATTTGGCGCTGCTGGTGTTTATCGGCATGTCGCTGGCGCTGCCGGTGTTTCTGTGGATGCGCCCGCACTGGCAGGATTTGCTAAAGTTGGAAAATGCGGCACAGCGCCTAGGGGCCGGGCACCTGGATGAACGAACCCATTTCGATCCTACCTCCAGTCTGAACCGGCTTGGGGTGGCCTTTAACCAGATGGCGGATAACGTCAATACGCTGATCGCCAGCAAGAAGCAGCTCATCGACGGCATAGCCCACGAGCTGCGTACGCCACTGGTACGGCTGCGTTATCGGCTGGCGATGAGCGATAATCTGTCCGATAGCGAGCAACAGGCATTGAATCGCGATATCGGCCAGTTGGAGTCACTTATCGATGAACTGCTTACCTACGCGCGGTTGGATCGTCCCCAGGTGGCGCTCAATATAGAGCCGCTCGACTTGCCCAAATGGTTGGAAGACAAGGCGGATGACCTGCGGCTTATCCATCCGGAACGAGAAATTCAACTGGATATCCCCCACGTCGGCGATTTTGGCGGCGTTGATTTGCGTCTGATGGAGCGGGTGCTGGATAACCTGGTAAACAACGCATTGCGTTACTCCGAACAGCGCCTGCGTATCGGCCTGTGGTTTGACGGCGACAATGCCTGCTTACAGGTAGAAGACGATGGACCCGGCATTCCGCCGGAAGAGCGTGAACGGGTATTCGAACCCTTTGTCCGCCTCGATCCGAGCCGTGATCGTGCCACCGGCGGTTGCGGCCTGGGCCTGGCCATTGTGCATTCGATTGCCGTGGCCTATCAGGGCCAGGTTTATGTAGACGCCAGTTCGCTCGGCGGTGCCAGCTTCCGTTTCTGTTGGCCAATAAAGCCCACTTTCGATTTAAAAGCAGACCCGGTGTAACCCTGTTCACGCGCAGCATGACTACGCGAAAGAGTGATCCGGATTAAAATAATATGGAGCTAAACGATGACATCTGCACATACCCCATCCTCATACGACGAGCTGCGCGCCCTGTTCACCCGCCTGTCGCGTTTCGGCCACCTTTCCGCTATTGCCGGTTGGGACATGCAAACCATGATGCCACCGGGCGGCAGCAAAGCACGTTCGGAAGCGCTGGCTGAACTGAGCGTACTGCAACACCAAATTTTGACCGCAGAAAAAACCGGCCGCCTGTTTGAACGTGCACAGCAGGAAACCCTGGATGACATTGATCGCGCCAACCTGCTGGAAATGCGTCGCCAATATGACAATGCGGTGCTGGTGCCGGAGTCGCTGGTCGAAGCCAAGTCGCTGGCCGGCGCGCGTTGTGAACATGCCTGGCGCGCTCAGCGTCCAGCCAACGACTGGGAAGGTTTCGCGGAGAACCTGCGTGAAGTGGTCAAGCTTAGCCGACAGGAAGCGCAGATCCGTGCCGAAGCAGCAGGCACCAGCCGCTATGATGCTCTGCTGAATCTGTATGAACCGGGCATGCGCAGCAGCGATATCGACCGTATTTTTGGCGATCTGAAAACCTGGTTGCCTGACCTGCTGCAGAAAGTGGTGACCAAACAGGCTCAGGAACCTTGCCTGATCCCACAAGGGCCGTTCAATGTGGAGACCCAGCGTCAACTGAGTTTGAGCGTAATGAAACTGCTCGGTTTTAACTTTGATGGCGGCCGCGTGGACGTCAGTGCACACCCATTCTGCGGTGGCGTACCTGAAGACGTGCGCATCACCACTCGCTATAACGATAAAGAATTCCTGACGGCACTGCTCGGTATCGTGCATGAAACCGGCCATGCCCGCTACGAGCAAAACCTGCCACGTGACTGGCTGGGCCAACCTGTAGCTCAGGCGCGCTCAACGGCCATCCACGAATCGCAAAGCCTGCTGTTTGAAATGCAGTTGGCGCGCGGCAGCGACTTCCTGAAGATCCTGCGCCCGTTGGTGACCCAGCAATTTGGCGAGCAGCCAGCCCTGGAAGAAGCTAACTTTATCCGTCTGAATCAGCGTGTAAAACCCGGCCTGATCCGTGTAGATGCTGACGAAGTGAGCTACCCGGCGCACGTAATCTTGCGTTATGAGATCGAGAAAGCCCTGGTTGAAGGCGAGATCGAGGTGGAGGACATTCCGGCACTGTGGAATGAGAAAATGAAGGGTTACCTCGGCCTGGATACCGTCGGCAACTACCGTAATGGCTGCATGCAGGACATTCACTGGACTGACGGTGCCTTCGGTTACTTCCCGACTTACACTCTGGGCGCCATGTATGCCGCGCAGCTGTTCCACAGCGCACGTGAAGCAATGCCATCGTTGAGCAGCGACATTGCCGAAGGCAACCTGAATCCGCTGTTCCACTGGCTGAAACAGAATATCTGGCGCCACGGCAGCCGCTTCCCTACCGATACGCTGATCGCTAACGCGACCGGCGAAGCGCTTAACCCGGCCTATTTCCGCAAGCATTTGGAAAACCGCTACCTGTAATCCTGTCCCCAGGCACAATGTCCCGTGCCTGGGCATTTTCCCCTGCTTTGCCAGCATGATTCCATAGCGCACTTCCCCTTCCTACGACACTTTGGCCGCAGAGAGTGGGTTGGTAACTCTCCATATGTATGTTGTAACTAAAATGGCAAAATTCAGTGCCTATTGGGCATCCGCTCTAACCACGATTATCGCTCGCCGGCGCTTTCATCTCCCTTTTCTGTGGGTTCGTACATTAGGTTACACGCCGAAACCAATCACTCACGGAAAGCATTCTGGCGTTTGCCTACTATCTTTACACCGGCCCCGCAGTGGGCTCGATACATGATGAGTCATTTGAGGAATCTACAATGAAAAAAGTATTAGCTCTGGTTGTTGCCGCTGCAATGGGTCTGTCTTCTGTTGCCTTCGCTGCTGACGCTGCCACCACCACGGCAACCCCTGCTGCGACAGCGACTACCACCACCGCAGCTCCGGCTAAAACCACTCACGTGAAGAAACATCACGCGAAGAAAGCGCCAGTACAAAAAGCGCAGGCGGCTAAAAAGCACCACAAAGCTACTGCCAAAAAAGCGCCGGCTCAGAAAGCCCAGGCCGCCAAGAAACACCACAAAAAAGCCACCAGCACGCCAGCGGCATAATCGCAATCTGAAGTGAGGCTCCCCTCACCAGTCCAGGCTTGAGTTGTCCAACACCCGGTTCGCCGGGTGTTTTTTCATCGGGGGTTCTCATCATGCTGCGTCGCTACCTATTTGAAATCATTTTGGCCAGCCTGATCCTTTGCGGGCTCATTGCCGCCTTTTTTTATCTGTAGCCGCTCAGCCCCTCGGGATAAGAAATTATTGAAAAATCAATCACTGCCCATCCACACTGCGACTAAATCAGTCTATAGTTACCACTCAGTGTGTTTATGGATGACCCGTCATTTCCAGGCAAGAAACCTATGCGCATAACCGTTTTGCTGTTGCTGTGCTCATTCCCGCTCG
>Ga0157373_10004370_pt1 | contig 10651 bp, 7 predicted proteins | sample C65metaG_FD_113460 | JGI IMG/M metagenome (GOLD analysis project Ga0157373, IMG submission 113460) | Corn rhizosphere microbial communities from Kellogg Biological Station, Michigan, USA - C6-5 metaG | ecosystem: Host-associated > Plants > Roots > Rhizosphere > Soil | place: USA: Michigan...
ACATACTAAATACAAATGCGGATACAATGGCCGCGGTATTGTCGGTGGCGCTATCAAAATTGTATGATGTTCAGCTTATCTATTGTTTTGAAAAAAATGGCGTACTAACGGATGTGAATGATGCAAAGTCTGTTATTACTGAATTGGAGACTAAATTCTATAACAAACTTAAGGAAGAAAAAAAATTGTTTGCTGGTATTTTGCCTAAAATTGATAATGCATTTGATGCCGTAAAAAATGGGGTTAACAAAGTTATTATTGGAAATTCAAATGATCTGCTGCGATTAGTGAAAGGTGAAAGTGGAACAAAAATAAATTCATGAACGACGAAATGAAATTTGACGGATCTCAACATAAATTATTCACAGACGCACTGGAATTATTAAAACAATTAATCTCGATTCCCTCCTTTAGCAGAGAGGAAGACAAAACAGCCGATGCGATTTATAACTTTTTAGCACAACGGAATATTACAACCAACCGTTTTCTTAATAACGTTTGGGCTGTAAATAAATATTTTGACGAAAGCAAGTTCACTGTTTTATTAAACTCTCATCATGATACAGTAAAACCTAACGCAGGTTATACCAAAGATCCTTTCGACCCTTTTGAAGAAGAAGGAAAACTATTCGGCCTGGGGAGTAACGACGCGGGGGGGCCGCTTGTAGCATTGATTGCGACGTTTACCTATTTCTACGAAAAAGAAAATCTCCCTTTTAATGTAATACTTGCAGCAACTGCTGAAGAAGAAGTCTCCGGTCATGATGGAATTGAAATTCTTCTTCCCAAGTTGCCAAAAATTGATTGCGGGATCGTTGGCGAACCTACCTTACTGAAAATGGCTGTTGCTGAAAAAGGCCTGCTGGTACTTGATTGTACAGCGCACGGTGTTGCCGGCCATGCAGCACGAAATGAAGGCGTAAACGCAATTTACAAAGCCATGAATGATATAAATTGGTTTAGCAGGTTTCAGTTTGAGAAGGCTTCGACGTTTCTGGGACCGGTTCACATGGCGGTTACCTCCATCAACACACAAAATAAAGCGCATAATATTGTACCTTCCGAATGCAGCTTTGTTGTCGACATAAGAGTAAATGAATTTTATTCATTTGATGAAGTGATCGGTGAAGTAAGAAACAATACTTCCAGTGAAGTAACGCCAAGGAGCACACGATTAAAACCATCGTTTATTGAAGAGACGCATCCGCTGGTAATTGCAGGAAGTGGTTTAGGACTTAAATCTTATGGTTCACCAACTTGCTCTGATAGAGCTTTGATGAATTTTCCAACGCTTAAATTAGGGCCGGGAGATTCGGCCAGGAGTCATAGTGCAGATGAATATATTTTTGTTGATGAAATAAAGGACGGGATAGAAAAGTATGTGCTATTATTACAAAATTTTGCAAAAATTATTAGTAAAGAATTCGTGTAATTCGTGTTTCCAAATTCGTGTACTAAAAAACTAAATGAAACTCTGGCAAAAAAATATCGCTTCAACAAAAGAAGTAGAAACCTTCACGGTTGGGAAGGACAGGGAACTTGACATGTACCTGGCGCCCTTTGATGTGCTGGGTTCATTGGCTCACATTCAAATGCTGCAAACGATTAATTTGCTTACATCAGAAGAATTATCTGTTTTACAAAACGGACTGAAAGAAATTTATAAAGACATAGAAGCAGGTAAATTCAAACTGGATAGCGATGTTGAAGATATTCATTCGCAGGTTGAGATGATGCTTACAAAGAAATTCGGAGATACAGGCAAGAAGATTCACAGCGCCCGTTCGCGTAACGACCAGGTTTTGGTAGATCTGAAATTATACATGCGCCATGAAATCGAAATGCTGGTGCATGATGTAAAAGAGTTTTTCGAACTTTTAATTCAGCAAAGCGAAAAATATAAAACATATTTACTGCCCGGCTACACGCATTTACAATTGGCGATGCCCTCGTCATTCGGGCTTTGGTTTGGCGCTTATGCAGAAAGCCTTGCAGATGATATGATAACGTTGCATGCGGCATGGGAAGTTGTAAATAAAAATCCGCTTGGCTCCGCGGCAGGCTATGGTTCTTCGTTTCCTATAGATAGAAAGTTGACCACCGAATTATTGGGTTTTAACGACCTTAATTATAACGTGGTGTATGCGCAGATGAGTCGCGGCAAAACAGAAAGAATTGTTGCGCAGGCGTTGGCAAATTTTGGTGCATCGTTGTCAAGGTTAAGCATGGATGCCTGTTTGTATCTCAATCAGAATTTTGATTTTGTTTCTTTTCCTGCGGAACTTACCACTGGCAGCAGTATTATGCCGCACAAAAAAAATCCCGACGTTTTTGAATTGATTCGTGCACATTGCAACCGGATACAGGCTTTGCCTAACGAGATTATGCTGATGGCCGCTAATCTTCCGTCAGGCTATCACCGCGATTTTCAATTATTGAAGGAACATTTAATACCTGCGTTTGAGAATTTACGCAATTGTTTATCGATGGCAACTTTAATGATTAAGAACATTGAAATAAAAAAAGACATTCTGAAGGATGAAAAATATAAGTATTTATTTAGTGTGGAAGAGATGAATAAATTGGTTTTGCAGGGGACTCCTTTGCGGGATGCTTATAAGAAAATTGGGATCGATATTGAAAACAATACGTTTCAATATAACCTGCAGCTAAATCATACTCATGAAGGTTCCATTGGTAACCTTCAAAATAATGCTATAATCGAAATGATGAATACGGTAATATCCCGCTTCGATTTTCAAAAAGTGAATGAGGCATTACAAAAATTATTGAAGTAAATTGCCGAACACGGCAAGAGGTTTTTGCGTTCTATTGTACAATTTAATATGCCGTTCAAGTGTTAATGAATTATTATGACTGAAGCAAATAAAAAGAGGATTGCAGTTTTTGGTTCCACAGGCTCTATAGGTACACAGGCGCTGGAAGTAATAGCAGCCAATCCTGATTTATTTGAGGTTGAAATATTAACGGCCCAAACTAACGATAAACTCCTCATTCAGCAGGCGATCAGACATAAGCCAAACGCAGTAGTTATTGGAGACGAGAAAAAATATGAAGCTGTAAAAGCTGCGCTAATTTCAAAGGATATCAAAGTATTTACCGGAGTCACAGCGCTGGAAGAAGTTGCCGATTTCGATACGTACGATATGATGCTGGCCGGTATTGTTGGTTTCGCTGGATTGACGCCCACATTAAAGGCAATAGAAAAAGGCAAGGCGATTGCATTGGCTAATAAAGAAACCCTGGTGGTAGCGGGCGATATTGTAATGCAAAAGGCTTTGGAAAACCGGGTTCCTGTTATCCCTGTTGATAGTGAACATTCCGCCATATTTCAATGCCTTGTTGGTGAAACAAGAAATAAAATTGAAAGAGTTATTTTAACGGCTAGCGGCGGCCCTTTTCTTGGTAAGAAACCAAACTTTCTTGTAAATGTAAAAAAGCATCATGCCCTGCAACATCCCAATTGGAACATGGGTGCAAAGATTACTATTGACTCTGCAACCCTTATGAATAAAGGGCTTGAGATGATAGAAGCTAAATGGCTTTTTAACCTGGCGCCCGATCAGATCCAGGTAATTATTCATCCGCAAAGTATTGTGCATAGCATGGTTGAATTTGAAGACGGAAGTATAAAAGCGCAAATGGGTTTACCCGATATGAAATTGCCAATACAATATGCGTTGGCTTTCCCGCATCGGCTTCCCAATAATAATCCTAAGACAGATTTAAAGAAAATAAACACCCTAACTTTTGAAGAACCGGATATAAAAACTTTCAGAAACCTTGTTCTTGCAAAAATTGCTTTGGAGAAAGGAGGAAACCTTCCCAGCGTTTTAAATGCTGCAAACGAAATAGCGGTATGGGCATTTTTGAATAACCGTATCGGATTTCTTGATATAACTGCTGTTGTTGAAAAAACAATGGAAAAAATAAATTATATAGAAAAGCCAAATCTTACAGATTATTTTGAAAGCGACGGCGAGGCGCGTAATTTCGCCGCCTCATTAATACATTTATAGCCCCCTATCCCCCCGAGGGGAATAAAGAATTTATATTTGTTATTTTAAATTAAATGAAATTCAAACATCGTACATCAAACACCGTACACCGCACATTCTATGACACTATTAGCCATTAACTGGCCGCAGGTTGGATTGCAGGCCGCATATCTCATTTTTTCATTATCGATTCTTGTCATACTTCACGAATTCGGACACTTCATTACCGCAAAATGGTTTAAATGCAGGGTTGAAAAATTCTATCTTTTTTTTGATCCATGGTTCTCTTTGGTAAAGAAAAAAATTGGCGATACGGTTTACGGAATTGGCTGGCTGCCGTTGGGTGGCTATGTAAAAATTTCCGGTATGGTCGATGAAAGCATGGACAAAGAGCAAATGAAGCAACCTCCGCAGCCTTGGGAGTTTCGCAGTAAACCGGCATGGCAACGGCTTATTATTATGTTAGGCGGCGTTACTATGAACGTGCTGTTTGCATTTTTTCTTTATGCTATGATTCTATACAAATGGGGAGATACTAAATTGCCGATGAGCAGCGTAAAAAATGGGATATGGATAACAGATAGCTTAATGTATGACATTGGTTTAAGAAACGGCGATAAAATCATTGCGGTTAATGGAGATTCAATAAAGTATTTCAACGATTTGCCGGGAAAAATTATTCTTGGAAAACAAATTACTTTCTTACGGGATGGTAAAGACCAAACTATTACGCTACCGCCAAATATGATAGAGCAATTGGTAGAAAAAAAGGGTAAACGGAACACGTTGTTAATGCCAAGGGTGCCAATTATAGTTGGCGCTTTTGATTCATCAAATAAGGGTATTGAGCATAAAGCAGGCTTGGATCTTTTTGATAAAATTATAGCAATAGATTCAACACCGGTTCAATTTTTTGATCAGGTGGCTCCTATACTCAACGAGAAAAAGGGGGACAGTGTTTTACTAACGGTAATCAGGGATCAGAAGCCTGTGGTTATCAGAACAAAAGTTGATACTGCCGGTAAAATAGGGTTTTATGTGCTAACCGACGTGGACCAATTGGACAGTCTTGGTATCCTTAAACAGGAAACAAAAAAGTATGGGTTTCTGGCTTCCTTTCCTGCCGGTGTACAGAAAACGGGGAAACAGCTGGATTTTTATATCCAGCAATTTAAAATGATCCTGAATCCGCAAACCGGTGCATACAAAGGCCTTGGTGGCTTTAAAACGATGGCTTCTATTTTTCCAAAAACAGGCTGGGACTGGGAGGCATTTTGGAACATTACTGCTTTCTTTTCTATCATACTTGCATTTATGAATCTGCTACCGATTCCTGCCTTAGACGGAGGACATGTTTTATTTACTTTAATGGAAATGATATCAGGCAGAAAACCCAGCGATAAGTTTTTAGAATACGCACAAATTGCAGGTATGGTAATTTTGCTCGCGCTAATGTTATTTGCTAACGGCAATGACTGGTTTGGCTGGGGGAAAGGGCATTAGAGCCTCACCCCAATCCCTCTCCAGAGGAGAGGGGCAATTCTGCTTATGCTTTCAACGGAAGTTGTTATGTAAACCCCTCCTCTGGAGAGGGGTTGGGGAGGCTACAACTCTATCCCTATTTTCTTCATCAATATAGAAGCGTTTAAGCTATTACAGACTCCCGGTTTCAATTTGTAATCAAAATACAATTCATCGTTACTTACCTGTACATCGAAATGGTAATTGATAATGTTTCCAGGAAATTCATCTTTTATTTTCGCAAGTTCAAGATCGTGCGTAGCGATAATTGCAGCGGCGTGATGTTTTATTAATTGTTTTATTAACGCAACAGAACCGGTATGTCGGTCCAGTGAATTCGTGCCCCGAAGAATTTCATCTAACAGGATAAAAACTTTCTCTCCTGCATTTACTTTTTCAATAATTGTTTTTAGCTTTTTTAATTCAGCATAAAAGGTTGACGTGCTTTCAGCAAGATTATCAGTTATTCGCATGCTGCTGATCACCTGCACATGCGAGACTTTCAAGTACGTTGCACATACGGGAGCGCCAGCCATGGCCAATATAACGTTTACGCCTACACTGCGCAGGTAAGTGCTCTTACCGGCCATATTGGAACCCGTTACCAACATTAATTCTCCGTCATGTTTTATTTCTATGTTATTACTTACCCTTTTATTTTTTGCTATTAAAGGATGACCAATTTCCTTTCCTTCAATAAAAAAGTAATCATCAATAACTTCCGGAAATGCCCATGAAGGCTCATTAAAATGCAATATGCCTAAACTGCACAAAGCTTCAATATGCCCCAGCGTATCAAACCATTTCTCAATATTCTTTTGTTGTTCCGATTTCCATTTTTCGAGGTCAAGCATTTGCTGCAGGTTCCAAAGCAATAGGATATTTAATGGCAAAGACAGGACAAGGTTATACCTCAGATCAAGCCTGTCGAGTAATTTATGCAATCTTGCAATATCCTGCGATACATTTTTATTTTGATGAAATAATGCGGATTGCAATTGCTTCAATAAAGGACTTTCAAATGTTGCATTTTCAATATGCCCTATGCTCACGGAAAATATATCGATCTCGTCCGCCATCTTCGATAATGTTTCATGAACCGGCGCAACATATTTATTGATCTGGTAAGCTATTGCTGCAAAAAGTAAAAGAGAGAAATAAAATATTGAAGATGATACTTCATCAAAAATATACAAGGTAACCACCGAAATTATAATGGCTGGCAGGAAATATCGCAACCATTTCCACGGCTTAAATTTTGAAAAAACAGGCGGTTCGGCTATCCAGTTTTCTAAACGGCGTTTTGTCATAAATGTAATTTTCTTTTCTTTACCCTTTGCCTGCAAGTCTTGCATCCACTCAATTTTTTTTGCAAGTTCTCTTAAGGCGTTTTGCCTTTGTAGAATGGTCGCTGCGGCTGCAGGGGTTTGCAAGTAGGTTGCCAACTGCCGGCTTCCCATTTCTGAAGTGGTTCTGTTGATATATTGGAAAATGGAATTTGCGCCAAAAATATCTAAGTCGTTTGCATACAAATGGTCAGCAGGAATGTGCTCATTGCCTTGGGGGAAAACCTGATAATTTCCTTCAAGGAATTTTAATTCATCATTATTAATATTAATGAGGTGTGTGTTGTGTTCAATGGCAGCTTTGTTCTTTAAATCGGCAAATAATAACCTAATGAAAACTGCCAGCAATAATATGCTTACGATAATAACATACCAGACACTTATAGACCATAAAATGTAAAACACAATTATGATAGCAGCTATGGAGCCAAAGCGTAACCATCCGAAGCCCGATTTTCTTTGCCGCAGTTTTTTTAATTCTTTCTGCAGGTCGTCAATTCTTTCCTTATAAAATATCCCTGGTGCCATCTAAAATCTTAAATTTAAAGTTGGTAAAAGTAACAGTTATAATACTTACTTAAACAGAGCGGTTTATTTTGTAAATTTGCAGGTTCAATTATCAATTGCTAATTGGCAATTGTCAATTGTTTTGGGGCTGACCGGTTTTGACAGCATAGTTCTTTGTAAGTAGAAGCATGTAGTGCGTTGCGTAATTAGCACTTAAATATGAATACGAAAACTTTAAATGGCAATACTTCGTATGCCATGGCTGCTTAATTATTAATTAGGTAACCATTAGGGCCGTTGTAGCTGGCCAGACCTGTTGCCACGCTCTTCCGCTGACTCAAAAATAAAACGGGTTGCTGCAATTCAAGGCTGTGCGGATTGCTTAAGACTATACAGCTAAGGAATCAGTTGGTTTGTTTTGCTCCTGCTGTTTCCCGACAAATAATGCAAAAATAAACATGTAGAAGGCTTACGGCGAGTATGTTTGGACCAGGGTTCGACTCCCTGCAGCTCCACTAATTTACAATTTAAACGAAATCAAAAGCCTGCAAACTCAATGTTTGCGGGCTTTTTTGTTTTTAGAGACTGATCAAAATGTCCATTTAAGCGCAAAGTAATCGTGCGTAATTCATGAGTTCACCAAAATAAAATAATGACTCACGATTTTTGAGTTACTAAACTGAAAATAAAGATGTTCAGTCTTTGAACATGCATTGTCAAGAGAAAGCTGGGGTTCTAATTTTTATAACCTTTAAATAATGGCAGGTGTTTCAACCTGCCATTGTTAATTGCTACATCGCACGTTGCATTCGATTTATGGGCGACTCTTTTCTATGGCTTTTGCAGCCCCAAGATGCTTATACAAAGTAGGTAAAGTTTTGGCGGCGAAATTTTTGAAAGCTGAATCGCTTGAATTTTTAGCCGCGTCCTCAAAAAGATCAATATCGTCTTTGTGATCTTTTACCATCATGTCTATATAGTCCTTATCAAAATCCTTTGCATTCTCCTTGTTTAAGTCATCGATATGTTTTTGATCGTCCTGGCTTATTGAAGAAGGCAATGAGATGTTTTTTTGTGCAGCAAGGTCTTTTAATTTATCGTTAGCATCTGTATGATCCTTCACCATCATTCTGCCAAAGTCCTTAATTTTTGTGTTGGCCGATTTTTGTTCTGCCAATTTACCAAGTGCTACTTCCATCATGCCGCCATTCGCAGCTTTTACCGCAAATTTAGCTACGTCATCGTTTACGGACATGGCATTGGCTACTGTATCTTTTTTGCTTTCCGACATATTGGTTGTGTCTTTTTTTGCATTCATATCATTGGCTGCATCAACACTATCCTTATCATTTCCGCTATTGTTGCATGCCTGCGTTGTCAACAATATACTGGCTATTAATATTGCAGTGATCTTTTTCATGTTATTTATTTTTTGGTTAACAATTATGGTGAGAGGTAAACAAATAGCAAGCCATTCTGTTTTCTGACTAACTCCTTCTTTTTGCTAATAACAAAGTGAAACCGGCGGGACGAGTACTTGTAATCGCCTTTATATGACGCAGATAGCATTGCATTTTCACCATCATACTACATATTGTTAAACATAAACAATAATCATGGCGGGTAAATTAACGAATAATAATTGCGAATGTGGCGATACGATTATTTGTTTCAATAATTGTTCAATATTAAAATATTTGTGGAGCTACTTCCTCAATATCTTATCTTCTGAATAAATTTATTCGGGTCGGGTTGTTTAAATGAGAAGTTGCTAAACAGTATCCTAAATGTCGCCAATGCTTATATCGCAATTTTTCATTTTATTGGCAAAGTCTTTGCAAATTTAGAATTAGCTGGATGGAGCAACGTTGAAGTTATCAGGCAACTTAATTTGGAATCAAGTAGTCGCTGGAAGGTTAAACGGGCTATTTGAATTTTAGGGTACAGCCCTACGTTAGATTTGTACTGGTTTATTTTAGGAATTAAGCCATCAGGTAATGGTGGCTTTTTTGTTTATGAAAGGGAGGACGTTTAAATTAAAAATAATAATATACCCGAAAAACGTACATCGTTCGCATTGATGTTCAATATTAGCGTCATGAAACAAAGTATAATCCGGCTATAGGTTTATTTGCGTTTGTTTTTCGAACACGAATTTCAAAAATCTTTATAGTCCTTTCTATTCAGGAATTCGAAAAAAATTATACATGAAAGTAACACTACAAGGTATATGGCTTGTTCTAAAAAAATCGTTTGCTGGTTTTTCGAACGACAGAATATTAAAGCTGAGTGCAGCACTTGCTTACTACACCGTTTTTTCCGTGGGGCCGTTATTGATTGTCGTTATTTTTTTGTGCAGTATTTTTTTTGGCAAAGAAGCGGTTGAGGGAACGATTTACGGGCAGATACAAGGTTTCGTGGGTCACGATGCGGCATTGCAATTACAGGAAATAATAAAGAGCGCAGCAATAACCGGCAAGGGAAAAGTTGCTGCAATTATTGGCCTGATAGTTCTATTCATAGGCGCTACAAGCATGTTCAGCGAGATGCAGGATTCAATCAATATGATTTGGGAGATAAAAACAAAACCAAAATCTGCTATTTGGCTTTTCATAAAAAACCGTTTATTGTCGTTCGGTGTAATCGCTAGTCTAGGTTTTCTATTGCTGGTTACACTGGTTATTTCAGGATTGATAGAAGCGCTAAGCCAGCGACTGCAATTGTACTTTCATGAGGTGACGGTAACATTGTTTTACATTCTTGATCTTATTTTAAACTTTGTTATTATTACTGTTTTGTTCGGCGTAATATTTAAAGTATTACCCGATGCCAGGATAAAATGGAAAGATATAACTGCAGGAGCTGTGGCAACCGCGGTTCTTTTTATGCTGGGAAAATTTGCAATTTCTTTTTATATAACTAAAACCAACGTAGGCAACACTTATGGAACTGCAGGTTCGTTAGTAATACTACTCGTTTGGATTTATTATTCTTCGGTTATCTTATATTTTGGAGCGGAATTTACGAAGGCCTATGCCATAAAATACGGGAGCCGTATTACTCCAAATGATTACGCCGTTATTACAAAAACAGTTGAAGTAGAACACAGTAATAAAAGCTTTCAACAAGTTGAGCAGTTGGAAAATAGAAACAAGAACTAACATGATGTAACCTACTTTGCCCTCATTGCACGTTAACAAAATAATATTATAGTCACTTTCAATTTACTTTCTTGTGCTTACATGTCTCCAAACAAGC
>Ga0157373_10004371_pt1 | contig 10651 bp, 5 predicted proteins | sample C65metaG_FD_113460 | JGI IMG/M metagenome (GOLD analysis project Ga0157373, IMG submission 113460) | Corn rhizosphere microbial communities from Kellogg Biological Station, Michigan, USA - C6-5 metaG | ecosystem: Host-associated > Plants > Roots > Rhizosphere > Soil | place: USA: Michigan...
ATTAAAAACCTGGGTATACCATGACGGGTTTTCCGGAATGGACATCAGAATAAAAAAGATAAAGGCAACCCTGAAAGCGATGAGTTGGTAGGACTTCCAGACTTTCGGGGGCTCAGTGCCGGTAATGAATTGCTCAGCATTACTAGTGATCGTACGGGCGTCCTGCGGATTCCGGGCCGGGACATCCTGCGTGGCAGAAGGTATGATGGTGACTGACATAAGCTATAATTTTAGACCGCTCCTACGACCTTTTTCTGATGCTTTGAGCAGGTATTTCTTGTTACTTTTCTCCAATATGGCGACGATATTTTTCCCGTTGACGATACCAGTTAAGGTAATGGTGCTATCTGTATGCTGTACATAGCTCAGCTGGGGGGGCGATTGCTGATGTTTTTCCTCCGTCTCGTTCTGGAGATGTAACACCTTCTGAACAGTATCGGCCAGGTAGCTGTAATAGATTCTCCCCCGGGTGCCTGTATATTCAAAAGCACTACGCGCTTTGCCGATAGGAACCCTTTCCACCGAGTCGTTCACAACCTTATACTTTCCATTGGTTTTAATGCTCAGGGAGGCCCATCGTTCAAAAACGACATTTTGCCAGCGTACGGTATCAGCAAGATCATAGGGGTAGTCCCGACCATCTACGGAGAAGCTGATCACATCATAAAGACCATTAAATCCTTTTACTGCCGGCACACGACTAAAATGATAACCTCCCTTGACGGCATTACGTTTCGCGCTGAAACCGTAGATGACCACAAAGACAATAACGATCACAGATTTCAGTCCGAGGCGAATCACTTGTTGCTGCTTTGTCCATTTTATCCCGGACCATGCAGGGGCAGTAGGTTTATTCAGAATGATCAGGCTGACGATCCGTTGCAGGTCGTATGCCACGAGAAATAAGGCCAGGGTAACCAGAAAAAAGCTATACACCACTTCCCCGCCTTCATAGGCCAGGTTAGACATGAAAACGTTACCTGTAAAAAAGATAATTATCGTAGCTCCGATGACTGATGTTCTCCTGAAAAGCAGTAGCAGACCTGCAATCAGTTCCACTGCTCCAAGAAAAGATTGGTAGCCTGGAACAATGCCAAGGCTCAGTGAGAAGAGTTTCCATGCGCTGAAGTCTCCATAAGGAGTATTCAGACTGCTAAGTGAGGGCTGCGGTGCCTGCATAGCGAACAGTTTCAGAAATCCGTAAGCGATGACGGCGATGGCCAATCTGTAGCGTATCAATACCCTCAGCCAGTTGTACAAAGCCTGGTAGTTCTTACTTTTCCGGTCCGCGAACGACCAAACGATAGCTCCGGCAATAGCGATCGTCAGTATGATTCCCCAGTCATAAAAAGTAGCAAGGCCCCAATCGTGCTCCTGATAGCTGCTGCCAAATTGTGGAGTATACCTGGCCACATGGAACAGCTCCCCAAAGCTGACATTCAGCCAGTTGATAGAGAAAATATGTCGATAATACTTCCAATCCAGGGGTACCACCTGCAGAAAAAAATAGATGAAGATGATCCTGAACAGGATCTTTTCATACCTGTTCCAGACCAGATGGTCTGGATTGACGGAATACTTAAACATGTAATTTAAGGATTAATTGTGGTTAAGAATCTGATTGCTAAGCCTGATTTCAGGCGGGCCGGAAGGACATAACAGTCCCATGCTGATACTTGTTCAGCTTTAAATTCCTGACAGGCAAATGCCTGAACAGCCTATAAGTTTATCCGGAATGCAGAAAAGATCAGCAACAACAACAAGGGCGAAGTAAAGGTGCTTTCATGGCCTATAATTTAAAGTCTTTTAAGTTTTTTGGTGGTTCGATATTTCAAATATAGGCGAAATAATTAAAGCGAACAATTAATACTACCAATTTAATAGACTTTTTTAAGAAAAACGTGAATAAAGACAGATAAGCCACTAATTTTAATTTTATAGCGTGTTTTTAATTCAGACATTGACCCCTGGAAAAGTGAAAACACGCGCAAATATGTGCCTGATTTAAAATATCCAAATTGCACCACCCTATTATTCAACCACGCCTTTCTTACAGAAACTTTAGATATGGAAAAACAGTAGTATAGTAGAGTCGACCCGGTCCATCCTGATCGGGTCGACTTCTTTTTTAGAAATTGGTGTTAACAATCAGCTGGCTTCTGCTGGAATTGATGAAGTCCAATGGAAGAATGCCATATTTGCCACTCGTATTATTCGTGAAAAAGGTGGTAATTTTAGGATTGATGGAGTTTGAAACCGTATTGATGTTTGGAATTCCAAAAATTCCCGCTTTATAACCACTTCCGAAATTAAGGTATAATCTGTTTGAGCTGTCGCTATTGGATGCGTTCAACTGTGTTTCTACATTTGCCCATTTGGTATTGACATCATTTACATTGTAGAAATCCTGTACTTTCAGGTTTGCCGCAGCGTTATTGATTTCAAAAGTGGTATTGTCGGCCCAGTTGGTAGCATCTATGCCCTTAGCACTTCCAGCACCAAATCTTCTCAGCAACTTGATCTTACCGCGCACATCGCCGAGGTTGGGGATGCCATTGCCAAGATCCCATTTGGAGCTGTTCTGTGCAACATAGCTATCGAAAGTCTGCTCAAACGTCCTGGTATTATTGGAAGGCGTATGTTCCTCTTTCACACTCATGATGATGGTCTCAGTAGGATTGCTGTTCAGGAAACCGATACAGGCATTTAGGACGTCATTGAAGTTGAGGTTCTGATAAATTGCACCATGGTGGATCGCAAAGGCATTGTCGATGTGCCTGCAGCGGATGTCGAGAAACCTCACACCTGCAGTAAGCTGATCTGCAATGCTGAGGTCCTGGCATTTGGCCGTTCCGGAGATCGGCTCTGTCCTTGCGCCTGAATCATGCGTTCCGGGGATGGATAACCTGGCGATGTTGGTGGTGTTTGGGATCGCGCCCATCCAGTTACTCAAAGTGTAGCTGGGCGGCAACACGCCATTCACTGCCATTTTGGATTGTGGCTTCAGATGAAGAACGTCGTCCTGACTTTGTTGTTTTTTGCAGGATGTGAAGGCTACTGCCATCCCCATTAATAAGGGGAGTGTTAATTTTGATGTGTGCATACTAATTTGTTTAAAATTTATATTTGGTGGTTTTATATCCTACAAGATAACTAACTTTTGGAAAGTAAATGTTAATTTTTGATAAACATTTAAGTATAGAGGAATTTGATTTTTAGAGAAATATCAACATAAATCGATAAGTTTAGCAAGTACTTCCATAGCCGACAGCATTGCGTTTTGTACGCTGTTTATCTGTTCACAGAAAATAACCATTAAGAATTGAACCAAATATGAAATTCCGTATCCTCCTGACATCAGTGATGATCGTGTTGTTATCCATGCACAGCAACGCTCAATATGCCGACAAAAATTCGTTCCAGGCCATCAGCAAATCGCATGATGTACAGGTTGGCGAATGGGGGCCTTATTCCAAACAGTATGCAGGGATTTCGCACATTCCAGACATGCCCTCAGGTATGCGATTTGATTTCTCGGTGATGCCCGGATATTACCGCAATAAGGTGATGATCCCTAACGTATTGTTTGAGTCCGGCTATTTCCCCTGGGATGCAGATCCGGAGAAGGGGCAGTACAGCTATCGGTATGAACTGGAATGGAAAGACCAGGTATACGTTGATGTAAGTTATCGGGTGATCAATAAAAGTGTCATCGCCGCTATCAAATGTGTCAATAAAACAGATCTGCCCCAAAACCTGGCACTCAATCTGATGAGCTGGATGACCTATCCCGAGATCTGGCCGCAGCAGAAACTGTTAAAACCTGAAGGAAGTACCTGGATCAATGCAGTTGACTATGCATCTCTCAGATTTGCAGTGGCCAATCCTAAAGATAACCTGGTGACTGATGGATTGATGAAAGGAGAGCGGCGCAGTGCGGACTACCTCGATGGCTCAGCGCTTTCGCAAGGTTTTGGAAAGATGGACGGCGACGAGGTGACCTACACCCTTCCTGCAACGATGACAACGGGATATCTGAAGATCGTATATCGTGCAGCAGAAAACACCAAGATCAGATTCCGGTTATCAGGTGCTGCAACCGGGGAGATCGTGTTACCGGGAAATGGTAAACTCAACAGCGTGCAAGTACCCTTTGATTTAAAACGCACCAGAACCCTCCACCTGCGTTCCATGGGTACTGATGCCATTGAACTGAATGGACTGTTGCTCACAAAGACAGCAGATGAAAAACTGATACTTTCAGACAACGACAAGCAGGCACAGCCCGAGGTCAGTGCAGATGTCACAAAACGACGGGTTTTACTTCATTACCGTGATGCACCGGGATACTATGGATTAACATGGGATGATGCGCTGTTTAAGCTACGTGAGATCAGAAACGACGAGCTAGATGTTTACTTCAGGAAAATGGTACACAATCACGTGGACAGCATCCTTACCGGGAACGGAAAAGGGCATTTCGAAAATATATTTATCCGGCCCCTGCAATTAGAGGCCCAATCGAAGAAAACACTTTACTGCATGCTCAGCCATGCCGGGGATGCCGGGCAGGTCAACGCAACATTGGATCAGTTTGAAAAGATGAAAACGAATGTCATGGATTCGACTCCTTCGGCATCTGTGTTACCTGCCGGTGCAGCATACCTCTTCAGTCAACAGCGCATGAAGGCGGCTTTACTCCATAACATAGTTTACCCTATATACACGCAAAGAAACTACATCCGGCATTTTACTCCCGGAAAATGGTGGAACAGCCTGTATACCTGGGATTCCGGCTTTATTGCATTAGGGCTAAGCGAGGTGGATATCAACAGGGCTATCGAATGTCTCAATGCTTATACCACGGAACCTGGCAGCCAATCGGCTTTCATCCATCATGGCTCACCGGTTCCAGTGCAGGCTTATGCCTTCCTTGACCTCTGGAATAAAACCCATTCCCGGACCCTGCTGGATTATTTTTATCCGCGGATGAAGCAGTATTACGATTTCCTGTCGGGCAATCTGGGCAGCTCCTCCACAAGAGTGATGCAATCCAATCTGCTGAAAACCTGGGACTACTTTTACAATTCCGGGGGTTGGGACGACTATCCTGCTCAGGTCGGCGTACATCAGCAAAAACTGGAAGCAACGGTCAGCCCTGTCATCACTACCGCACAGTGCATACGTTTTGCCAAGATCCTGCGGATGGTTGCTGAAAATACCGGACATCAAAAAGATATAGGTGGTTTTGATAAGGACATAAAGATTTTTACAGATGCGCTTCAGCAGCACTCCTGGAATGAGAAAAGTGGTTACTTCAGTTATGTAAAACATGACGATAAGGGTATGCCCTCCGGGCCTTTCAATTACAGGGACGGCAGCGATTACAACATGGGGCTGGATGGGGCCTATCCGCTCCTATCGGGCATTTGCACACCGGAGCAGGAAGCTTTGCTGCTCGATAAGATATTTTCGACGGAGCACATGTGGACGCCAAGCGGCATAGGTGTAGTAGATCAATCCGCTCCCTATTACCAAAACGACGGATACTGGAACGGCTCTGTATGGATGCCCCACCAATGGATGATGTGGAAAACCATGCTGGACTTAGGAAAGATTGACCTGGCGATGAAGATTGCACAAAAGGGATTGTCAGTATTTGAAAAGGAAACGAGTAGCTCTTATTATACTTTTGAGCATTTCTTATCAGGATCCGGCCGCGGAGCAGGATGGCATCAGTTCTCAGGCCTCTCTACACCTGTATTGAGCTGGTTCAACGCATGCTACAAACCGGGAACCGTCACCACAGGTTTTGAAATCTGGCAGAAGGAAAGTCATTTCAATGCAGATCAATCCGGTTATGAAGCACAACTGAGCTTCGACAATGCCACGCTCCCACATCCAAGGAGCATGATGGTATGCCTGCAGCCGGGTCATCGGTATGAGGCATTTTTTGAAGGAAAAAAGGTTGTCCTGCAACAACCCCATCCAGGTCTGTTATGCATTACCCTGCCCCCAACCAACCGGCGGGGCAAATTGGTAATCAGATCCGGCGATTAATGAGCGGCGGAAACAGGTTATGATTTATCTATCGTTTTATTACTGCTGGCCAATACCAGATCCGGTTCTTTGGAAATTACCTTTATTTTGGGCCGTGCTGAAGATGACGGTTTAGCAGTAGCTGTACCTGCAGGCGGATCAGTTTTACCTTTCTTCTTCTTGAACTTACGACCATACCAAATCAGAAACCCGGTAATCGGCAGACTTGCGCCGATCAACGAAGCAAGAAATGCCAGCACCTTACCCGGAAAACCAAGTATGCTTCCCACATGGATATCGTAATTCATCTTACGCAACTTCTGCCCGAATGACGCTTTATCATAAGCCACTGCATAAGGATCTTTACCAGTAAGCTCCTTCAGTGTATGCTGATCAAAAGTATAACTCTGATTGTCATAGAACTGCCCGGCAGTAGGATACACATAAAAAGTGATGGACTCTTTGACGTTTTTGACATCTGGAAAACCATAATAGAAGCCAGTGGACTTCGGATGCCTGGCTACAACTTTTGCCCATGCTGCATCCATTGCTGCAACAGGTTTATAAAACTTACCAGCTTGCAGGGAGTCAGATTCCATCCTTCTGAATTCCGGTAGCTTTTCACCAGTTGTTACCCAATATAAGCCGTCGCTGTACCACTTAATTCCGTAGACCATCCCAGTCAATGCGATCGCCGCCAGGAAAAGCATGGCATAAAAGCCGAGAACATTATGCAGGTCAAGGTTGACACGTTTGAATGATGCCCCCCATTTAATCTTGAAACTCTTATCGCGGGTAGATTTGTTCCATTTTTTTGGATACCACCAGATCAGGCCGGTAATCAACAGCACCACAAAGACGAGTGTACCATAATTGACAATTGGTCTTCCTATGCCATAGGGTAACCAAAGGAAGCGGTGTCCATTTAGGATAAAACGGAAGAAATCAGTTTCACCAGGTTTATGTACATCTTTGCTGATAACAGCTCCGGTATAGGGATTGATTTTAAGCACCACACCCCCGCCTCTTCTCCCACCACCACCACGACGTCTTTCCTTCTGCACCTTATCCCTTAGGTTGAGTGTAACCACCTCACCCAGACGGTAATTTGCATATGCAGGAACTTTATCCGGATAGAGCTTAACAGCAACGTCTGTTAACTGTGAAGGCGTAAGCACGGGTTTGTCTTGCCATTCTACTTTACTTTCAGGTTGCAGAAGACCCGTAATTTCTTCATTAAACACCCATATACATCCTGTGATGCAAACGATCAGCACAATGACCCCGCTAATCAGGCCCAACCATAAGTGGAGCCAGTTGTTGACCCTTTTAAATGTTGAATCTTTCTGCTTTTTCTTTGGCAAAACCTGCTTAGTCGTGGTCATCGTTATGATTGTTAGTCTCTATTTTTTAATAACTGATATTCTCTATGAATTCTTAGTTCAGGTGCTGGATAGCTGTGATCAGACCACCTTCAACTTTCAACCCTTGTTTAGCAGTTGCCGTGGCAGCGTCAATTTTGTAAACCCAGGTGGTAGAGTTTTTCAGGTTCACACCGATGTAGCCTGTTTTTCCGTCTTTAGGTGAATAGTTATTAACTGTGATACTTGCAATATCTGAAGGATTCGGAAATCCGGTTACCGGAGTCACTGTTTTCGCAACAACATCAACAATAGCCAAACGGAATCCATCAACATAAGCCCCTTTAGTCGCTTTAGGCTCCACATTTGCAATGAATTTATTGTTACCAACATATAACCAGTTTGTGATCACATTGCCACCCGAAGCAGCTTCAAAATCCATGTAATAACTTTGGTCAAACTCACTGGTTCCTGCTTTGATTCTGGTAATCGCAGAAGGTTTTGTAGAGGTAAGTTTTGAATCGGTAGTCACTGCGGTTTCGGTGTTGTCATCTGTAGCCACAGACGAAGAAAACGCATATAGGTCTCCATTATCTACAATCCCCAGACCATCTGTGAAATACCTTCCTATAAAGCTTGTTCTGGTATCTTTGATGGTTTTTTCGTATTGCATAGAAGGATAAGAATACACCGCAATCCATGCTTCATCCGGGTGTTTAGTCCAGAAGTTTCTTCCGGTAATACCAAAGAAAGGCGCATACACTTTATTACCTACCTGTTTAATCCAGCTAAAATGAGCGATCTCACCGTTATTTGCAGGTTGAAGAGCATCGATTGTACCTCTGGCAGTTTCAGTATTAGTATTGGAATTCACAATGTACCATTCATGTAACGTGTTTGCTCCGGCAGCGGCCATACTTCTGGATACCTTCACCATCAAGACATCATCATTAACAGGAGCAAAAGCCTGAACTGTAGATGCAACAAAATCATTTAGCTTGCGCAGTTTACCATCGTTTACATCATACACAGTCACTGCACCAGGACTTCCCTGTCCGTAAAGGAAGCTAAAGAACTTGTTGCCAAGGGTCAGGTAATAACGGTAAGTACCATCCTGTTCAACACCGTTACCGATAATAGATACCTTTCCCTCCTCAAGGCTGGAGGCAGTAACCAAATAGTCAGCTACATTTGTAATTGCTGTTGGTGTAACTGCAAGCACATAGTTCCCCGGGTTTTCAGGCACAGCTTCCCTGTCAGATTTTTTATCGCAAGAACTTAAAACCCCTGCGAATGCCAGAGCAAGAAGCGTTTTGGTAATTTTTGTTTTCATATTATTTCTCTTTAAATTATTATGACTATTATAAATTATTGTGATTGTTTAATAAAATACCGGAGATTTAGATAGAAGGCACGACCAGGTTTTTGTAGACTGTAATTGTCAAACACCGCCTTATCAAAGATATTTCTGGCTTCAAATGAGATGTTGTAACGGCCGTTGTTCACACTGTATACAAAATTTAAGTCGTGGGAGAGTTGTGTAGGAACAACATACTTCGTTTCCGCCGTAGCAGAACCCAGACTTGGCCAACGGAGCCAGAAAGAATTAACAAATAACATATTGTAACCGACAGTAAGATTATTGCCCTTTTTCCCAACATCGTTGAATGATGCTGATACATCTGCATTACCAAAAAAGTAAGGTATATTAGGCATTCTATCCAGGTAAACATCACTTTCTGCGTCATAAAACATACCCGGTTGACCAGGTATCGGATCATGTTTCTGAAGATTTTTCAGCATCTGGTAAGTTACAGTTGCTCCTGCACTCAGCCAGTTTTTGTAAGAATATCTGATTTCACCATCAACACCTGTGGTACGAACGCCCTCACGGTTATCTGCTGTTAGCAGGTACTGATTTGCACTGGTTCCACCAACCAGTCTGGTGTAAATAAAATCTGCGGAATATCTGTAAATAGCATTAGCGGTTACGGAAAAGCGATTGACTTCATTAACTTTAAATCCGTAAACGATGCCCAAATTGACATTATCACTGTTTTCAGCCTTTAGCGACGAATTCCCAACCTGATTTTCCAAGTCGCCATAAACCTCATTGGCTTCCGGTACGCGGTTTGTCATCTCATAGGAAGTCCTTAGTTGCAAATCAGGAACGATATAATAAGACAGTGCCATGCCGTAGCCCAACTTTTCTGTGGCTTTGCCCACGCTATTGCTCATTGTGATGTACTTCCCAAACGCATTCAAGCTAAATTGATTGGCGATATCATATCCATAACCAAATCCAAGAACATTTTTATTCATTTTCTTTGGCTTGTCGAGCGCATCTTTTTCAGGAAACAGCAGGTCTCTGGTTTTTCTATTGAAGGTTGAAAACACATTGTTTACTGCAACAGAATGATGATCTGCAATTTGGTAGGTTGCCAATGCTGTAGCAAGTCCATTATTATTTCTGAATTTAGAATACATACCGCCCTGTGTACGTTCACCAATAGTAGTTTTCGGACGCCGTACACCATCCCAATAATAATCAGCCATTGCTGTATCTATAGTAGTTTCATATCCAAGGTTATAATTCCCATTAAGAGTGACATTAAGGCCTTTGATGAGATCTTCCTTTTTATACTTGAACGTAGGCATTACAATTTTGCCCCTTCTATGCAACTGACCATATACACCATCAGGCCTGGCGTCAGTTTGGATTTCTTTATAGTTTTGTCCTAATGTAACGCCAAATAACATATTGTCTGCGAAGGATTTATTGACCACTCCAACATTTGCGATCACCGTTTCATTGTGGTAGGTATCATTGAAACGTTTCACAGAAGAAGCCCTCTTGTCGGGAAACATTTGATTTTGCAGCCTTAACTCTAAATCTGTCTTATAATTGTTATCAGAGTAGTTCTGGAAGGCATTGAGTTGAACCGTAAATCCATCTTTTGAAGTCGCTGCTGCATTCACCACACTCCGGTGGGTATTGAATGACCCGTAGGAATAAGAAGCATCGACGTAATTGCGGTGTTTATTACCGGTAACAATATTTACAGCTCCACCAAGTGCATCTGACCCAAGCCACATCGGAACAACCCCCTTATACACTTCAATACGTTCAGCAAGATTAATTGGAATATTATTGATCTGGAAAGAAGTACCAAAATTATCCATGGGAATCCCATCCATGAAAAAGCGAACGTGATTTCCCGAGAATCCATTCAGGGAAAAATTAAAGTTCG
>Ga0157373_10004375_pt1 | contig 10645 bp, 9 predicted proteins | sample C65metaG_FD_113460 | JGI IMG/M metagenome (GOLD analysis project Ga0157373, IMG submission 113460) | Corn rhizosphere microbial communities from Kellogg Biological Station, Michigan, USA - C6-5 metaG | ecosystem: Host-associated > Plants > Roots > Rhizosphere > Soil | place: USA: Michigan...
CAAGGCCTGTCGAATCGCCGCGCCTTGCCAAGGCAAGCCGAGCAAGAGATAGGCCTGCAAAGCCAGTGCAGCGTTTTGCATCGGCAGATCGAGCAGCGGCAGATCGCGCAATTCAACGCGCTGGCTCTTGGCGTCGGTGCCGAACCAGTTCCAGCTCGCGGCCTCAATGGACAGGTCGAAATCAGTGCCACGCAGCGAAAGCGGGCACTTCAATGCGTTGGCCTGATCCAGCAGAGGCTGCGGCGGGTCGATATCGCCGCACAGGGCAGGACGCCCTTCGCGGAAGATACCGGCCTTCTCGAACGCAACGGATTCACGGGTATTGCCCAGCCATTCGGCGTGATCGACACCAATGCTGGTGACCAGCGCCATGTCGGCATCGATCAGGTTTACCGCATCCAGACGCCCGCCCAGGCCGACTTCCAGCACCACGGCATCCAGCGCCGCCTGCTCGAACAGCCAGAACGCCGCCAGCGTGCCCATCTCGAAATACGTCAGCGAGACATCGGCACGCGCCTTTTCGATGACCTCGAAGGCCTGACACAACTGTGCGTCGGTGGCTTCAACGCCCGCAATCTGCACACGCTCGTTGTAGCGCACCAGATGCGGCGAGCTGTAGACACCGACCTTGAGGCCCTGCGCCTGCAGCAGCGAGGCGACAAAAGCGCAGGTCGAGCCCTTGCCATTGGTGCCGGTGACGGTGACGACACGCGGCGCCGGGCGACTCAAGCCTGCCTGCAGCGCTACCTGACGCGAACGATCCAGCCCCATGTCGATGGCCGAAGGATGCAGTTGCTCCAGGTAGCTGAGCCAGTCGCTCAGAGAGCGTGCGGTCATATGTTGGCCGGAGCCGGTGGAACCACGATTGGCTCGAGCTTCGGTGCAACGAACTTCGGCGTTGGCAGGCCCATCATCTGCGCCAGGATATTGCCCAGACGCTGACGCAGCTCGCCACGGGCGATGATCATGTCGATCGCGCCGTGATCCAGCAGGAACTCACTGCGCTGGAAGCCTTCCGGCAGTTTTTCGCGCACGGTCTGCTCGATCACGCGAGGACCGGCGAAACCGATCAGCGCTTTGGGCTCGGCAACGATCACGTCGCCCAGCATCGCGAGACTTGCGGAAACACCACCGTAGACCGGGTCGGTCAGCACGGAAATGAACGGCAGGCCTTCTTCACGCAGACGCGCCAGCACGGCCGAAGTCTTGGCCATCTGCATCAGGGAGATCAGCGCTTCCTGCATGCGAGCACCGCCGGAAGCGGCGAAGCAGATCATCGGGCAGCGTTTTTCCAGCGCGTAGTTGGCGGCCTGAACGAAGCGCTCGCCAACGATGGCACCCATGGAACCGCCCATGAACGAGAATTCGAAGGCGCTGCACACGACCGGCATGCCCAACAGGGTGCCGCTCATGGAGATCAGGGCGTCTTTTTCGCCGGTCTGCTTCTGGGCAGCGGTCAGGCGATCCTTGTACTTCTTGCTGTCGCGGAATTTCAGGCGGTCAACCGGCTCCAGATCGGCACCGATTTCCTGACGGCCTTCGACGTCCAGGAAGATGTTCAGACGCGCGCGGGCGTCGATACGCATGTGGTGGTTACATTTCGGGCAGACGTCCAGGGTCTTTTCCAGCTCGGGACGATAAAGCACCGCTTCGCAAGACGGGCACTTGTGCCACAAGCCTTCAGGTACCGAGCTTTTCTTGACCTCGGAACGCATGATCGAAGGGATCAGTTTGTCTACCAACCAGTTGCTCATGCTTTCTCTCTCCAGTACCGGTGGCGTGAACGCGATGGCAATCAGTGCCACGCGCATGCCCTTAAACCCAATTCATGTGCAGCATCGCAACGTCCTGCAACGATCGGCGCCAGCGCCTGACCTGCCGCAAGGACAATGCCTTGATGCTGCCCTCTACCTGCTGCAGCGAAACGCTTGCGCGTCTTCGCCTGTTCAATTTATGGCGGGCCGCATTCTGCGGTCGCAGGCTAGTGGACGGCGACCGCCTGTCCGCCGTCACATCTACGCCTTGCGGCCGCGAAAAAAACGCTTACGCGCCGTGGACCGCACTCATGAATGCACGAACCTTGTCGTGGTCCTTCAGCCCCTTGGCCCGCTCGACCCCGCCGCTGACGTCCACCGCATAAGGACGCACCTGTGCGATGGCCTGGGAGACGTTAGCCGACGTGAGCCCGCCCGCCAGGATGATCGGCTTGCTCAGCTGTTTTGGAATCAATGCCCAGTCGAAAGTTTCGCCGGTGCCACCCGGGACGCCCGCAACGTAAGTGTCCAGCAGAATGCCGCTGGCCTTGTGATACAGATCGCAGCTGGCGGCGATGTCGTCACCGGCCTGCACGCGCAGTGCTTTGATCCAGGGGCGATGATAGCCTTCGCACTGCTCCGGGGTTTCATCGCCGTGGAATTGAATGAGGTCCAGCGGAACGGCCTTGAGCAGTGCCTTCAGCGCTTCACGCTCGGCATTGACGAACAGCCCCACCGTGCTCACGAACGGCGGCAGCTGGGCGATGATCGCCTGCGCCTGCTCGATGGTGACGGCCCGCGGACTCTTGGGGTAGAACACGAAGCCGATGGCATCGGCTCCCGCATCGACAGCGGCCAGCGCATCTTCTATGCAGGTAATCCCGCAGATCTTGCTGCGAACGGCTGACATGTAGTGAATACCTCAAGCCTTGCGAAAGTCCCGGATGTTAGCAAATGCTATTCCGGGCGTCAGCCGCCAAGTTCCGTGAAGCCTGTAAGAAAGTGCGGCCCGATGTAACGCTCCGGCAACGGAAATTCGTCGCGGTACTCGACCTGCACCAGATACAACCCAAATGGGTGGGCCGTGACCCCGCCGGTCCGCCGCACGCGACTTTCGAGCACTTCGCTGGCCCACTCGATCGGCCGCTCCCCTGCCCCGATGGTCATCAGCACGCCGGCAATGTTGCGCACCATGTGATGCAGGAATGCGTTGGCGCGAATGTCGATGACGATCATCTTGCCGTGACGCGTCACGCGCAGGTGGTGGATCTGCTTGATCGGCGACTTGGCCTGGCACTGACCGGCGCGAAAAGCGCTGAAATCGTGAGTGCCCACCAGATATTCAGCCGCCAGCGCCATGCGCTCGACGTCCAGCGGGCGGTGGTTCCAGGTGATTTCCTGCCCCAGGTGCGCAGGGCGAATTTGATCGTTGTAGATCACGTAGCGGTAACGACGGGCAATGGCCTTGAAGCGCGCGTGAAAATGCGCGGGCATCACTTTGGCCCAGGTGACGCTGACATCATGGGGCAGGTTGATATTGGCGCCCATGGTCCAGGCTTTCATGCTGCGCACGGCCTGGGTGTCGAAGTGCACCACCTGACCGCAGGCATGCACGCCCGCATCGGTGCGACCGGCGCACATCAGCGAGACCGGCGAGTCGGCCACTCTGGACAAGGCGTCTTCGAGAGTTTCCTGAACGGTCAGCACGCCGGTGGTCTGGCGCTGCCAACCGCTGTAGCGCGAGCCTTTGTACTCCACGCCCAGTGCGATTCTGAAAAAACCTTCGGCAGCCATTTCGGCGGCCGCTGTCTCTGCCTCGGTGTCGATGATTGCCAAGTGCTTAAAGCCTGTGGATGTGCGCAAGGGCGGCCATTATACGGATGACGGAAAAAGACGCCATTAGCAGTGGCCTGGCGAAGGCCACACAAACGAAAACGACCGCCTAAGCGGTCGTTTTCAAGGGTGCCTGCAAGCGGATCAGGCCAGACGCGACAGCATCTCGCGCGCTTCGCTCTTCTGCCCGTCGTCACCTTCGGCCACGACCTCATCGAGAATGTCGCGCGCACCATCCGCGTCGCCCATTTCGATGTAGGCCCGCGCCAGATCCAGCTTGGTGGCGGCCTCATCGGTTCCGGACAGGAAGTCGAACTCCGGCTCGTTGTCATCAGCCAGCAGCGCGTCGTCCTCACTAAAGGTCGGCCCCTCGTCGAACGGCTTGGCGATTGGCGGCTGTTCCAGGCTTTGCGACAGACGCTCGAGTTCGGCGTTGACGTCATCGATCTCGGACGCGAAGGCCTGAGACGCCTGATCGGTTTCCATCTCATCGGCCAGCGACAGATCGAAATCGTCCGGCAGCTCAAGCTCGTCGTTCAGGCCTGGCTTGCTCGCGCCCAGATCGGCCGATTCTTCGAACGCCGGCAGGTCGCGCAGTTCGTCTTCCATGCCCAACCCCAGCAGGGCGTCGTCTTCAGCCTTGAGGCCCGGCTCTTCTTCCGCCAGGTTCAGGTCGAAATCGTCCAGATCGGTCGGCTCGGCAGGCTTGGCTTCGGTCTGCTCGCGCAGGATGGCGTCGAAATCCAGATCATCCGGCGTCGAACCACCAAACGGTGCATCCAGGTCCAGTTCGTCAAACCCGGCGTCGGCCACCGGGGCGCTGTGATCCGGCACTTCGGTTGGCGAGGCCGCTTCCAGATCGTCCAGACTCAGGTCGAACGCGGTATCAAAATCGTCCGGCACTTCGGCGACAGGCGCTGCAGCAGACTCAGGCTCGACCACCGGCGCAGACGCTTCGGGCTCTTCCTTGTCGGTCAGCAGATCTTCAACGTACTTGGCATCCATCTCGGCAGCCAATGCCGCCGCCGCTGCAACACCGGCGGCGGTCGCAGCAGCGGCGGCCATGGCCGGGTAACGGGTCTTCAGCTGCTCGACTTCAGCGTGGTTCTTGCCCGTTGCGATCAGTTGGCGCTCCTGGGCAACGAAACCGGACTTGTTGTCCTGCTGGGCGTAGATTTCCATCAGCTTGAGGCGCAACTCGCTACGCTCAGGCTCTTCCTTGATGGCTTCTTCCAGCAACGCTGCGGCCTGATTGGTGCGGCCGTAGGCGATGTGGATTTCAGCCTGAACGAGTACGTCGGTTGGGCGTTCGCGGGTCGGCTCAATGATGACGGCCGCCAGCGGTGCCGGCTTTACAGTGGGCGGAGGAACCTCCAGACCCTCGAAACTGCTTTCGGGCATGTTCATGTCAGAGGCGAAATCGGACTCTTCCGACAGCGCACGGGCCATTTGCCGATGTCTTTCTGCCTCAAGAATCGCATTGCGGCGACGCACCATCAGCAAGACCACCAACAGCAGTACCAGCACCGCTGCGCCACCGATCAGGCCCAGCAGCATCGGGCTGGCAAGGATTTTGTCCAGCGCGCTCTGGTTGTCAGGGTTGGTTGCGGCATCCGGTTGCACGGCCAGTGGCTGATCCGGGGTCGCGCCGGTGACCTTGGCACCTTCGACCGGCAGCGCGTCTTCCGGAGCGATTTCATTCGGCGGCTTGCCAGCGGTGTCCGGCGCAGCAGGCGGCGGCACGATCTGCGCAGGCATGGCAGGGTTGGCGGCGTTGTTCGGATTGGTCACGCTGTTCGGGCTGACCGTGCCGTTGGCGTTATCCGCAGGTGGCGGAACAGCTGCGCCGGCGGCCTGCATCTTGGCCAGTTGGTCGTTCTTCAGTTCGATAAGGCGCTGAAGCTTGTCGAGCTGGCTCTGCAGATCGCCCATGCGGCTTTTCAGCTCGGCGTTGTCGCGGCGAGTGCTGTCGAGATTTTCCTGGGCCACGGCCAGTTTGTTGGCCAGCTCTGCATCACCGGAAGCACCTTTGGCGCCGGGCTTGGCGTTGGCAGCCACGAGGCTCAGGTTGTCCTTGGCGTCGATCTGCGCAGGGGCGGCGCCAGCACGCTCACGACGGGTCGCATCGACCTGACGCGCGCCAGCCGGCAAGCGACGGCCTTCGCGCCATGCACGATTCTGCTCGGCGACTTCCGCGACCGCGCGCGGTTGCGGCAGTGCGGTCGCTTCCTGCGGCGAAGGCAGGCGCAGCACCTGGCCTTTTTTCAAGCGGTTGATGTTGCCTGCGATGAAGGCGTCCGGGTTGAGCGCCTGAATCGCCAGCATGGTCTGCTGCACCGTACCGCCATTGCGCACGCGCTCGGCGATTTCCCACAACGTATCGTTGTTGGCGGTGGTGTATTGAGTGTATTTGGGTTCTGGCGCAGCGACTGGAGCCGGGGCAGGCGCCGCCGGTGGCGGCGTCTGAGCGGCAGGTGCCTGAGCAGGCGCGGTGGCCGGAGCCGTCGAAGGCAATTGCGCGGTCGCGGCAGCAGCGGCCTGTGGCGAAACCTTCGGCGGGTCGAGCAACAGGCTGTATTCGCGCAGGGCACGGCCGTTTGGCCAGAGCACCTGCACGAGGAATTTCACGTAAGGGTCACGAATGGGCTTGGTCGAGGTGATGCGCAGCACGCTCTTGCCGCCGGGATTGACCACCGGGGTGAACACCAGGTCGTCGAGGATCGCCATGCGTCCGACGCCTGCCTGCGCGAACTCGGCAGACGTGGCCAGACTCGGCACCACCTGCGCGGAGTTGAGGTCTTGCACCTGCGTGAGTTCGATTTCGGCCAGCAGCGGTTGATTCAGGCTCGACTTGACGGTCAAGCCACCGAGGCCGAGCGCCTGAGCCATCCCCGATGACAACGCCGAGGCTGCAGCGATTGCTAAAACCAGTTTACGAACCTGAACCATAGCCCATCCCTTGTTTAAAATTTCCCCGGCAACCGAGAAGATAAAGCCTGCTAGGGCGTAGGGCGTTTCGACACGCCACAGCTCGAATGATTCTTTGAATTGTTGGCAAGTATCTTTTACGCAACATCTTTTATCAACAATTCAGCCACCTGCACAGCGTTGAGCGCCGCGCCTTTGCGCACGTTGTCCGACGTGACCCAGAAACCGAGTTCACAGTCATCGTCGATCCCGCTGCGCAAACGTCCTACATAGACAGCGTCCTGCCCGACCGCATCGCCGACCGGCGTCGGGTAATCCCCGGCATCCACCAGATCGATGCCGTCAGCCGAATCGAGCGCCGCACTGATCGCCGCAATGTCGACCTTCGCTGCGGTCTGCACTGACACGCTCAGGCTATCGCCAAAGAACACCGGGACTTGAATGCAGCTCACGCCGACCTTGATTAAAGGCAGCGACAGCAGCTCGCGCAACTCACTGACCATACGTTTTTCAAGTGGCGCATGGCCTTGCGCGTCAGGCGTGCCCACCTGAGCGAGGACGTTGAAGGCCATTTGACGGTCAAACACGCGGGGTTCCAGCGGACGCACGTTGAGCAGCTCGGCGGTCTGACGCGCCAGTTCGGTCACGCCTTCACGGCCCTGGCTCGACACCGCCAGACACGCCGTGACACTTACCCGCTGCACCTTCAGCAAATCGCGCAACGGCCCCAGCACCATGGCCAGTGCGGCAGCAGAAGGGCTTGGGCAGGCAACCTGAACAGGCTTGGCGAGGGTCGCGAGCAGTGCGCCGTTGACCTCGGGGACCACGTTCGGCGCCTGCGCAACCGGCAGCCCGCCCGACAGGTCGATGACCACGCAACCGGCGGCAGTGGCGCGTGCAGCGTAACTGCGGGTCACGGCAGGGCCTGCGGCGAAGAAGGCGATCTGCACCTTGGCGAAATCGAACGCGTCGACCTCACGCACGCGCACGTTCTTGCCGCGATAGGCCACCGAGCTGCCAGCGGATTCGGAACTGGCCAGCAGGTGCAACTCGCCCACCGGGAAGTCGCGCTCTTCAAGGATCTGGACGATGGTTTCGCCGACAGTACCGGTGGCGCCGATCACGGCGATATCAAAGGACTGGCTCATGCAAAAACCTCAGAAAAATCGGGGGGCGGCACTTTAACCGCGAGTTGAAAGCCAGGCAATTGACCTGGCCACAAGGATAACTGTTCAGCGCGAGACGTCAGGGCTCAAGCCCGACGGGAAAGAACTCGCCATGGCTCCAGACACCCAGCCAGCGCTGGCCGTCGATTTCGCGGCTGACCGCCAGATCGACCAGTTGATAGAAGACGTTGCGATGAATCAGCGCTTCCAGATTGCTGCGCACATGCACGTAAGGCGCAGGCTCCTGAGTCGCCGAATCGATGCTGACGCGCAACGGATGCTCGGCGCTCGCCTCTACCGTGTCGTCAACGTTGGTGGTGAAACGCAGGACCTGAGACTCGCCCTCGCCTTCCACCTCCAGCAACACCGCCACGAAGGGCGCGTCGTCGACCGTGATGCCGACCTTCTCGACCGGGGTGATCAGGAAGTAATCATCGCCATCGCGACGAATGATGGTGGAAAACAGGCGCACCATCGGCTTGCGGCCAATGGGCGTGCCCAGGTAGAACCAGGTGCCGTCACGGGCGATACGCATGTCGATATCGCCACAGAAATCGGGATTCCACAGATGCACGGGCGGCAAGCCCTTGCCGGTCTTGGGGAGTTGCGCCAACAGATCGTTGGCTTTGCCCGGACCACTCATACGCTGCTCCTCAGCGGGCTTCGACGCCCAAGAGACTGCGAGCGTAATCCTCCATTGGCGGCCCTAGCAAATCCTCTGGCTTGGTGTCGTACAAAGTCAGAAGGCCACCACGGCTGTGAATGCGCGCCGAATCGATGAGGTAGCGAGTGCTGGTTTCGATCAGCATCAGCTGGATCACACCGCTGTCGATGCCCAGACGGTCGACGGCTTCCTGGTCCGACCATTCATCAAAGGTGCCGATACGGTCGTCCGCCCTGGCAAAGCGGGTGTACAGCAGGTAATGGGCGCCAGCGGCACGGGCTTCGTTCATCGCCTCGTCCAGGCCTTCTGGCGCGCGCGCACGACGAACCATCGGGAAGTACTCGACGAAGCCATTGAAGGCCTCTTCAGCCACCACGTTAGGCCGTGGATTGGCGCTGCCCGGCGGGGCGAACGCGCCTTGGGCGATATAGATGAAGGAGTCCGGCTGCAGGCGGAAATTGTTGATCCGGCGCGTCGAGCTGTGATCCAGCAGGCCCGCATCACTGAGCTCATCATGGGCGCCCTGTGCCAGATCGCTGACGTGCATGCAGCCACTCAGCGCCAGGAACGTCAGCAATAAAACCAGACTACGCATTACTTCCTCCAAAGTCCGGCGACGGAAAACCGGCGAATGGCCGGGTAATGCAGCTTTTGCGCCAGCTCAGCGGAAATCAGCGGGGACTTTCATCTGTGGGAGCGAATTCATTCGCGAGAGGCAGGTACATCCGACACAGATATATCGCCCGCCCCACCGCCTCGCGAATAAATTCGCTCCCACAGGGGGACGTGCCACGTCGCCGACATCGCGCTCAACCGCCGATGATCTTCATCACCGTCGCGCCGCCGGAAAACGCTATGGCCTGCTTGTCATCCAGCGCCTTGATCAGCAGACGCTGCAACGCCGGCAACGCCTGATGCCGAGGCTTGTCGAGCAGGTCACCGACATAATGACGATTGCTCGACGACAAACACCCGTGCAGCCAGCCCGTTGAAGACAGACGCAAGCGCGAGCACGTCCGGCAGAACGGCACGCTTTCGTTGGCAATCACGCCAAAATGCCCTTTGCCCGAAATGCGATAGCGCACCGCCGTGGCATCCACCGGCGCATCGGCCTGCTGATATTCGTAGCGCTCGCCAATCAGCGCCAGCAGCTGATCGAGGCTGACGAATTGCTGCAGGAAACCGTTCTGATCCCCCGCCAAGTGCCCCATGCGCATCAGCTCGATGAAACGCAGCTCGTAATCGCGCTCAAGGCAGTAATCAAGCAGCGGCATGACCTGATCCAGATTGCTGCCACGCAACGGCACCATGTTGACCTTGATGCGGATGCCCGCCGCCCTCGCCTGCTCCATGCCATCGAGCACGGTCGCAAGATCGCCGCCCCGCGCAATGGCGCGAAAGGCCGAAGGGTCGAGGGTGTCCAGTGAAACGTTGATTCGGCTGATGCCCGCCTTGAGCAGGATCGGCAGCTTGCGTGCGAGGAGCTGGCCATTGGTGGTCAGGCTGATATCGGCCAGGCCCATCCGCCCGACCTGCCCCATGAAATGCTCAAGACGCGGACTCACCAGAGGCTCGCCGCCAGTAATGCGCAGCCGCTCGATGCCTGCCGCTTCGATCAGGTATTCCACGCCCCGCGCCATGGCGTCGGCCGACAGCTCGCTCTGCGCAGCCACCAGCCGCTTGCCGTCGGGCACGCAGTAGGTACAGGCGTAATTGCACGCAGACGTCAGACTGATCCGCAGGTTGCGGAAACGTCGGCCTTGGCGATCAACGATCATGGGAAGCTCCGGGAAGAAGTGCAGCGCGCAAAAGCTGACTCAAAAATCAACTTTTGGCAAGGGTCATTCCGGGCAAAGATGTGACTGCGGATGGCAGACACCAAACGGTGCCCGCCAGAGTACTCGATGAGCCGATCAGCTACCGGAGATTTCCGGCTTCAGGTCGTGACCGGTTTCCGGATCGCGCTTGCGCTTGTTGCCCATGCGCACGCCGATGTCCATCAGGAACTGGAAAAAGCCTTCCTGATCTTCCAGCACGTTGCTCCAGAACGGCGAGTGATACAGCGCCACCGCGCCGTGCACCAGCGCCCAGGCCGCGCAGTAATGGAAGTACGGTGGTACATCTTCGAGCTTGCCTTCGGTGATGCGGCCCTTGATCAGCAGGGTCAGGTGTTCGAAGTTCGAGGCGCGAATCTTGTGCAGCTGCTCGACCATCTCAGGCACTTGATTGCCCTTGACCACCTTCTCTTCCAGCCGGTCGAACAGGCGATAGCGCTGCGGGTCACGCATGCGGAATTCGAA
>Ga0157373_10004378_pt1 | contig 10642 bp, 8 predicted proteins | sample C65metaG_FD_113460 | JGI IMG/M metagenome (GOLD analysis project Ga0157373, IMG submission 113460) | Corn rhizosphere microbial communities from Kellogg Biological Station, Michigan, USA - C6-5 metaG | ecosystem: Host-associated > Plants > Roots > Rhizosphere > Soil | place: USA: Michigan...
ACCATCGCGCGCAGGTCCAGTTTAGACTGCTGCCTGTTCAGCCGTGTCATTTCACGCCCACATACGTCGGTAGCCACCACGAGGACTGCGGTTGTACGGCGGCCATCGGTAGAAATTGGCGTGTAACTGTAATCCATATAGACTGTTTCCTTTTTTGAATGTCTGTCCAGTAAGACCATGGCGCCTTTCTCCTGATGCCCCTTGCCACTGATAATCACTCTTTTTAATAGCTCCGGATATTCCTGATCTTCCAGCTCGGGCATAAAATCCAGAAGGTTTGAACCCATGATGGATGCCGGTCTGTGCCATAGGTTAAGCATTGATTTGTTGGCCATTTCTAATTTAAAATTTGTAGCATCCAGGATCCCTGCGGCCACGGTGGTTTCTTCAAAAAGCTGATAATAGTTTTGGTATAAGGTAATGCTCATTGCTGGTTTAGTTTGGTTTTGGATTTGTAATATGAAGAACTCTGTAAGAAATCACAATATTTTGAGAGATGTATCAACGATTTTACATCTTTGATCCTAATGCTGCAAATTATATCCTCGCCGCATTTCTAGTGAATATTCTGTTCAATTCCATTATCTTTGCGGCTGAATTTTAATATCCCTCTTTGTGATTAATGTAAATAATATCTCCGTTTCATTTGGTGGAACTACATTGTTTAGTGATGTAACTTTTTCAATCAATGAGAACGACAAAATAGCCCTTATGGGCAAAAACGGTGCAGGAAAATCAACAATTCTGAAGATTATTGCCGGTGCTACCAAGCCTACTTCGGGCAGTGTAACAGGTCCTAAAGAGGCGGTAATCGCTTATTTGCCACAACATTTGCTGACGCAGGACAATGTGACGGTATTTGAAGAAACCTCCAAGGCTTTCCAGGATATGCAGCATATGCAAAAGGAGCTGGACGAGCTGAATGAGCAGCTCACGATCAGAACTGATTACGAAAGTGATGATTACATGAAGCTGATTGAGCGCGTATCTGAGTTGAGTGAGCAGTTTTACTCTGTGGAGGAGGTGAATTATGATGCTGAGGTGGAGAAGGTATTGAAAGGCCTGGGCTTTGAGCGTAAAGATTTTACACGTCAGACTTCTGAGTTTTCGGGAGGTTGGCGTATGCGTATCGAGCTGGCGAAGATTTTATTAAAAAAGCCGGATCTGATCCTGCTGGATGAGCCTACAAACCACATGGATATCGAAAGTATCCAATGGCTGGAGGACTTCCTGATGAATTCTGCAAAAGCGGTGATGGTGATCTCACACGACCGTACTTTTGTAGATAACATTACCAACCGTACCATTGAAGTCACAATGGGAAGGATTTACGATTATAAAGCAAAATATACACATTACCTGCAGTTGCGTGCCGATCGCCGTGTGCATCAGCTCAAAGCTTATGAAGAGCAACAGCGCTTTATTGCGGATAACCAGGAGTTTATTGACCGTTTCAGGGGTACGTATTCCAAAACACTGCAAGTGCAGTCGAGGGTAAAAATGCTGGAAAAACTTGAAGTAATAGAGATCGATGAAGTAGATACTTCGGCATTGCGTTTAAAGTTTCCGCCATCACCACGTTCAGGGCAGTATCCGGTTATTGTAGAGGAACTGACCAAAGCTTATGGAGATCATGTGGTATTCGAAAAAGCTTCCATGGTGATCGAGAGGGGAGAGAAAGTTGCTTTTGTGGGTAAAAACGGTGAAGGTAAGTCGACCATGATCAAAGCGATTATGGATGAGATCGATTTCCAGGGAAGTTTAAAAGTGGGTCACAATGCCAAAATCGGCTATTTCGCACAGAACCAGGCTGCATTGCTGGATGAGAATTTAACTGTTTTTGAAACTATCGATCAAATTCCGCTGACTGATGGCAGCATCAAAATCAAAGACCTGCTGGGGGCATTTATGTTCAGCGGCGACGATACGACCAAGAAGGTGAAGGTGCTGTCGGGTGGTGAGAAAACCCGTCTGGCCATGATCAAGCTTTTACTGGAGCCCGTAAACGTATTGATCCTGGATGAGCCGACAAACCATTTGGATATGAAAACGAAGGACATTATCAAAGAAGCGCTGCAGGAGTTTGATGGCACATTGATTTTGGTATCCCACGACAGGGACTTCCTCGATGGTCTTGCACAAAAGGTTTTTGAGTTTGGAAACAAACGCGTACGCGAGCACTTTGAAGATATCAAAGGTTTCCTGGCATACAAGAAAATGAACAGCCTGAAAGAGATTGAGCAGGGAAAGTAAAAGGACAAATTGTTCTTTACATCAATCCCCTATAAAACTGAAGTTTGGGTTTTTCTGTTCATCAGTACGATGGCGCTGATGATCAGGAGGATACCACACCACTGGATCAATGCTACAGGTTCCTGCAACAGTAGATAGGCGCAGATCACCGATATGGGTAACTCAATGGAGGCCACGATTGTTCCCAGACCTATGCCCGTATGTGGCATTCCACTGGTAAAGAGCAGTGGCGGAAGAATAGTGCCAAAGAAGGCCAGAAATATTCCCCAGGGCCAGAAGATATGGAAGTTGAAGTGCTGGAATGATGTGCTGAAGAAGATCAGAATAATCATCACTAAACCACCCGCCAGCAGCCACAAACTTCTTTTGATGGGTGGTAAATTTGTAGCGATGCTGTTTGATGAGTAAAGAGATAGTGTGTAGGACAAGCCTGCCGCCATCCCCCAGGCTATTCCCTGCCAGTTGAGCCTGCCAATTCCTGAAACAATGTTTGTTGCCAGGGCTGTACCCAAAAGTACAATCACGGTGGCGATCAGTTTTTTCGCTGAGGGCCATTTACGTTCAAGAACTGCTTCCAGCAACAATCCCATCCATACCGATTGCATGAGTAATACAATAGCAACAGAAACGGGAATGTATTTAACGGAGAAATAGTAAAACACGCTGGTAAGCCCGAGGGAGGTACCACCGAGCATCAGATTGAGTTTACTCTTAAGAGGTGTGCGCCGTTTAACAGTGCCGGCTTCCTTGCTTTTGAAAAGTAAATTGAGAAGGATCATCCCTGCCAATCCTACAGAAAACTGTGAGGTACTCACCTCTGCTGTATTGAAACCATGCTGATAGGCCAATTTTACTACTGTGGCCAGAGCGCCATAACTTGCAGCACCCAAACCTACAAGCAGGGCGCCTTTAACTACATTTTTTTCCATTTCTGCTGCAAAGGACGGCAATACAAAGCCAATATTTGCTATCTGAATGTAAGGTTGAATAGGCAGCTGCTCCTGGCGCAGCCCTAATCCCAGAAACCCTTAACCTGGATGTGGCTGTGTCCCATGCTCTTCAATTGTTTGCGCAGCGCTACTACCATCTGGTTATTTCCGATCAGATAAAACCAGGTGTGGGCGGTACAGTAGCCTTGCTTAACCAGCCATCCAGCAAGTTCTTCAATCGACGACATGATATTTAAGGCCGGAGAGTAGTTCTCCTGGAGCAGCTGCCCGGTTTCACTGCTGTTGATCACTACGGCACTTTCAAAACGGCTTACAGGCACTGTCAGCTGTTGAAGTGCCAGCAAGTGCCCGATTCCACTGGCATCTCCGAGGCCAACGACGAAGTCGGTAGGGTGGGGCGACTGGCGGGTGCTATCTGTTCCGATGTAGTAAATGGTGTCACCCGTCTGCAGATTTTTCGCCCATTGGCTCCCCGGTCCCTGGTGATCAGAATCGATGATTACAGAACAGGTAGAGGTTTCTGCATCCCATCCAAATGGGGTATAATCGCGGAAGCTCAGATCGTCGACACGGAATTTGATGTAGGGCACCTGGTTCCAGTTGTGCATATTGATATGGGGTAAATGGACCTCCAGTTCAATGAGCCCCGATGACTCCAGGTTGCGAACATCATTGACCCGGCCAGTTTTGAGCAACTGGTTTTCGATCAGCCTTCCGGCTTTATTTTTGAGTTGTTTGATAAATGATATTTCCATGTAGTTCTAATTTGATACTACAAAGGAACCGCGTTTTCAGGACCATGGAAATAGCATATTCGCAGCAATGATAGGACTATTTACGGTATTGCTGTCTGAAGCTGATTGCAGAAGTGCCCGTCGCCTTGCGGAATAAACGTGAGAAATAGGAATGATCCTCATACCCAAGTGCATGGGCGATCTCTTTTACACTGAGCTGGCTATAATACAACAAGCGTTTTGCCTCGGTTACTACTTCCTGCAGGATCCAGTAGCTGGCTGGAAAGCCGGTTTGTTTCTTCAGCGCTTCGCTCAGGTACGATTCTGTAATGTTCAGCATAGCAGCGTAATCAGCCGGACTTTTACTGTTCTTCAGTTCCTTGTTGAGCAACTGTTTGAACTGACTGCTGAGTTGGGCAGGTCTCGACATTTTGAGGCTTTGACCTGCAGACTGATTGTAGTATCCTGCGGTAATGCATATAAATGACTGCAATAACGCATGGACGACGTTCATCTGGAATGAATTGGCATCTTCCTGATCGAACTTGTCATGGAGCAACTTCAGAAGCACTTTACATTGTTCCAGTCCTGAATCATCGAGCACATAAGGTTGCTGAATCAGGAGCTGCCCTTCAAACACGTTTCTGCATTCCTGTGGAACCAGACCGGTATCCACGGCAATAAACCATCCCGAAGCTATGTCCCCACGGATGCGGTAGTGCACCTGTCCGGGCAAAAGATAATACATGGATTTTGCACAGAGCTCCACCTCGCTGAAATCAACCATCATCGAGCCCAGACCATCCTCCAGCAGAAAGAAAATATAATGGTCATCGCGGTGTGCCCCAAGCACAGAGGGGTCTTCTTTCAGGCTGTCGCTGCTGAGGTATTTGATCTGTAAACCTTTGGTCGTTCTATCCTGCAGAACGTGAATGGGGATATGGTTCATGGCGCAATTTAAAACCTTTCTGACTCATTTTGTAAACCTGTTTCACGACTGGCTTTATCCTTGATCTTGTTATTTCCAAAACGGTAGGTAAAGTTCAGACGCAGCTGACGGCTTTCCCCTCTGAAGGTAGTGTGAAGCAGCAGATTGTTTAGCTGTGCATCCGTGTTGATTCTGTTCGTCCACAACAGATCCGTCACCGCCAGCTTCAGCGTACCCTTATCTTTCATGACGTTCTTTTGTAAGCCCAGATCAATTTGCGAGTTGCTTTTGACATAAGTATTCAGCCCACTGATATTTTTGGAGTTGACTACCGCTGCAACTTCGGCAGTGATACGGGCGGGTAGTTTAAAGCCCTGCTGAACATTTAACGTGCCGGCAAAGCGACTCCGGTTAAAATTTCCGAAGTCGGGAGTACCAACTTTGTTCTGGATGCGGTATCCTATTCCTGTCAGGCTCATATTCCACCAGTTGGTCAGGGCCAGTTGTTGTGTGAGCGTGAGGCTGATATTGTTGCGCAGCCCTATATTCCTCGGAATAGTGTAGGTGTTATTTTCTCCGGTGATCTCCGTGATGGTACCGTTCAGGTTGCTGGTATGTGTGTAGCTGGCCAGGAGGGTGGTGTTTTTATGGCTGTATTGCAGCGCAAGCGTATTGGCATACTGAGGCTGCAAAAATGGGTTGCCCCTCCAGGAGGAGAGCTCATCAACAGGGTAGGAGAAGGGGTTAAGGTTATTGTATGCCGGACGGTCGATACGACGCGCAAAGCTAAGGTTGTAGGTTTCTGAGTGGTCGGTTTTGTAAGTGATGGCAACCGTAGGGAAGAAATTGAGGTAATTTCTGACAACTGAAGTGGGATCCTGATTACTGTCTGAGCGCGGTTGCAGCTCTCCTGTAGAATGTGTGTTCTCCAGTCGCAGGCCGGCATCAAGATTAAGATGACCGGTCAGTATGGTTTCATACTTCACATATCCGGCACTGATCTGTTCGTGAAAGTTGAAGGTATTGGACAGGTTCACATCAATGATATTGACGCTGCCATTGGCATCAAACTGATTAAAAACATTGTCAGCACTCACATCAGAGTATTTGGCGCCGGTCGTCATTTTTCCCTTACCGAGGGGAAAGCCATAGTCACCTTTCAGCGCATAGAGTTTAATATCCCTGCTATTAGACACCAGGAAGTTGTTGGAAGACTGAAAGTCGCCGCCTGGCGAGTAATAACTGTTGGTGCTCAGGTTATCTGTAGCAGCATCAAATACTCCATAATCTGCATCCAGATCGAAAGTTGTTTTATTGCTGCCCTTATAACGATAGCTGATATTGGCATTGTACCTTTTGGCGATCTGTTCCGGGTAAGTGCTTTCACTTCTAAGCGTACGTAGCAGTTGCCCGCTTGCCTGGTCGTAGATTTGCGTAACCGGTGTTATTACACCTCCACCGCTTGACAGGTTGCCGTTCACCACAATTCCAATTGTCCTGGTCGTATCTATGGCATAATCCGCACCTATGGTAGAGCCGATATTGTACTGTTTGTCCACATCATGGCTATTGTTAAGGTAGATCATTCCATTTGTGGTACGGTCGTTATCATAATCCATCGCATAATGACCAAACCGGTGGTTGTAATTACCGAACAAGTTTAAGTTCCCCTTCCTGTAGTTGAGGTTCATATTGGTATTCTGCTTGATGGTTTTACCATATGCAAGCCCGTTGTTGATGCTCCCGTTAAAGCCTTCGGCTATTGACTTCTGCAGGACGAGATTGATGATTCCTCCGGTGCCGGCGGCGTCATATTCGGCAGAGGGGTTTCTGATCACTTCAATGGTCTTTAAATCGGATGCCGGAAGAGATTTGAGTAAGGATGCCAGTTCTTCGGCCTGCAGATAAGCCTGGCGGCCATTAATGAGTACCAGTGCGCCACTGGATCCATTCAGCGTCACCGTATTATCCTGATTGACAATTACACCCGGAGTTTTCCTCAATGCTTCCAGTGCTGTATTGCCCTGGGTAGTGATACTTTTTTGAATATCATATATCATTTTCCGTCCCTCAATCCTGATGAGTGGCTTATTGGCTGAGCTTTGAATAACCACCTCCTTTAAGCTGCGGGGATTATTGTCAACTTTAATTATCCCCAGATCCATATTGTCTGTTACATGGAGCACTTCAGACTGATAGACTAATGTACCTGTATAACTTACGCTAATCACATAACTTCCGGAGCTTGCAGCAAAGGAAAAAGATCCGGTCGGATCGCTGAGCGTCTGTTTTAAAACTTGTCCGGTATTACCGTCCTTCAGGAAAATGGTTGAAGCATCTATTCCTTCGTTATTGGAATTCCTGATCAGGCCCTTAATCAGTATACCTTTGGCACTTTGAGCAGCGCCTTTAGAAAAAAGGAAGGTTAAAAAGAGGAGAATGAAATACGCAGACTTTGGAATGGTTTTTTTCATACGAAGCAGGAATCCGTACAATATACCGATTCATATCTTCGTTTAACGATATTAAGAGAAATTGATGCTAAAATAAATTAGCAAGCTACTTCAGTGTTATACTGAAGTATTAATGAGGCTACGCTTTTTTCGATGTCATAGTAATCACTGATTGCTTTGCTCAATGCCTTGCGGTAATAATCTCCGTTACCAGTACTGGTAGCCTGAAGAATAAGATCATTGTTACTGATAAATTCGAGTGAGATATGGTAAGATCCGGCCAGGTGGGTAAAAGGTACCATCCTGTCTATACTAGCTTTCAAATTTTGTCTGATTGAAAAACAAAGCTGTTCAACTTCTCTTTCTGAATTATACATAATCACCATTTTACAGGTCATATTGCAATTTCTTTGCCAATTCAGGATCTTGTATTATTTACATGGAAATGTAGGCTGATGTGAGAAAATGTATGGAAAATCATACATTTTACGTATCAATACCTTGTAATAAAGGGCCGGCTCTTCATGATCAGGGTCAGAAGCGCCAGCTCTCCAATGTACTGGTTTCGCGAATTGGGAAATGAATTACACAATCGCCTATGGTGTTATGCCTTTCTGGGACGTTTTGGTCTTACTGTTCCAGTTGGTTTGTCTACCTTAATATAGGTTGCAGGTTTTGCAGGTGCCGGACGATATGGCTTCTTTGCAGGCGGGGCAGGAGCAGCTTCATCATTAACTTTTAATGTTAATGTTTGTCCTGCTAAACTTCTGCCATTCAATACTTCTACTGCATTGTTTGCATCGGCAAGGCTTTTCATCTCCAGGAATGCATAACCTTTACAAATACCCGTTTTTTTGTCCCTGACTATTTTAACAGTATTAACGGTTCCATGTAAGGCAACTAATTGTACCAGTTCAAGTTCTGTATAATCGAGCGGAAAGCCCCCTATAAATAATTTAACCATTATTGATTACTAATAAACTTTAATATTTGTGCTGTTGAATCTAATTTGTACTTCAAAACTAAGAATATAATTATAGATTATAACAGCAAGAAAACACTTTATCATGTAATAGTTTAAGAATCTGTAATCTATCTCAGTTTTTCATGTATGAGCTTCAATGATGTTCCAACGTGTGGTACAGCTTCATGAAGAAAGCAATAATACTCATTTTTTTATTGTTCGTGAAAACTAAGAAATTATTTAAATAAAAAGATTAAATGCTTTAAAGTTCATTGTGCAATTATTATTTCAGATTTTTACTGAGTTCTTGCAAACATAGTTTGGTTCCACAAGTATAATAACTATATTGAGCCATTATTTCAAACAATTTATTACAATGAAAAACGGTACAGTAAAATTTTTTAACACTGAAAAAGGCTTTGGCTTTATTAAAGACGAAAACGGAAAAGAAATCTTTGTTCACGTTTCTGGTCTTATCGACGAGATTCGCGAAAATGATGAAGTAGAATACGAAGAACAAGAAGGCAAAAAAGGCCTGAATGCAGTAAACGTAAAACTTGTTTAATCGAATAGGTTAGCTTTGCTCATGCAGGACAAATATAAATGTATTTGTCCTGCATGATTTTTTCTGTCTTACAGCCCATCTGTAAGACAAACATCCTGGTTTAGCGCAATCTAATCCATAGGATCTTATGCTGCATCCAGCATGAACATTTTCCTTGTTCGCCATCTACTAAAACATTTTAATTTATCATCAGATCCTCTGAGACAAGTATGTCTTTTTCTGATTCAAAGGAACTCCGGCCCGGAGTTAAGGATTCTGCAGGGATATAAAATGAGTCTATAAAAGATTTATATGAATAATCGATAAATCTGACGAATATTAACTCCTGTATTAAACCTAATAATAGAATTTTACGTATTAATTTACAGGTATAACTGTATTTGTAAAATGCAGTAAGTAATTATAAAAATATTGCATTGTCATGATTTTATTACAAAAGTCATGGTTTTTTGCGGAACAAACGTTATACTCGCTTATGATAATTCCAGGTTATCAGGGGTAAATTTCAGGTTTCTAATCAAATACTATGGCAAATAACGTAACCGATTCTCTCCGTAATGTCGTTAACAAGTCTCCTTCTGCAGTCGCACTTCTGGACAGGCAGTTTTGTTATCTGGCAGTTTCAGCGAAGTGGAAGAGTGATTTTAAGTTAGGTGATGACCATTCCGGTAAATGTCATACCGAATTGTTTCGTGTTGATGAAAAAGACTGGATCCCTGCTTATCATGAGGTGCTTGCTGGTGGACGTCATGCCGGTAAATATGATCAGCTCATTTTTCCGAATGGATTGAAAAGGCCTGTCCGCTGGGAATTGCAGTCCTGGAGTGATGATTCAGATGAAATTGCCGGGGTGCTGGTTTACATGGAGTTAATTACTGAAAGAGATGAAAAGGAAGCTTATTCCAGGAGAATGATCGACCTCTATGAGCAATCCAACGAAGTTGCCCGGGTAGGTGCCTGGGAAGTTGATTTGCTTAAGAATGAAATATACTGGTCTCCCGTAACCAAGCAACTGCATGAGGTTCCGGAGGATTATATTCCTAACCTTACAACTGCGATCGCTTTTTTTAAAGAAGGGGAGAACAGAAATACCATTTTAGCTGCTTTCGTGGCTGCAGTAGAAAAGGGAGAGAGCTACAATCTGGAGCTTCAACTGATTACTGCGGGCGGGAATGAGCTGTGGATAAAGGTGCAGGGGAATGTTGATCTGGTTGATGGTGTGGCTGTGCGGGTATATGGGATATTCCAGGACATACAGCTTCAGAAGCTGCAGGAGATTGCATTGGCCAACAGTGAAATTAAATACCGGTCAATTATTGAAAACTCGCTTTCTGCTTTTTTGCAAACCATTCCTGACCAAATGGTGCTGGAAGCCAATCAGGCTGCACTGGATATGTTCGGATATACACTTGAGGAATTCAGAGCACTTGGGCGCGGCGACCTGTTTGATCTGGAAGATCCCAACTTAAAGGTGTTCCTGGAAACCCGTAAAAGGTTAGGAAAGGCTGCTGCAGAACTCATTGGAATCCGCAAAAACGGCGAGCATTTTCCCTGTTCTATGTCTTCATCTATCTATACTGATACAGAAGGTAACCTTGTCAATAGTCTGATGATCATAGATGATACAGAAAGACATCTGGCGGCAAACATGATCAGGCTGAGTGAAGAACAGTTCAGGGGTGCATTTGAATATTCTGCCATCGGCATGGCTTTATTTGATATTGCAGGGAGATGTCAGAGGGCTAACCAGAGTTTGTGCGACATGCTCGGATATACTGAAGAGGAGTTAAAAAAA
>Ga0157373_10004379_pt1 | contig 10641 bp, 7 predicted proteins | sample C65metaG_FD_113460 | JGI IMG/M metagenome (GOLD analysis project Ga0157373, IMG submission 113460) | Corn rhizosphere microbial communities from Kellogg Biological Station, Michigan, USA - C6-5 metaG | ecosystem: Host-associated > Plants > Roots > Rhizosphere > Soil | place: USA: Michigan...
TATTCGTCGTTTCTATTCTATGTTTTTGTAACGGTGCATTTAGATATCCAACATTAATACGTAGCTTTTTTTTATTGCTTACATCCTTCATAAATTTTTAAACATCAAGAAAAAGATTTGCGATCCGGATCGCGCCTACGCTATGATATTTTGTTATACTTCGGCTGCAACACTTGAAATTACGGCAGCCGACGAAGCAAAAATTGAATGATTAAGTATAATTGAACGAACTAATCTCTTTGTAAAAAATTCCTGATGTGTAGTACAACTCAAATAAAAATTCTATTCTTTTTGTCTCGCTTGGAAATGATTGAGGAAGATAACAAATGACCGGTCTGTTTTTTTTCCACTCCGCTTCATAAAATTGAATGAAGCCATAATTATAATTTAGCACTATAATTGTCACTTAATTTTTGTAATGTCATCCAAGGATTATTATCAATTGCTCGGCGTAAAATCTAATGCTTCCACTGAAGAAATAAAAAAATCTTACAGAAGACTTGCATTAAAATATCATCCTGATAAGAACCCCGGCGATCTTTTAGCTGAAGCTGTATTCAAAGAAATCGCGGAAGCTTACGATGTTTTATCCGATGCAAAAAAGAGAGAAGATTATCATTACAAACGTTTTTATACTTATAACTACAAATATGCAGCGGCTCAAACTGCTACGCCGCAATCCATTTTAAATGATGCAATAAAACTTCAAAAACTTGTAGAAAAAGCTGATCCGTTCAGAATTAATCGCGATGCTCTGTTGTTTCAACTGCAGCAAATTTTATCAGCAGATAATTTATCGTTATTGCTTGAGAAAAAACAGGCAGGCATAAATAAAGCAATTGTTGAAACGATATTGATCGTATGCAAACCACTTCAATATACTTATAGTGAAATAATAGCTGAACAACTTTGCATTCTTGCTGTCGGCAATGATAACCTGGAAAAAAAGATCTCAGAATTTTTAAATAACCAAAGAAAAAAAGATACATGGCGGCGCTATAAAGTAGTAGCGGCACTTCTTGTAGCAATTATATTGTGCCTTATCATTTTTCTTATAAGCAAATGGTAGCAAAACGCAGACTTTTAAAAAAAGGATAAAAAGATCAAGAGACATTATTACGTTTTTAAAAAGAATAAGAGTTACCATTTTTTCAAAACTTTAATAGCATCATCGCATCATGTTTAAGTTTACTTTTCATATTTGTGAACTCTATTTATGAAAGCACTTTTTTAAAATAACTGCATGAAAAAATTCTCCGGTAAAATATTCGCGTTATTGGCATTAATTATTTTATTTACAAATTGCAACAGGCATAAAGATTCAAAAGGAAATGTTATTGAACCATTAGAAGAAACAAAAACTGTAAAGCTTCCGGTTCCTGATCATATAGTTATTGTAGTTGAAGAAAATCATTCTTACTCTCAAATTGTAGAATCCGCCAATGCTCCTTATATTTCCTCTCTTTCAAAAGATCCTTATTCTGCCAGCTTTATAAATGCTTTTGCAACTACACATCCAAGTCAACCCAATTACCTCAATTTATTTTCGGGTTCTACCCAGGGTGTAAACAATAATTATCATTCTCCGCACGCTCCTTTTACTACACCCAATTTAGGCAGTGAGCTAATCGGCGCAGGAAAATCTTTTGCAACTTATGCTGAAGGCTTGCCAATTGCGGGTTATAACGGAGATATAAGGGGTGAGTATGTCCGCAAACATAATCCCGCTACGAATTGGATAGGAACCGGCAACAACCAAATACCTGCAACTACCCTTCAGCCATTAAGTGCATTCCCCGCAGATTTTTCAAAGTTGCCTACAGTAAGCATAATCATTCCCAATGATAATAATAACATGCATGATGGATCAATTCGCACTGCCGACGAATGGCTAAAAAATAATTTGAACAATTATATACAATGGGCAAAAACTCATAACAGTCTGTTCATATTAACTTTTGATGAAGATGATATGAGGCACGGCAATCACATTGTTACAATATTCACAGGCGCAATGATTAAGAGTGGACATTATTCACAAAAAATAAATCATTTTAACTTGTTGCGTACAATAGAAGATATGTATAACCTTCCGCACGCAGGATATGCAGCCTCTGTAAAACCAATTCATAATTGCTGGAAATATTGAGATAAGAAGGAACAACCATTAAACTGAAGAACAAGTGGGGATATCTTGTCTGCAGTAATCAACGGCAGAATCAAATGCTTAACTATATTGCTGTTGTTTTTAAATTCTAAAAAATGTTTTATGAAAACCGGTAAGCAGTTCTTATTCATCCTTGCAATTGGAATAATATTTCTTTCGGGTTGCGTAGCGAAAAAGAAATATCTTGATTCGCAAATTCAATTGCGTTATCTGAAGAATGATAGCGCTCAGCTTGCTTATAAAGTTTCAACGCTTAATGATTCAATTGTAAAGCTGCGGCAACAGATCAACGATCTGAATAATAACTATGCGCAGTTAAGCACTTCTGCAAATGCCACACAATCACAATTAAGCGAAAGCAGAAAATCTTTGCAGGAACAACAACAAAAACTACAGCAACTGCAAAACTTGCTCGATCAGCAAAAACAAAAGGCGGAAGAATTGCGAAAGAAAATGACAGATGCATTGGTTGGTTTTAATGCAAGTGATATGAGTATATCACAGAAAAATGGTAAAGTGTATGTAAGTCTGAGTGAGAATTTATTATTTCCTTCTGGCAGTGCTGTTGTAAATCCGCAAGGTAAAGAAGCGCTGAGCAGGCTGGCGGATGTATTAAACGTAAATCCTGATATTTCGGTAGATATTGAAGGTCATACTGATTCAATTCCTATCCGAAAAAAATATGAAGACAACTGGGCTTTGAGTACTGCACGTGCAACGTCTATCGTTCGTATTCTTGTAAATGATTATAAAGTTGATCCTGTGAGAGTGATTGCATCGGGGCATAGTTTGTATGATCCTGTAGATTCTAATTCAACCGAAGAAGGACGTGCAAGAAACAGGAGAACTGAAATTATTCTTTCGCCGAAATTGGATGAGTTGTATAAATTACTGGAGCAGTAAGAAGTTATAAGTTGTAAGTTATAAGTTGTAAGTTATAAGTTGTAAGTAAAGTTTAAGTTATTGCTCAATAAAGAACAGAAAGTATAAGAGTGCGACGCAACAGACGATCCTATGAAAAACGATAGCCGGGCTCTTAAAAAATTGTCTGTAACATCCAAAACATTTTTTGCTTCGTAAATTTCCTGCATGAGTGAAAAATATTCTTTTGTTACCCGCTGGCAAATAAGAGCGCCCATCGAAAAAGTTTGGAATGCGATCTACGAATCAACTGAATGGCCGCATTGGTGGAAAGGAGTACTAAATGTAAAAGTGATTAAAGAAAATGATGCACATGGAGTGAACGGTGTGCGTGAATACATATGGAAAAGTGTGTTGCCTTATTTGCTGAAATTTAAAATGCGTTTGACTGAACGTGAGGATCCAAAACATATGCGTGGAGAGGCGTTTGGAGAACTTGAAGGTGTTGGTATCTGGATGCTTGAAGAGAAAAATGGAATTACTTATGTTCAATACAATTGGGATGTTTTTACGAATAAGCGATGGATGAATTACTTTTCTTTTCTGCTGAAGCCACTTTTTAAATACAATCATGATGTGGTGATGCGATGGGGTGCGGAAGGATTGGCGAAGATGCTGGATGCGGAGTTGGTGAGCGCATAAAGTTTTGAACCACATAGAAACATAGGAACATAAAATAACATTAGATTTATTCGTCGGGTAACGATGCGAAATAGTGGTTTACGAGAGTTTTCTGTCCTTCTTTAAAAATATTCATACAATGAAAATTTATAAGAATACCTTTTGGCTTTTGCAACATTTGCATATATGAGAGTAAAATAGCTTCATGTATCGGCAATAAACCCTCCTGCGCTTTCAATTCTACACATAGTACATCCTCTACCAACACATCTAACCTTAGTTCAGTATCAAGTAACAGACCTTTATATTCCAATGGTGTCCAAATCTGCTTGTTGTACGCTATGCTGCGCAATTCCAATTCTCTGCAAAAACATTTCTCGTAAACGCTTTCCAACAAACCAGGACCAAGATATTTATGCACTTCTATGGCACAACCTATAATTTGATAGGTTAGATCATTTAAATATTTTTTGGTTATCAGCATACCTATGTGTTAACTCTATGTGTCTATGATTCTATGTGGTTCATAAAAATTCATTCCTGCAATTCAAAAATATATTAATCAACTCTCTAAATACTTTTCTTCAACAATAAATTTTATACGAAAATTGTTATTTGATAAACCAAGTAATTGCTGAAGAGATTATTGATCATATTTTTTGTTTCATTTCTACTGTCTTGCCTTAAGACAAACGCTCAATTTTCTTCTGTAAGAAAGAAAAAGATTATTACATCGGGTGCGGTACAGCTTGATTCTTTGAGCATCGTTCCGCAAACCTTTTCCGCGTTGGATATAGATACTTCATTTTATTTTATCGATTATATAAACTCGCTGCTGCAATGGAAAAAAAAGTTACAAGTTGACAGCATCGTTGTTACCTACCGTGTTTTTCCATTCAAACTAAATGCAGTTGCTCAACGATATTCTTATGACAGTGTTCGCAATAATTTCATTGCAACACCTTCCACTGCCCTTTCTGATAATAATGAAAATACATTATTCAATTTTGGTAAACTCAATTACAATGGAAGTTTTGGAAGAAGCATCAGTTTTGGTAACAGCCAGGATGCTGTATTCAATTCTCAATTCAATTTACAGTTGAATGGTTATTTGGGTGACAGTATTCAGATGGCTGCTGCAATCACTGACAACAATATTCCCATTCAACCTGAGGGTACAACACAGGATTTGAATGAATTTGATAAAGTGTTGCTTCAATTCAAGAAAAAGAATTGGGAAATAAATCTTGGTGATATTGATCTGCGACAAGATCAGCAATACTTCCTGAAATTTTATAAACGATTACAAGGCGTTTCATATGAACAACAATTCAATGTTTGGAAAAATGTAACCAATAAAACTTTAGTAAGTGGAGCAATTGCCAAAGGAAAATTTGCAAGAGATATTTTTCAGGGGCTTGAAGGAAACCAGGGTCCTTACCGTTTATATGGCAACAATAACGAATATTTTTTTATCGTCCTTGCGGGAACAGAAAAAGTATTTATTAATGGTGTGCAAATGCAGCGGGGAGAAGACCAGGATTATGTGATCAATTACAACACGGGGGAAATAACTTTCACGCCCAAACAAATGATTACAAAAGATTCACGCATACAGGTAGAGTTTGAATATGCCGACAGAAATTATCTCAACTCAATGTTGTATGCGAGTAACATAACAAATTTTGGAAAAAAGTTTTCGCTTGATGTTGGCATCTATAGTAATGTTGATGCAAAGAATTCTCCTATCAACCAAACACTCGATAATCCGCAAAAGCAGTTTCTTGCAAATCTTGGTGACAGCATTCAAAGTGCTTACTATCCTTACGCTTCGATTGATTCATTTTCTACTTCAAAAATTTTATACAAAAAGATTGATACAGTTTACAACGCAATTCATGATTCTGTTTATGTTTATTCAACAAATCCTGATAGTGCTAAATATAGTTTGTCTTTTGTTGAAGTGGGAACAAACAAGGGTAATTATGTTCCGCTGTTCAGCGCAGCAAACGGACAAGTGTTTCAATGGGTGCAACCATTAAACGGAATACCGCAGGGAAATTTTGATGCAGCAACATTTTTAGTAACGCCAAAGAAGCAACAAATACTAAGCATAGGCGGAACATATCAACTCGATCAGAAAACGATGATAAGAACAGAAGTTGCTGCAAGTATGTATGATGTAAATACATTTTCAGCAAAAGATAAACGTAACGATAAAGGATTTGCGGCAAAAGTTTATCTTGAAAGAAACGATTCGCTAAAATTGTTTACCTCAAAGACTTTGCAAGTAAACACTGTTGCAGGTTATGAATGGGTTGATAAAAATTTTCAGCCTGTAGAAAGATTAAGACCTGTTGAATTTTCAAGAGACTGGGGTTTGCCTTTATTGCTCACACCTGCAACGGAACAACTTCCTTCTTTTTCTATTCGTGTTGGAGATGATAAAGGCAACAATGCGCAATACAAATTCGATAGTTATATTAGAAGTGATGGATTCAAAGGAATTCGAAATGTTGTAAACTATACGCAAAGTGTGAACGGATGGAATTTCAACGGCATCTTCAATCTCACTAACAGCAACACACCAACAGATAAAGGTTATTACTTTCGACCTTCAGTTGATTTAAATAAGATATTTTCATCGTTTCATAATTATACTATTGGCGGAAATTATTCGCTTGAATATAATAAAGCGCAGTATAAGCTTACTGATACAACAACACCGTTAAGCTTTGCATTTGAAACACTCTCTGCATATATCCGTTCAGATGCATCAAAGTATAATCATTGGTCATTCACTTATTACACACGAAAAGACATGTTGCCCTTTGGAACAACTTTATTGCAAAGCGACAGAAGCCACAACTATAATTTTCAAACAGAGTTGTTGAAGAATCAACATCATCAGTTAAGATTGAATGTAACCTATCGCCAGTTATTCATCACCAATGAAAAACTTACAACGCAAACTCCAGACAACAGTTTGCTTGGGAGAGCGGAATACACCATAAATGAATGGAAAGGTTTTTTAAAGGGAAATGTTTTGTATGAACTTGGAGCAGGTCAGGAACCAAAACTTTCATTCACTTATGTTGAAGTGCCTGCGGGTCAAGGACAATATGCATGGATAGATTATAACAAGGACAACATTCCGCAGCTTAATGAATTTGTTGTAGCATTGTTTCCCGACCAGGCAAAATACATTCGTGTGTACACGCCGACTTCTGAATATATAAAAGCAAATTATACGCAATTCAATTATGCATTTTCAATAAGTCCGAAAGAACTGGCAGAAACAATGCACAACAAGAAGTGGAAAAATTTTATTACGCGATTCAATTTGCAATCGTCGTTGCAAACGTACAAGAAGCAATTATCGCAGGGCAATCCAACGTACAATCCTCTTAAAGGAAACGTAAATGATACTGCGTTGCTCAATTATAATTATATTCTCAACAACACTATTTCCTTCAATCGTTATAGCACAAGCTGGGGGGTTGATGTTACTGATCTTATTAATCACAACAGGTCCTTGCTTACTTACGGAACTGAAACAAGTGAATTCAAAGAGTGGACGATAAAAGGTCGTTTTAATTTTTTAAAATCATACACATTTGAGCTACTGCAAAAAGCGGGACACAATAATTTGTTCACGCCATCTTTTGATAACCGCAACTATGAAATAAAAATTTACACTACTGAGCCGCGATTAACTTACACTCCTTCTACAAAATTTCGCGCACAGCTCGGCTATCAATTTGTACAAAAAAATAACAGTGAACAATACGGCGGTGAAAAGGCAACGTTCAACACTATCACTACAGAAACAAAATACAATACTTTCTCTAACACAAGTCTAACGGCAAAATTTAGTTTCAGTAACATCGCATATAAAGGAGAAACCAATACCACTGTGAGTTATATTATGCTTGATGCATTGCTGCCCGGCAAAAATTATATATGGAATCTTAGTCTGACAAAACGTTTGATTAATGCACTTGAAATAAATATTGAGTATGAAGGAAGACAAAGTGGTGCAACAAAAGCAATTCATCTTGGAACGGTAAGTTTGCGAGCTTTGCTATAGGAGAATAATTTTTATGAGCCGGGCTGCAGATTAAGTATTGAGCTTTTGTTGCGTCGCACACTTGTACTGATGTATATCTTTCACCAGGAAAATATTTTCTCTTAGGATTAGAATGCACTTATGGATAGTATTATCGAATGAAGATTTTTTTGTTTCTTTTGTTTACTCATAAATTCGTGTTTTGTAAATGCTGAATCAGAAGCAAAATGCAACTCAACAAAGAAAACATCAAAAACATTACATCGTCAAACGTCGTCAAACCACCGGAGCATGTTTTCGAATTGCCTGATAAAGTACTCCAATTCGGCACCGGTGTTTTATTACGTTGCTTGTGTGATTATTTTATTGATAAAGCAAACAGGCAGGGAATTTTTAACGGAAGAGTGGTTGTAGTAAAATCAACCGATAGTGGTGATGCATCAGCTTTTGATAAACAGGATAATTTATATACACTTTGTGTTCGTGGAATTGTCGATGGAAAAAATGTTGAAGAAAATATTATTTCTTCTGCCATCAGTCATGTGCTTTCTGCAAAACAACAATGGAAAGAGATTTTGAAATATGCACACAACAGGCATTTGCAAATCATTATCTCCAACACAACCGAAGTTGGATTAACGTTGGTGAAAGAATCTATTCATGAAAATCCACCTTCATCATTTCCTGCAAAGCTGCTGGCGTTTTTGTATGAACGTTACCAGGCATTTGTCGGTGCGGCAGAAGCGGGAATGATAATTATTCCAACAGAACTGATAACAGACAACGGTAAAAAATTATTTCACATTGTTGAAGAGTTAGCAGCTTTTAATAATCTTGATGAAAATTTTGTTCGCTGGCTAAAGGAACATAATCGTTTTTGTAATTCACTTGTTGACAGAATTGTTCCGGGCAAACCTGATACACAAACGTTGCAGCAACTACAAAATGAATTGGGTTATGAAGATGAATTATTGAGTGTTTGTGAAGTGTATCGCCTTTGGGCAATCGAAGGCGATTATCATGAAAAAGATATTCTTTCTTTTTTTGCCGCGGATGAAGGCGTCATCATTGAACCGCATATTGAAATTTATAAAGAACTCAAGTTGCGTTTGCTCAACGGCACACACACATTGACCTGCGGACTTGCATACTTAAGCGGCTTTAATACTGTGAAAGAAGGAATGAATGATGCATCGCTTTCAACATTCATCAGTGATTTGATGCTGAAAGAAATTGCACAAGCAGTTCCATATCCTTTACCGGATAATGCAGCGTATGAATTTGGTATGAAAGTACTCGACCGCTTTCGCAATCCTTATCTGCAACATCAATGGTTAAACATCACACTACAGTACACTTCAAAGATGAAGATGAGAAATATTCCAATCCTCGTTCGTTATTATGAATTATATGATGTTGCTCCGAAAAATTTTGCACTTGGATTTGCTGCATATATTTTGTTTATGAAAGCAGTGAAGAAAGAAGGTGAAAAATATTACGGTGAACGCAACAGTGTTCTTTATCCAATTAATGATGAGAAGGCTGAATATTTTTATGAAGTATGGAAGAACAATTCTGTTGATGATGTGATAACGATTGTTTTGCATAACCAGGAATTATGGGGAGTGGACTTGTCACATTTTTATGACTTTACTGAAAGTGTGAAGGGGTATTTGAAAGTCATGCTTGAGCAGGGAGTTTCAGCAGCGCTTGCTGCTCCACAACAAGAGGAGCAAGTGGAATAGTTCTTTTGTTTAAGTTCTTGTGGTTGTTAAATCGCTATTTTCTTATGTACTTTTTCTCTTGAAAGAAAAAGTACCAAAAAGTTCAAGCACGGCGGAGGATACAACACCGCCGTGCACACGCCTTGATTGAGCTTTTGTAGTACTGTGACTTCAGCGTTAGAACTTTATTGATGCACGGTTAAAAAATTAGATTAGTAAATGATTGTTTCATAAATCTTCGCATTTGTTGTTGCATTAAGAGAAGCTTGCTAATGTTTTAGAAGTTCGAATCGACATCGAGGCTTAACAGTTGAAGTCACAGTAGCACTACAGTTCAATCAAAGCGAATGAAAGAAAAGTGCTGTATATCTTTTCTTTCTTGATTTTTTCTTTGTTACTTTCTTTTGCATCAAGGCCAGTGAATGTAAATAGTGCGCACAAAGCAATGAACAAAGGCAAATTGAGAGGGGTTGAAAAGCTCAATAAATTTCAGGACGCTGAAGTGAGTGACACAACAGACGATGACCAAAGAATAAAAAGCTCGTCACATAAAAAATATTTTCAAAAAATAGAATCATCTTTCGAAGCGTGATGATAAGAATTCGAAAAAATAATTTGTTACTACAAAAGATAAATTAATAAATAAAAGCTCGACCTCCCTCTCCTTGGAGAGGGATAAGAGGGTGAGGTCTATATGAAACAACATGTTCTCAAAGTCCATCCAAACGATAACGTAATAGTAGCGTTAACAAATCTTGCAAAAAATGAAATCATCAACTTCCACGGCGAAACATTTCAACTGCAGGATAACATTGCAGCCAAACATAAATTCGCGGCGAAAGATTTTGAACCCGGCGATGAAATTATAATGTACGGCGTGCTTGTTGGAAAGGCACAGGAACATATTGCAAAAGGCGGCTGGATAAGCACACGAAATGTAAAACATGCAGCGAGGCTGTTTACGATTAGCGAACGAAAAACCGATTGGATAAAACCGGACGTTTCAAAATTTGTGAACCGTACATTTAACGGGTATCATCGCAGCGATGGCAGTGTGGGCACGGCGAATTACTGGATTGTGATTCCGATGGTGTTTTGTGAAAACCGCAACATGGAAATTCTTGAACAGGCGCTGGTGA
>Ga0157373_10004383_pt1 | contig 10638 bp, 9 predicted proteins | sample C65metaG_FD_113460 | JGI IMG/M metagenome (GOLD analysis project Ga0157373, IMG submission 113460) | Corn rhizosphere microbial communities from Kellogg Biological Station, Michigan, USA - C6-5 metaG | ecosystem: Host-associated > Plants > Roots > Rhizosphere > Soil | place: USA: Michigan...
CCCACCGCCTGCATCACGATGCCGGGATAGCGCAGCTCGAAGATCGCCGACAGCGCGCCGATGAAGACGCCTTCCGCCAGCGCATACAGCGGCGCGGTGACCGGTGCCCAGGTCTTCTTGAACGCAGTGACCAGGCCCAGCACGAGTCCGCCGATCGCGCCGCCGAGCACCAGCGGTGCCATCGCCGGCATGCTGGCCACACCGCCGAACTGGCTCCAGCTGTACATCGCGCCGACCAGGACCAGGATCAGCAGGAAGCCGGTCCGGTTGATCGTGCCGTTGATCGTCATGACCTGTTCGCCATGCGCGACGACCGAACCGCTGGCGGCGTCGAGGAAGGTGTTCTTGTTGAGTGCCGGGTTGCCGCTTTGCATGAGATGAACTCCCGTGAGATGCCGACCATCGTAGCCGCCCCGGCGCGGGCTTGACAGTCGCCCTGCGCCGATACGCCACATGCCGTCGCGCGCCCGGCTGCACCAGCGCGCGGAAACTACGCGACAATGGGACCTTGCCGAATCCCGCGGAGTTCCGATGAACCCTTCCACCCTGCGTATCGCCACCCGCAAGAGCGCGCTGGCACTGTGGCAGGCCGAGCACGTCGCCGCCCTGCTGCGCGTCGCGCATCCGGGGCTGACGGTGGAACTGGTGCCGATGAGCACGCGCGGCGACGAGATCCTCGACCAGCCGCTGGCCACCATCGGCGGCAAGGGGCTGTTCCTGAAGGAGCTGGAGGTGGCGATGCTGGAAGGCCGCGCCGATCTGGCCGTGCATTCGCTGAAGGATGTGCCGGCCGAGCTGGAGCCCGGATTCATGCTGCCGGCGATCCTGCCGCGCGCGGATGCGGCCGATGCGTTCGTCAGCAACGATCATGCAGACTTGGCCGCCCTGCCCGACGGTGCCCGCGTCGGCACCTCGTCATTGCGTCGGCAGGCGCAGCTGCGGGCACTGCGTCCGGATCTGGAACTGCTCGACCTGCGCGGCAATGTCGGCACCCGCCTCGGCAAACTCGACGCCGGCAACTACGACGCTATCGTGCTGGCCTGCGCCGGTCTCGAGCGCCTCGGCCTGGCATCGCGCATACGCTCACGGCTGGCGGCACCGGATTGGCTGCCGGCGCCGGGCCAGGCGGCCATCGCGATCGAATCACGCACCGACGCAGCGGCCGTGGCGATCCTGCTGGCGGCGCTCGACGATCCCGACACGCGGCTCACGGTCAGCGCCGAGCGCGCCATGAACCAGGCACTCGGCGGCAGCTGCACGGTGCCGGTCGGCGCCTGGTGCATGCGGAGCGAACATGGCCTGCACCTGCGCGGGCTGGTCGGCAACGCGGCCAGCGGCCAACTGTTGCACGCCGAAGCCAGCGCACCCGCCGACCAGGCCATGGCGCTGGGCCACCGTGTCGCCGCGGCATTGCTGGAACAGGGTGCCGGCGACTTGCTCGGTTCCTGACGCGCGGTGCGGAATGCGACTTTTGTGGGAGCGGCTTCAGCCGCGACGACGCCTCTGCGCAAAAACAGGCAGAGCCAAAGGTATCGCGACTGAAGTCGCTCCCGCAGCCAAGGACAGGCTGACTAGAAGCTGTAAACCAGATTGGTCGTGGTCAACGTATCGGTCTTCTTGACGCCCGGCAGCACATCGCTGTTATGGCGGACCTGGAAACCGACCTTCAGCGCCAGCTTCCTGGTCATGCTGACCGCCAGACCTGCATCGTTCTGCAGATAGGTATTCTTCGAGCCCGCTTCCATCAGCAGCGTATCCTCGAACGCGGTATTGGCGGTGAGCTTGTACTTGTAGTTGATCAGGCCGCGGGCGACCAGCTCGCTCTCGGTCGGCTGTTGCTGCGGCACCAGCACGCCGCCGACGACCACGTCGACGTCGGCCGGGCGGTAGCGTTTGTAACCCGGACCGATTTCGAACGACAGCTCGTTGCGTTCGTCCTTCAATGCAATGTAGCCGTAACCGAGCGAGACGATGCCCTGCCACAGGTTGGCGCCGAAGTCGTCGTGTTCGTAACGGGCCGCACCGACGATGTAGCTGCGCGGGTCCAGCTTGTAGCCGACCGAGGCGCCGCCGTCATAACGGTTGGCGGTGGTATTGAACTGCTCGACGGTATTGCCGGCCGAGTCGACCACTTTCTGCTGGCTCTTCGAACGCAGTGCGTCGACGAAGAAACTGTTCTTCCACTGCTCGTTTTCCTGGTTCAGGCCGAGCTTGGCATTGATGTTCTGCGAACGCGAGTTGCCGGTGGCCGAGGCAAAACCGAACTCGCCCGAACCGCTCCAGCCACCATGATTGCTGGCCGTGTCGGTGGTGTCCTGCGCCTGCGCGGCAAAGCTCGCAAACGCCGCCAGCAGCAATCCGGCGATCAGGGTCTTTTTCATCGGGGACAATCCATGATGTTAAGTAATAGTAAGTCGGCTACCTTAACGGGATGCGTTGAACTCGCAATGAACGGTGCTCACAAAACCGGCAGTCGGGGCGATGATGCACGGACGACTTGCGGCCCTCACAAGCCGCCGCCATGCTAAGCAACGCCCCCTGACGATGCCGACGAAACCATGGATCGCTACGAACGCATACTGACCCTGCACCGCCTGTTGAAGTCGGCGCACTACCCGGTTCCGCTCTCGCGCCTGCTCGCCGAACTGGAATGTTCGCGCGCCACCTTGTACCGCGACGTGGCTTTCCTGCGCGACGCGCTGGGCGCACCGATCGAAAGTGCCGGCATCGACCAGGCCGCCTTCCGCTACGAGGTGGGCGAGGGCGAGAAATTCGAACTGCCGGGGCTGTGGCTGACCTCCGACGAGCTGGCTGCGTTGCTGGCTCTGAACGAGCTGATCAGTCGCTCCGGTCCCGGCGTGCTCGCAGGTTCGCTGGCGCCGTTCAAGGCCCGCATCGAAGGCCTGCTGACGGACCAGGGCAGCGGCAAGGCGTTGCCGATCGAGCGCATCCGGGTGATCCCATGGGGTGAACGCAAACTCGACCAGCAGGTATTCCGCATCGTCGCCGGCGCGGTGCTGGAGCGCAAGCAGCTGCGGTTCCGCTATCGCGCCCGCACCACCAATGCAGACAGCCACCGCACCGTGTCACCGCAGCGGCTGACCCATTACCGCGACAACTGGTACCTCGACGTGTGGGATCACGACCGCGAGGCGCTGCGCAGTTTCGCGGTCGACCGTATCGCCGATGCACACGCCCTGGACGCCGAAGCCGTCAATGTCGGCGAGAGCGACCTCAACGACCTGCTCGCCTCCAGCTACGGCATCTTCGCCGGCAAGCCGAAGGCCTGGGCAACGATCCGCTTCTCGCCCCACGCCGCCCGCTGGGTCGCCGACGAACACTGGCATTCGCAGCAGAAGGGCGAGTGGCTGCCCGACGGCAAGTACGAACTGAAAGTGCCCTACTCCAACTCGAAGGAGTTGCTGATGGACGTGCTCAAGTACGGCCCGGACGCGGAAGTCATCGCCCCGCTGTCGCTGCGCGAGGAGATGAAGATCCTGCTGCAGCTGGCGCGGGACAGCTATCTCTGAGCCCGGATTCGGGATTCCTCAGGGCATGGCCCACGGGATTGCTGGTGCTCTGCCCAATCCCGGCTCTCACGGATGAAACGGCCAGAACACCGGGATCAGCCACATCGACAGCGCGCAGAAGATCAGGATCAGCGGTATGCCGACTTTCATGAAATCGGTGAAGCGATAGCCGCCGGCGTAATAGACCATGGTGTTGGTGGGGTAGCCCACCGGGGTGGCGAATGACGTGGCGGCGGCGAATGCCACCGCGACCACGAACGGACGCGGGTCCACGTGCATGGCGTGTGCGACCGAGGCGGCGATGCCGACCATAAGTACCACCGACGGGTTGTGGCCCATCAGTTCGGTGAGCAGGGCGGTCAGCAGGTACACCATCAGCAGCGCGGCGAGCGGGCCGTGCGGGCCGACGAGGTCCAGGCCCAGGTGGACGAGGATCTGCGACAGGCCGCTTTTCTCGATCGCGATGCCCAGCGGAAGAATTGCGCCGAGCAGGATGATGATCTTCCAGTCGATGCCTTCGTAGACGTCTTTACGGCCAAAGCAGCCGGTCATCGCCATCGCGATGGCGCCGGAGATCGCCGCAACCGGAATCGGCAACCAGTGCATGCCGGAGACGATCACCACGGCAGCCATGATCGCCGCGGCATACCACGCCTTGCGCGAGGTGCGATGGGACTCCTCGCGTTCGCTCAGCACCACGAACGCCTCGTCGTTGCGCAGGTTGGACATGGCCTTCTCGTCGACCAGCACGAGCAGCACGTCGCCCACCGCCAGGCTGACATCGCTGAGCTTGTCGCGCAGCAGCTGGCCGCGGCGGTGGATCGCCAGCGCCACGGCGTCGTAACGCCAGTTGAGGCCGGTCTCCTCCAGCCGGCGGCCTTCCATCGGGCTGGCGGGCGCAATCATCAGCTCGACCATCACGCGCGGGTGGCCGGCGCCCTGCACATAACGGCTGTCCGGTGCGTTGCGCAGGCCGGCGCGGCGCTGGAAATCCTCGATCTTCTCCCAGTCACCGCGTATCAGCAGCACGTCGCCCACGGCGATTTCCTGGCCGCGCGGCGACCACATGCGCTTCTCGCCACGCAGCAGCTCCAGCGGGTAGATGCCGAAGCGCTCGCCCAGCCTGGCGTCGGCGATGCTGCTGCCGAGCAGCGAGGATTGTTCAGTCACTTCCAGTTCGGTCACGTACTTGCCGATGTCCTCCTGCTCGGGCGCCTGCGCATCCACGTGGCGCGGCAGCAGCCAGCGGCCGATCACCATCAGGTAGACGATGCCGACCACGGCCAGCACGACACCCATGCGGGTGAACTCGAACACGCCGAAGGCCGGCATGCCGTGCTTCTGCGCCAGGCTGTCCGCCAGCAGGTTGGAAGACGTGCCGATCAGCGTGCACACGCCGCCCATCTGTGCGGCATAGGCCATCGGCATCAGCACGCGCGCCGGCGAGGTGTGCGTGCGCTGGCACACGCGCAGCGCCAGCGGCAGGAAGGTGGCGACCAACGCAATGTTCTTGATGAAGGCGCCCAGCGGCGCGATCGCCAGCATCAGCGCCAGGGTCAGCACCCACGGTCGCTTGATCCGCATCAACTGCCGGGTCAACGGTTCGAGTGCGCCGGAGCGTTCGATGCCAAGGCTCAGCGCGAACATCGCCGCCACCGTCACCGTGGCTTCGTTGCTGAAGCCGCTCAGCGCCTCGACCGGGCTGACGATGCCAAGGATCACCAGCGCCGCCAGCACCAGCAGCGCGACCAGGTCGATGCGCAGCTTCTCGCTGGCGAACAGGCCCATTGCCGCGACGATCACCGCCACCGTGGCCCACGCCTGCCAACTCATCCGCAAGCTCCGCGGGAGATCGGCGCAAGTGACAGGTAGCGAGGCAGTGGGTCGGTCGAAGGCATCCGTGGCTCCAGGGTATGTGCCGGTAGAGTGGGAGCTTGGTTTCTGCGGTCGAGGCTCCTAGGCTTCATCCTAACCGGCCGCCGCCTCCCGGGGCGACGTCGCGCACGGCTCACGCGGTGCGCATCGCTGCGATGAGCGGCAACGCAGGCACTTGTGATCGAAGGTTCACCATGACAGCTCACGATATTTCCGTCCCGGCGACACCGCCGGAACCGGCCGCCGAAGCACGCCAGCCTACCGTGGCCCTGGCTCTCGGTGCCGGCGGCGCGAAGGGGCTGGCGCATATCGGCGCGATCGAGGAGATCGAGGCGCAGGGTTACCGGATCACCGCAATCGCCGGCACCTCGATGGGCGCGCTGATCGGCGGCGTGTATGCGATGGGCAGACTCGACATCTATCGCGACTGGGTCTGCACGCTGGCCAGACTCGACGTGTTCAAGCTGCTCGACTGGACGTTTTCCGGCGGTGGCCTGATCAAGGGCGAGCGGATCATCGGCACGCTGCGCGAACTGATCGGCGACGTCCGCATCGAAGAGCTCCCGCTGGCCTTTACCGCGGTCGCCACCGACCTCGATCGCGAACGCGAAGTCTGGCTGACCCGCGGCTCGCTCTTCGATGCGATCCGCGCCTCGATCGCGATCCCCACGGTATTCCGCCCGTATCACCTCGACGGCCGCCGGCTGGTCGACGGGGCGCTGCTGAATCCCGTGCCGGTGACGCCGTTGATCCGCGATCCGGCCGACTATCTGATCGCGATCAGCATGGACGGCCCCGCGCAGATGATGCCCGCCACGGTCGATGCCGGGGACGAGGACGAGGACGAACGTGGCTTTCGCCATCGGGTCGGCGAGTTTTTCGGGCGCATGCTTCCGCACAGCGAAGGCAAGCCGCGCGAGCCCGGTGCGTGGGACCTGCTCAACCAGTCGATGGACCTGATGCAGGCGAACCTGTCGCGCCTGCGGCTGGCCGCGTACGAACCGGATCTGCTGATCCAGCTGCCGCGCAACATGTCGACCGCGTACGAGTTCTACCGTGCGCGCGAGCTGATCGAGTGCGGGCGCGAGCAGGCGCGCGAGGCGCTGTCCAACTGGCCGAAAACCGGGACGCCGCTGCGCCAGTCCTGAGTCCGGCCTCAACGCGGGCCGTGCGTGTGCAGCCAGTTTTCGAGATACGTCTTCAGCACGACGGCATTGTTGTGTTCCTCGTCGTGCGCGCCATAGAGCAGGGTGACCGTGTGCCGCGCCGCCCGTTCGGCCAGCGGCTGCCAGTGCTCGGCCAGCCCGTCCAGCTCGCTGGCGTAGCGGTGGCGGAAGCCATCCCATAGCGCCGGGTCATGCCCGAACCACTGGCGCAAGGCGGTGGAAGGGGCAAGTTCCTTCGCCCACAGGTCCAGCGGCACCGCTTCCTTCTTCAGCCCGCGCGGCCACAACCGGTCGATCAGCACGCGATAGCCGTCGGCCTTCGCGGCCGGTTCGTAGACACGTTTGATGGCGATGCTCATGAGAGTCTCCCGAAAGGAAGACAGCCAGCATACGGCCGCTGCACCGTGACGGGGTATCTCCGGGAGCTCTTGTGGGAGCGGCTTCAGCCGCGATGCCTTGTCCTGCAACGAAAGCGTCGCGGCTGAAGCCGCTCCCACAAGAAGGCGCTACAGCTCTTCGACCCTGGTCACCTTGCCGCGGCGCATCAGCCAGGCCACGCCGCGCAAGTCGGCCAGGCCGACCCACAGGCGATCGAGCATGCCGTACTTGGACACGCCGGCCGTACGCGGGCGGTGGCCGACCGGCACGCTCTGGCTGGCGAAACCGGCGCGCTTGACCAGCGCCGGCAGGTAGCGGTGCATGTGGTCGAAATAGGGCAGGCGCAGGAAGACCTCGCGCTCGAACAGTTTCAGGCCGCACCCGGTATCCGGGGTGGCATCCTTCAGCATGCGCGAGCGCACCGCGTTGGCGACCTTCGAGGAAATGCGCTTGTTGAAGCTGTCGCGGCGAGTGGTACGCCAGCCGGCGAACAGGCGCGTTTCAGCCGATGCCGCGTCGCGTGCGGCGAGCAGTTTCGGGATGTCGGCCGGATCGTTCTGGCCGTCGCCGTCGAGGGTGGCGATCCATGGCGACTGCGCCGCGCGCACGCCGTTCCATACGGCCGTGCTCTGGCCGCTGCGGGTGACGTGGTGCAACACGCGCAGTTCGGGGTGGCTGGATTTCTGCGCCGCCAGCACGGCACGGCTGTCGTCGCTGGAATCGTCGTCGACGTAGACGACTTCGTAATCGACCCGCCCGCGCAGGGCGGCAGCGATCTCGGCCAGCAGCGGCGGGATGTTGTCGCGCTCGTTGAAGATGGGGACGACGACGGAGAGTTGCGGCATGGAGGAAGCCTTTCAGCGTGGGCAACGGCTGCACTCGACGCAGCAGGGACGCAGTTTAATGCCTGATGGCGCGGTGCGCTTCCGCGCTTGTTAGAACTATGCGGCGGCGGATGCACGCATCGTGACAGAACTGACGTTCGCTCCCGGATCAAGCCGGGGATGAACGGCAAGGCGAGGATGCGAAACTGCTCAGCGGATCTTGCCGAGGATGCCTTCGAGCTCGTCGTTGCTGTGGTAGTGGATCACCAGCTTGCCGCGGCCGCCGCGGCTCTGCGCCAGTTCGACGCGCGTGGCGAAGCGTTCGGCCAGTTCGCGCTCCAGCGCGGCAATGTTCGGATCGTGCGGCGCAGCGCTTTTGGCCTTGCCTTTTGGCGCGGTCTGCGCGCGGCGCGCGGCTTCCTCCAGCTCGCGCACCGACCAGCCCAGGGTCGAGGCCTGGCGCGCCAGCGGCACGGCGATGGACTCGTCCAGCGTCAACAGGCAGCGGGCGTGGCCCATTTCCAGCTTGCCATCGTCGAGCAGGCGCTTGATCGACTCCGGCATCTCGGTGAGCCGCAGCATGTTCGACACCGACGCGCGCGAGCGGCCGACCGCGTCGGCGGCCTGTTGGTGGGTGAGGTCGAAATCATCGATCAGGCGTTTGAGCGCGTCGGCTTCTTCCAGCGGGGTGAGGTCCTGGCGCTGGATGTTCTCGATCAGCGCCATCGCCGGCACGGCTTCCTCGGACACCTTCTTGATCAGCGCCGGGATCTCGGCCAGCTGCGCGCGCTGCGCCGCGCGCCAGCGGCGTTCGCCGGCGATCAGCTCGTAGCTGTTCCTGCCCAGCTCGCGCACCACCACCGGCTGGATCAGGCCCTGCGCCTTGATGGAGGCGGCCAACTCGTCGAGCGCCTCGTCGTTCCAGTGCCGGCGCGGCTGGTACTTGCCAGGCTGGATCTGCTGGATCGGCAACATGCGCAGCTCGCCTTCCTGGGTCAGTACCGACGGTGCGGCATCGCCGTCGCCGCCGAGCAGGGCGTCGAGCCCGCGTCCCAATCCACGTTTTTTCGCAGCAGCCATGTCTCAATCCTGATGGTTGGCGGCCGGCGCCTTGAGCGTCGGGCCGCTGTCGCCGTGCGCGGTTGCTGCCGCCGGCTGTTCGATGTCTTCGACCGGATCGACGTGATCGGCACGGATCAGCGCGCGTTCGCGCCGGATGATTTCGCCGGCCAGGCCGATGTAGGCGATCGCGCCGCGCGAGCTGCGGTCGTACAGGTGGATCGGCTGGCCGTGGCTGGGCGCCTCGGCCAGACGCACGTTGCGCGGGATGATCGAGCGCAGCACCTTGTCGCCGAAATGCTGGGTGAGCTGGGCGGAGACTTCATTGCCGAGGTTGTTGCGCACGTCGTACATGGTGCGCAGCAGGCCTTCGATCTCCAGTTTCGGGTTCAGCCGGTGACGCACTGCCTTGACCGTATCGAGCAGGCTGGACAGGCCTTCCAGCGCGAAGTATTCGCACTGCACCGGGATCAGCACGCCATCGGCCGCGGTCAGCGCATTGAGCGTGAGCAGGTTCAGCGAGGGCGGGCAGTCGATCAGGATGGTGTGGTACTTGTCTGCGACCTTCGCCAGCAGCTCCTTCAGCCGGTGCTCCCGCGCCAGCGCATCCATCAGCTTCAGCTCGGCCGCGGTGAGGTCACCGTTGCCCGGCAGCAGATCGTAGTGCGCGTCGGTGGGCACGATCGCTGCGGCGATCTCCACTTCTTCCAGCAGCACCTCGCAGCCGCTCGACGTGATGTCGCGCTTGTTGATGCCCGAAGCCATCGTGGCGTTGCCCTGCGGATCCAGGTCGACCAGCAATACCTTGCGCTTCGCCGCGGCCAGCGCAGCGGCGAGATTGACGGCAGTGGTGGTCTTGCCGACGCCGCCCTTCTGGTTGGCGACAGCGATGATGCGAGCCATGGATACAGGGTTTTCCGTTCGCGAGGTGGGCTAGATTAGCATTGCGGCCCGGCCTTGCCTGCCCCGGCGGGGCTCGCCGACAGGCAGGCAAGAGGTCGTCGTCGGTTCGCAGCTCGTTCGTTGCCGAGCGGAAACGCGATGACTCGCTGCGCTCGCCCCTCCGGGGCCAGCCTTCGGCTGTTCAACGCTGGTCATTGCTCTTCATCCATGGCCCGTGACCATCCCGCTCCAGGCAGTCGCATGCGAGCGCCTCAGGCGCCTATCCGGACCCCGTCGGTGGCGTCGAACAAGTGCAGGTGCCGGTGTGCCAAACCCAGCGGCACGAGGTTGCCGGGCTCGGGCAGGGTGTCCGGGGCGACCCGCGAGATCAGCACCAGCTCGCCGCAGCGCAGATTCAGGAAGGTCTCGTTGCCCACCGGTTCGAGCACCTCCAGCCGCGCGTGCAGCGCCGCTTCACCCGCGTCCCGCGGCTGCAGATGCTCGGGCCGCACGCCCAGCACCACCTCGCGGTCGATCCAGGCTTGCCAGGCCGGGTCGGCCAGGGTGTCGCCCAGCACCCATTCGCCGTACGCGCCTGCCAGCCGCCAGGTGCCCTGCCGGCGCAGCGTGCCGCGGATCAGGTTCATCGCCGGGCTGCCGATGAAGCCGGCGACAAACAGGTTGGCCGGCTTCTCGTACAGCGCCATCGGCGTGTCGATCTGCTGGATCACGCCGCCGTCCAGCACCACGATGCGCTGGCCCAGGGTCATTGCCTCGACCTGGTCGTGGGTGACGTAGATCATGGTGGCCTTGAGCTGGCGGTGCAGCCGGGCGATCTCCACCCGCATCGACAGGCGCAGCTTGGCGTCCAGGTTGGACAGCGGCTCGTCCAGCAGGAACACCTTGGGGTCGCGCACCAGCGCC
>Ga0157373_10004388_pt1 | contig 10631 bp, 11 predicted proteins | sample C65metaG_FD_113460 | JGI IMG/M metagenome (GOLD analysis project Ga0157373, IMG submission 113460) | Corn rhizosphere microbial communities from Kellogg Biological Station, Michigan, USA - C6-5 metaG | ecosystem: Host-associated > Plants > Roots > Rhizosphere > Soil | place: USA: Michigan...
GCGCTGTGCCGCCGCGGGATCGTGCGATGGGGTTGCAGGGCGCACGCGCGCCGGTACGTCGTCGATCTCGTGGAGACTGACAAGAGCACCATCGCTGCGACGGCAGTCGAGTTCATCGGCCAGTTGTACGCCATCGAGCGCGAGGTGAAAGGCATGGCGCCAGAGCGGCGGCTTGAACAACGCCAGCGCCTTGCCAGGCCGATCACGCTGGCGTTGCACACCTGGCTCACCGCCCAGCGCACGAAGGTCGTAGACGGTGGCGCTACCGCCCGGGCCATCGACTACAGTCTGAAGCGCTGGGCGGCGCTGGTGCGATACCTTGACGATCCCGCACTGCCCATCGACAACAATCACGACGAGCAGCAAATCAGGACCTGGGCCACAGGAAGGCGCAATTGGCTCTTCGCCGGGACGCTGCTGGCTGGCCAGCGTGCGGCCGCGATCACGAGCTTGATCCAATCGGCCAAGCTCAACGGCCACGATCCGTACGCCTACTTGAAGGACGTGCTCACGCGCCTGCCTACTCACAAGGCATGCGACATCGATCAACTGCTGCCACATCTCTGGCAGCCTCCCGCTATTACCTCGTAAGACGGCACCGGCGCAAGGGCCGAGATGCGTGTGTTCGCTGCGCGCTTACCGAAAATGCCAACCGATCTGAAATGTCCGAGCTGTGACCTTAGGGTTTCCATCGGTGGCTACTTCACCAGTCGTAAGGACGGCTTCAGCGGAAGAAGCCTCGTTCCCTGTGGGGCGTGCGGGACGCAACACGCGATCAAGCATGGGATACGCGACTCCGGTCCAGAGTACTTAGACATCCAAAAGGTCATTGTCGACTCTTTCCCGCTAGGCGCGCTTGATCGAGTCGTGGTGCGAATTCAGAAGTTTCACAAACCAAAGGCCACGCTACCGGAAGCGCTAGCGATTGCGAGGGGTGCGCCATTCACGCTGGTCGAATCCACCTCCGTTAGCCAAGCCCTTCAAATCGTGGAAGATCTTGAAAAGATCGAGATCCAGTCTCATCGGGAAACCATTGGCCGTGAGCGAAACCCGCTTTTCGGTCTGGCGCAAGCTGACCGTATTGCATATCACGCTCGACCTCAGCATGGTGATGTGGTGCCCCCATGGCTCGAATCGGAAGAGACGGTGCTGGCGGACGTCTCAGCAATGCGTTGCATGGCGTGCGGTTGCCTCGGAACTCTACTGCGCACTCCACCTGCAGCCCTTTGCTGCCCGGCTTGCGGAAGGGATAATTTGGCTGACGCAGGCTTTTGGCTCACCTAATCGTCAACAGCGAGCGGCTAGGTACGGCTACCAGTCTTCGGCCGACGATGCAGAATTCGTCAAGGAGCCGACATTCGCCAGCCATTCCGGTTTGGCCACCGCCAGATGAATCTCGACAAGCCTTCTGACCCCAAGAGCTACATCAACGTGGTGCTGAGCGCTCGTGCAAGTTTTCCAACGCTCGGCCCCTTTACAGGCGTGGGCTCAAGGCGCAGACTCGTGCGTGCCTGTGCTGCCACGCTGTTTTGCCTCTCGTTCAATCTAGCCTTCGGTCAACATGCGGTGCTTGATGGTCTTGCCGCGATGCGCGCCGGCGATTGCAAACGAGCTGTCAATCTTCTAGAACCTCTTGAGCCTAACGGTCCGCCCGAGGCTTGGAAACTTCTGGGGGATATGTACGCATTTGGGCATTGCAAATCGGTGGACCGCATTCGGGCTGCTCGGCTCTACTCGGCCGCAGCGGAGCAGGGCTACGCGCCCGCTCAGTACAACCTCGCCGTGGCATACGACAAGGGCGACGGCGTAGCAGCCAACCTCGCGACGGCAATCGACTGGTACACGAAGGCTGCATCCCAGGGGCACGCTGATGCGCAAAGCAATCTCGCGGTGCTCTACTTCACCGGGCGAGGAGTCGAGCGAGATGATGTGAAGGGCGCCGACCTAGTTGAGAGCGCTGCACTGAGAGGATACGCACCAGCTCAAGACAACATCGGGAAGGTCTACCGAGAGGGAATTGGTCGGCCCAAAGACCTTGTCAAAGCGGAATCGTGGCACAGGAAGGCTGCAGAGCAGGGTCACGCTCAAGCTCTCGCGAACATCGGTGCGTTCTACGAAGTGGGTTGGGTGGTCAAAATGAATCATGGGTTGGCCTATACGCACTACCTCATGGCGCAGCGGGCTGGGTACAGGCAGGCCGAAGAGAGTACGAATCGGTTGCGGAACGGTCTTTCCGCCAACCAGCTTGCGGAAGCCCAACGGATTGCACGCTCATGGCAGCCTGGCGCGAGCCTCCCGTTGATCTTCCCCTATCAATGAGACAAATCTCTAGCATGCGATTTGAGCGGCTGCTTTCGAGCGGACCGTACAGCCGGTATGGGTCCGTTGCAGTCTTTCGAGTTTTCTGAAACCAGACTTTCAACGCCGAACCCAAGCCGCACGCTCCAAGCGGCGTTGGGTTGGATGATTGCTAGGCAATCATTGCAATTTCAACTCTCCATCGAGATTTCGTCGATGGTCCCTCCGCTATCAAAATGGACTGAAACCACGTAATTCGTCACCTCGTCAGGCAGGGTGAAGTCAAAATTCTCGATGTCTCCCTCGCCCCAAGATGAGCGAAGTTTAAGGAGACCGATAACAGCCGATGGCTCCGGGGTGCTGGAGCCCAGGTGCAACTGCCAATAGCTCTGCGGAAGTTCCTCCAAGTGATGCTCAACAAATAGGTTGATGCTGTCTTCGCCTGCATCGGTGCCAAAGGCATTCTTGATTGCATCCATTGCTAGCTTTTGCCGCGCTTCAACCGCCGTCATATTTCACCTTAATAAAGTGGTTCACCGAATCGCTAAGTTACTTCTGATGGCCGATCTCAGTCGCCCCGCCACTTCAGCTGACCGCCGACCCTTATCAAGTCGCTCGTTTGAACCCCAATTGCATCTCCAGCCGCCTCGAGATCCAACGGTTCGAAATGAACCAGGTGCTCCAGCCAAATCTCAGAAAAGCCCGGCTGCAGCTCTCGCCAGAAAAGGCGCATTTTTCGCCCTGTCGTTAACTCGAACTCCCAGCACAGGCTTGGTCCGAGACCTGCCTCCACATAAGCATAGGCATCGTCTCTGCGAAGGTGGAGTCCTTTCCAGGACCTTTCGCAATAGGCGGCGCAAATCAGACCAGCTGGTAAACCCATAGATCCATGCTCCTCGTCGCCGCATTCTGCCTTCGGTCAGTGCGTCGCAGGACGCACGTGTTCGAGCCACAACGCTTCGAACTCGGCTTGGCTGATGGAGGAGCCCTCGAATTGCCGGTCCTGATTGATTCGCTCCAGTGATGGGGCGGCAACGAGCCCGAGCCGCGTCCGCTCTGTCTCGCGTTCGCCGGAGGCGGCATCCACGGTTCCATCCGCGAAGAACTCAAGCTTGCGCAGCTCGAAGCGGTCCTCGCCAAGCTCGGACACCAACCTGATGGGGTATTCATTGTCCTGATGCTTCCAAAGCACGTCTATGTATTCCATGATGACGCTCACTGGGTGGTGATGCTGACTGTCCGGTCTTGGCCGATAGTACCCATTCGCACGAGCCCTTCGGATGTCGGCAATCGCTGCATAGCTGCCGCGCGGGCAGGGATGGAGCAAACCTTGTGGGCGGTCAGGCCGTCGCGCTCTACCGCAATTTCGCTGCGTCGAAGATCCGTCGCTTGGCGTTGAGGATATGGAGCCGTGTTGCCTCGGCGGCGTCGGCCGGGGATCGTTTCTCGATGGCGTCGAGGATCTGCTGGTGCTCCATCTGGACCAGCCGGACACGCTCGACGGTCATCTTCGATCGCACGCTGCGCGCCAGTTCCATGAATTGCCTGATGGGCGCGACACTCGTTTCGACGGCGGCCACGAAGAACTGGTTGTGCGAGGCCCTCGCGATCGCCCTGTGGAAGCGGACGTCGTCTTCGATGCCTTTGTTTCCACCCTCCATGGCCAGGGTCTGCGCTTCCAGGCAGGCTCTGATCGTCGTCAGGTCGTCGGCAGTGCGGAACTCCGCTGCGGCGGCCGCCGCCCCCGATTCAACAACTGTGCGGTAGGCGTAATACCGCTCGATGTCCGAATAGTTCCTGATGGGGGGCATGCTCGATGCCGGTGTCCCGGGGGCCCGCACGACCTGGCTGCCGGAGCCGCGGCGGGACTCGATGATCCCGTCCGATCGCAGCCTCGACAGTGCCTCCCGGACGGTCGGCCGCGAGACTCCGAATTGCGAGGCCAGTTCGCTTTCCGTCGGCAGCTTTTTGGAGTCGACGTAGTCCCCGCGCAGGATGGCTTCGACCATCCGGGCGTAGATCTGGTCGGGCAGTGTGCCGCCATTGACGTCTAGCAAGTGTTCCGCCATCGAACCGATACCCTGGGAATCTTTGTCAGACAACTATAGCAAATCTTCCGAACTTGACGAGAACAGCGAGTGGCTCTCCCGCAGCACCCTTGCTCTTCCAGAGGTGGGCGTGTGTGGGCGTGTGTCCGCGGGGCTCAGCGAAAACCCGGATGACAACTCGAAAGTTGTCTTACAAGATTCCGCCTGCCAAGCCCATCCATCAGGAGATTCCGAATGCGCCAAGTTTCCCTCTCACGGCATCGCCGCGCCCTCATTGCGGCCGTTCTCGGGACGGCGAGCTGTGCCGGCATCGGCCTGGTCCAGGCGCAGGAGATGCCAAAGTCGCCGGTGGTGATCAACGTGATCGACGCCGCCGGCAACCTGGCGCTGACGCAGGGGGCGTTTGAGGCCTACCAGGCGCAGAACCCCAAGCTGGTCTCCAAGTTCACTTTCACCAAGGCGCCCGCGCCCGAGATCCCGGCCAAGATCAAGGCGATGCAGAACGCGGGCCGCAGTGACATCGACATGATCATTGTCGGCACCGATGCGCTCGCGGCCGGCCTCGAGATGAACCTGTGGGTCAAGGTGTTCCCCGACTACGCGGCCAAGTTCCCCAAGCTGCAGGAGAACTACCTTCCCAACGCCTACAAGATGCAAGCGCTGGCGAAGGACCATGGCCTGGCCATCGTCTTCATGCCTGCCGGCCCGCTGGTCGAGTTCAACCCCGACAAGGTCAAGACGCCGCCGACGACGCCCCAGGAACTGCTGGCCTGGTGCAAGGCCAATCCCAACAAGCTGATCTATGCACGGCCCGCCAACTCCGGTCCGGGGCGCACCTTCTTGATGGGGCTGCCCTATCTGCTGGGAGACAAGAACCCTGCCGACCCGATCAACGGTTGGGACAAGACCTGGGCCTACCTGAAGGACCTCGACGCCTGCATCGAGTACTACCCCACGGGAACCGCAGCCGTGATGAAGGAACTGGGCGAAGGCTCGCGCGACATGACGCTGACGGTGACGGGTTGGGACATCAACCCCAGGGCGCTGGGCATCGTGCCGAAGAACTTCCAGGTGCTGCCCTTCAAGGGCATGACGTGGGTCAACGATGCGCACTACATCGTGATTCCCAAGGGCGTCCCGCCGGAGAAGCAAGCGGTGGTGCTCGACCTGATGGCTTTCCTGCTCAAGCCGCAGCAGCAGGCGATGACCTATGACAAGGGCTACTTCTATCCGGGCCCGGCGGTCAAGGACGTGCCGCTGTCGCTGGCACCCAAGGACAGCCAGGACGTGATCAAGGAGTTCGGACGGCCTGACTACGACAAGTGGCTGGCCCAGTTCCCTCATGCCGTGCCGCTCGAGACCAAGGCCATGGTCGATGCATTCCGCCGCTGGGACCAGGACATCGGCACCCGCAAGACCAAGTGATTCGCGGCGCGCACTGCGCGCCCGACCGATGCTGCAAGCGCCCATCTGGGCGCTTGCAGGCTGCTTCTTTTCCAGGATTGTGTCTCCATGACTTCAGACTTTTCCGAGTTGCGCCTCGATGGCGTCACGCGCCGCTTTGCCGCGGGCAAGGGCGTGCAGAGCTTCACCGCGCTCAATGCCTTGACCATGACGGTCAAGCGCGGCGAGTTCATCGCGCTGCTTGGACCCTCGGGCTGCGGCAAGTCGACGGCCCTCAATTGCCTGGCCGGGCTGCTGCCCTTGACGGATGGAGGCATCTGGCTCGACGACACCCGCATCGATGTGCTGCCGCCTGAAAAACGGGGCTTTGGCATGGTGTTCCAGAACTATGCGCTCTTTCCGCACATGAGCGTGGCGCGCAATGTCGCGTTCGGGCTGGCGATGCGCGGCGTGCCAGCCGCCGAGTCGGCGCAGCGCGTGAAGCGGGCGCTGGACCTGGTGCAGCTGAACTCGCAAGCGCACAAGCTGCCCGGCCAGTTGTCCGGCGGACAGCAGCAGCGGGTCGCGATCGCCCGGGCGATCGTCATCGAGCCGCCGCTGGTGTTGATGGACGAGCCCTTGTCGAATCTCGACGCCAAGTTGCGGCTGGAGATGCGCGCCGAGATCCGGCGCATTCACCGCGAACTGGGGCGATCGACGATCTACGTCACCCACGACCAGGACGAGGCGCTGTCGCTGGCCGATCGCGTCGTCGTCATGAAGGACGGCGTGGCACAGCAGATTGCCGAGCCGCAGCGCATCTACGCGGAGCCGGCCAACCTGGACGTGGCCCGCTTCATGGGCTATCGCAATCTGGTGGAGCTGGACGTGCGCTCGGAGAGTGGCGCGTCGGTGCAGCTCGCCGGCAGCGGCCTGGCGCTCAACGCGCGGGCGATGCAGCCACTCGCCGGCGGCAAGGCGATGCTCGCGATCCGGCCCGAGGAATTCGACGTCGTCTCTTCACCGGTGGACAACAGCTTTGCCGCCCGGGTGCTCAATGTCGAATACTGCGGCCACGACAACATCGTCGACGTCGAGGTGGCCGGCGGGCTCAAGCTGATCGTGCGCACGACGGCGCGCCTGCGGGTCGGCGATCCGGTCATGCTGGCCATTGCGCCGGACAAGGCGCTGGCCTATCCCGTCGATGCAGCCGCGGGCATGGTGCCATGAGCAGCGCCAGCCCGTCTTCGTTCGACCGGTCCCTGCTGCTGCTGGTGCCGGCGACGCTCTTCATGGTGGTGCTGTTCGTCTATCCGTTCCTCTACGGCTTGCAGCTCTCGTTCCATCCGATGGAAGGCAACTGGCTGGCGAACTACACGCAGTTCTTCACCACCGGCAACCTGCGCGACACGGTGTGGACCACGCTCAAGCTGGCCATTCCCGCCACCGTGATCAACGTCGGCGCGGCGCTGCCGATCGCCTATCAGATGCGCCGCAGCAGCCGCTTCCAGAAATTGATCACCACGCTGCTGGTCATTCCGTTGACGCTGGGCACCGTCCTGATCGCCGAGGGCATGCTCGGCTACTTCGGCCCCAAGGGCTGGCTGTCGCAGTCGCTCCAGTGGCTGCACATCTACGAAGGCCCGATCCGGCTGACGCACAACTACTGGGGCGTCCTGATTTCGCTCGTCATCTCGGGTTTCCCGTTCGCGTTCCTGCTCACGCTGTCGTACATCACCGGCATCGACCCCAACCTGCCACGCGCTGCCTCGACCCTGGGCGCAACGCCGTGGAACCAGTTCCGGCATATCTATCTGCCGCTGCTGGTCCCGGGGCTGGCGATGGCCTTCGCGCTGTCGTTCGTGCAGGCCTTCTCGGTGTTTCCGTCGGCGGTCCTGCTCGGGTCGCCGGCCGGCGCCACCCGAGTGATCTCGATCGCGGCGTATGAGGCCGCCTTCGAGCGCTACGACTATTCCATGGCTTCGGCCGTCGCGATGCTGATGGGCGTGGTGCAGCTGTTCGTCGTTGCCGCGGTCCTGGGCGCGCGCGGGATGTTCTATCGGGGCCCCGTCTCCGGCGGCAAAGGTTGACCATGGATACGCATCGCCTGCTGATGAAACTCTGGAAGTCACTGGTTGCACTGGTGATGGGCTTCTTCATCGTCAATGTCGCACTCATGGTGGCCGCGGTCGGCACCAGCTCGGTGGCCCGCCGCTGGCTGGGCACCTGGCTGCCCGATGGCTACACGTTCAACTGGTACCAGACCGCCTGGCAGGAGTTCCAACTCGACAGCGTGCTGTGGGTCACGATCGAGGTGGTCGCCGCCGTCGTGTTCCTGTCGATCCTGATCGGCGTGCCGGCGGCCTACGCGCTGGCGCGGCGCAACTTCCGCGGCAAGAACCTGCTGATGGGGCTGTTCCTGCTGCCGCTGATGATCCCGCCGATCACCTACGGCATTCCGCTGGCGACGGTGATGTACCAGGCGCACATCGCGGGCACCATCTTCGGCGTGATCCTGGCGAACATGATTCCGGCCGTGCCGTTCATGATCCTGGTGATGACGCCGTTCATCGAGCAGATCGATGCCAACCTCGAATCCGCCGCCCGCGTGTTCGGCGCCAACACCTTCAAGCTGTTCTGGCACGTGCTGTTGCCGCTGCTGGCGCCGGGCATTCTGGCGGCCTCCCTGCTGGTGCTGGTGCGCACCATCGGCATGTTCGAGCTGACCTTCCTGACGGCCGGCCCGGATTCGCAGACGCTGGTGGTGGCCCTGTACTACGCGGTCTTCGCGGCGGGCGTTCGTGCGCCGCAGTCGGTCGATGCAATGGCGATGGTCTACATGGCGGTCACGCTGGCCTGGCTGCTGATCGCGCTGCAATTCGTCAACCCGACGCAGCTGGTCAGCCGCGTCAAGGAACATCCAAAAACGGCCTGATGCCGCCCTCCATGAAGATCACGCAAGTCGATACGGTCCACGCGGCCGCCTATCCCAACATCCTGTGGGTGCAGATCCACACCGACACCGGCCTGGTGGGCCTGGGGGAAACCTTTCGTGGCGCCCAGGCCGTGCAGGCGCAGATCCATGAACTGGTCGCGCCCTACCTGCTGGGAAAGGATCCGCTCGCCATCGAAGCCCACAGCCAGCACCTGCTGTACGGCTATGTCGGCTTTGCCAGCAGCGGCGCCGAAACGCGCGCCGCTTCGGCGGTCGACATCGCGCTGTGGGATCTGTTCGGCCAGGTCACGCAACAGCCGCTCTACCAGTTGCTCGGCGGCGCCGTGCGCGAACGCGTCCCGGTCTACAACACCTGCGCGGGCTACACATACAACAAGGCCCCACAGCGTCGCTCGGTGACGCAGGCCAGCGCCGACGTCGCACCCGAAGGGCCTTACGAGGACCAGGTTGCATTCGTCAAGCGCCCGGCGGCGTTGGCCGAAAGCCTGCTGTCCGAGGGCTACAAGGCGATGAAGATCTGGCCCTTCGATCCCTTCGCCCAGGCCAGCGGCGGGCAGTCGATTTCGGCCCGCGACCTGGACACTGCGCTCGAGCCGTTCCGCGAAATCCGGCGCGCTGTCGGCTACGAGATGGACATCATGGTGGAGCTCCATTCGATGTGGAACCTGCCGATGGCCGTGCGGATCGCGCAGGCGCTCGAGGAGTTCAAGCCCTATTGGGTTGAGGACCCGATCCAGATGTCCAACCTCGACACGATCGCCGAATTCCGTTCGCGCACCCGCATTCCGGTCTGCGGCAGCGAGACGCTGGCCACCGCCCAGCCATTCATCCAGCTGCTCAAGAACAATGCGGTGGACTATGTGATGCTGGACCTGGGCTGGGTCGGGGGTCTCTCCGAAGCCAGAAAGATCGCGGCCCTGGCGAAGGCCTTTCACAAACCGGTCGCGCCGCATGACTGCACCGGCCCGGTCGTGCTCGCGGCGTCGCTCCACCTGGCGATGAGCACGACCAACGTGGTGCTGCAGGAAGTGGTGCGCGCTTACCTGGGGGGTTGGTATCGCGAGCTCGTGACGCAATTGCCCGATCTCCGCGCCGGCCATGCGACGGTTCCGCCCGGCGCGGGCCTGGGCCTGGCACTGTCGCCGGCGCTGCTGCAGCGGCCTGACGTGACCATCCGCAGTTCGAAGTCGTGAGCGGATGGCGATGCATCTGAACGTGACGCCCGACACCACGCTGTGCAGCGGAACGCTGACGGCGACGCTGGCGCCGGCTGCCGGCGGACGCGTCACCAGCCTCAGCTCCCGCGCAACCGCGGGCGAACGAATCGACTGGCTGGTGCCGCTCGACGACGCCGTCCGCGCCGGCGGTTTCGAATCCACCCAGTGGCCCAAGGCGGGCTGCTATCCCCTGGTTCCGTTTTCGAACCGCATCCGCGATGGCCGCATCGCCGGCACGCAGGGCAGGGTGCAGTTGCCGCTTCATCCGGGGGAACGGCACGCGCTGCATGGCGTCAGCCAGCAGCGTCCATGGCACCTCGAGCGGCACGCGGCGGACCGCGCCACCATGACCTATGTCCATGTGCCGGGGGACCACGGCTGGCCATGGGCCTTTCGGGCCGAGCAGGTGGTGGAGCTCGATGCCGCGGGCATCACGCTGAGCTTGCGGGTCACCAACGAGGACCGGGAGCCGATGCCGGGCGGTTGCGGCTTCCATCCCTATTTCCCGGCCCAGTTCGCGCACGGCCTGCAGTTCGATGCGCGCACCGTCTGGCCGGCGGACGCCGAATTCCTCGCGAGCACGCCGCAGCCGACCGGTCCGGCGGACGACTACGCGTCGGCGAAAGCCTTGCCCGATGTCGAATGCACCCGCTACTACGGCGAATGGAACGGACAAGCGCGAATGGCGGCGGCCGATGGTCCCGCCATCGAACTGCTGGCCAGCGCCGC
>Ga0157373_10004389_pt1 | contig 10630 bp, 9 predicted proteins | sample C65metaG_FD_113460 | JGI IMG/M metagenome (GOLD analysis project Ga0157373, IMG submission 113460) | Corn rhizosphere microbial communities from Kellogg Biological Station, Michigan, USA - C6-5 metaG | ecosystem: Host-associated > Plants > Roots > Rhizosphere > Soil | place: USA: Michigan...
CGCTGGACTTCGGTGACGAAGCGGCGATCACGGGCGGTGAAATATTGCGCGCCCATGTCCAGGGTGCCAGCGTCGCTGCGTTTGCTGGACATGCGTCCGCCGCTGCCGTGGCTTTTATCGAAGAGTTGAACGACATGCCCGGCCTCCGTCAGGGCCTGGGCGGCTGAGAGTCCGGCGATGCCGGTACCGATGATTGCGATGGGTACAGTCATGGGGGCCTCGTTTATCTTTCTGTAAAGGCTGCGCCGTCGCGTAAACCTGTACAATTTGGGTTTTTGGTATAAGTTTTACCGTTCGCATTTGAACAGGTTGACCTATTGTTAAACACAGACCCTGTCCGATACGAAAAATCCCTGCTTATAAAAATAGACTAAGGGCCAGGTAAAACGCGCTGCGAGGAACATCTCATGCACATATTGCTGACCGGCGGTACTGGTTTGATCGGACGTCAGCTCTGCCGTCTCTGGTCGGGGCAGGGACATCGCCTGACGGTATGGAGTCGCCGAGCCGAAGAGGTGGCCAACATCTGCGGGGCGCAGGTGCGCGGAGTCGCCAGGCTCGATGAGATCGACGAGCCGGTGGACGCGGTGGTCAACCTCGCCGGAGCGCCGATTGCCGATCTGCCCTGGACCCATAAGCGCAAGATGCTGCTGTGGAGCAGGCGCGTCACCCTGACCGAGGTTTTGCTGGCGTGGCTGGAGCGCTGCGAGCGCAAACCCGCCGTGTTGATTTCAGGTTCCGCGGTAGGCTGGTATGGCGACGGTGGTGAACGGGAATTGACCGAGGAGTCGGGGCCGGTCAGTGAGGATTTCGCCAGCCAATTGTGCATCGCCTGGGAAGAAACCGCGCAGCGGGCCGAGGCCATGGGCATACGCGTGGTGCTGGTTCGCACCGGCCTGGTCCTGTCCGCCGAGAGCGGCTTTTTGTCGCGGCTGCTATTGCCCTTCAAACTGGCGCTGGGTGGGCGTATCGGCAATGGGCGGCAATGGATGCCATGGGTCCACATCGATGATCAAATCGCCCTGATTGATTTTCTTCTGCACCGCGATGACGCCAGCGGTCCTTATAATGCCTGCGCGCCGAACCCGGTGCGTAACCGCGATTTCGCCAAGGCCCTGGGGCACGTATTGAATCGGCCCGCCGTGATGCCTATGCCGGAGCTGGTATTGAAAGTCGCATTGGGGGAATTGTCACTGCTGTTGCTGGGCGGCCAGCGTGCCACGCCGGCCCGGTTGCAGGCGGCGGGTTTCACTTTCCGGTTCACGGATTTGCCTGCGGCACTGGCCGACTTGTCCGGCCGCTTTTGAAATAGGACGTTGCATGACCGATCACGCGTTGCTTCTGGTGAATCTGGGTTCGCCTGCCTCCACTTCGGTGGCCGATGTTCGCCGCTACCTCAATCAATTCCTGATGGACCCTTACGTCATCGACTTGCCATGGGCGGTGCGGCGTTTGCTGGTGTCGCTGATCCTGATCAAGCGCCCTGAGCAATCGGCCAACGCCTACGCCTCGATCTGGTGGGAGGAAGGTTCGCCGCTGGTGGTGCTCAGCCGTCGACTGCAGCAGGCCATGACCGCCCAATGGACCCAAGGGCCGGTGGAATTGGCGATGCGTTACGGCGAGCCGTCCATTGAGTCGGCGCTGGTGCGCCTGGCGAGCCAGGGGCACAAGAAGATCACCCTGGCGCCGTTGTATCCGCAGTTCGCTGACAGCACCGTTACCACCGTGGTCGAAGAGGCCAAGCGGGTCGTGCGGGAAAAGAAGCTCGACGTGCAGTTCTCGATTCTCCAGCCGTTCTACGATCAGCCGGAATACCTCGACGCTCTGGTTGCCAGCGCCAGGCCGTATCTGATGCAGGATTACGACCACCTGCTGTTGAGTTTCCACGGCTTGCCGGAGCGGCACCTGACCAAGCTCGACCCGACCGGGTTTCATTGTTTCAAGGATGCCGACTGCTGCAAGAACGCGCCGCCGGAGGTCATTGCGACGTGCTACCGCGCCCAGTGCATTCGCACCGCCGAACTCTTCGCCCGGCAGATGGGGCTCAAGGACGGTCAGTGGTCGGTGTCGTTCCAGGCCCGACTCGGCCGCGCCAAGTGGATCGAGCCCTATACCGAAGTGCGCTTGGAAGAATTGGCCAAAAGCGGGGTCAAGAAGGTGATGGTGATGTGCCCGGCGTTCGTGGCCGACTGCATCGAAACCCTGGAAGAAATCGGTGACCGCGGGCGCGAGCAGTTCCGCGAGGCGGGGGGAGAGGAGTTGGTGCTGGTGCCGTGCTTGAATGATCAGCCGCAGTGGGCTGAGGCGTTGAGCAGGTTGTGCGAACGGGCACCGATCGCGTTGTAACATTCACGGGCCCTATCGCGAGCAGGCTCGCTCCCACATGGGGTGGGTTGTGTACACAGATTTTGTGACCAACCGAGATCCATTGTGGGAGCGAGCCTGCTCGCGATGGGGACTTGTCAGGCAACACATTCTAAAGCAGCGGCTCATCAGCCTTCTTCTGCTTCCAACCGTCATTACCCGGCAGCAACAGATTCAGCCCGATCGCCACCACCGCGCACAGCGCGATGCCTTTGAGACCGAAGTCATCCGGACCGGTGCCGGTCCCCACCAGCACACCGCCGATGCCGAACACCAGCGTCACCGAAACGATCACCAGGTTGCGTGCTTCGCCCAGGTCGATCTTGTGACGGATCAGGGTGTTCATGCCCACCGCCGCAATCGAACCGAACAACAGGCACAGGATCCCGCCCATGACCGGTACCGGGATGCTTTGCAGTAACGCGCCGAACTTGCCGATGAAGGCCAGCGCGATGGCGAAGATCGCCGCCCAGGTCATGATTTTCGGGTTGTAGTTCTTGGTTAGCATCACCGCGCCGGTGACTTCGGCGTAGGTGGTATTGGGCGGACCGCCAAACAGACCGGCTGCAGTGGTGGCAATGCCGTCACCGAGCAGGGTCCGATGCAGGCCGGGCTTTTTCAGGTAGTCGCGACCGGTCACGCTGCCCACGGCAATCACCCAACCAATGTGTTCGATGGCCGGCGCCAGGGCCACCGGCACGATGAACAGGATCGCCTGCCAGTTGAACGCGGGGGCGGTGAAGGCCGGCAGCGCGAACCACGGTGCGGCGGCGATTTTGGCGGTGTCCACCACGCCGAAGAAAAACGCCATGGCGAAGCCCACCAGCACGCCGGAGATGATCGGCACCAGACGGAAGATACCTTTGCCGAACACCGCGACGATCAGCGTGGTGAGCAGGGCCGGCATCGAGATCATCATCGCGGTCTGGTAGTGAATCAGCTCGGTGCCGTCGCCGGCCTTGCCCATTGCCATGTTCGCGGCAATCGGCGCCATCGCCAGGCCGATGGAAATGATCACCGGACCGATGACCACTGGCGGCAGCAGCCGGTCGATGAAACCGGTGCCCTTGATCTTCACGGCCAGGCCCAGGAAGGTATAGACGAAACCGGCCGCCATCACGCCGCCCATGGTCGCCGCGAGGCCGAACTGGCCCTTGGCGAGAATGATCGGGGTGATGAAGGCAAAGCTCGACGCCAGGAACACCGGCACCTGCCGCCCGGTGACGATCTGGAACAGGATCGTCCCCAAGCCTGCGGTCAACAGCGCGACGTTCGGGTCCAGCCCGGTGATCAACGGCATCAGCACCAGCGCGCCGAAGGCGACGAACAGCATCTGTGCGCCGGACAGCACCTGGCGCCAGAGCGGATCGTTGAACTCGTCCTGCATGCTCAGGCGTCCTTCTGCTTGGTGCCGAAGATCTTGTCGCCGGCATCGCCCAGGCCCGGGATGATGTAGCCGTGCTCGTTGAGTTTCTGGTCGATGGAGGCGGTGTAGATGGTCACGTCCGGGTGAGCGTCCTGGACCACCTTGATGCCTTCGGGGGCGGCGACCAGGACCATGGCGCGGATGTCGCGGCAACCGGCCTTTTTCAGCAGGTCGATGGTGGCGACCATGGAACCGCCGGTGGCGAGCATCGGGTCGATGATCATGGCCAGGCGTTCGTCGATTTCCGGTACCAGTTTTTCCAGGTAGGTGTGGGCCTGCAGCGTTTCTTCGTTGCGAGCCACGCCCACGGCGCTGACCTTGGCACCCGGAATCAGGCTCAGCACGCCCTCGAGCATGCCGATGCCGGCGCGCAGGATTGGCACCACGGTGATTTTCTTGCCTGCGATTTTCTCTACCTGGACCGCACCGGCCCAGCCGTCGATCTCGTAGGATTCCAGCGGCAGGTCCTTGGTGGCTTCATAGGTGAGCAGCGCACCGACTTCCTGGGCGAGCTCGCGGAAGTTCTTCGTGCTGATATCGGCGCGACGCATCAGGCCGAGTTTGTGTCTGATCAGCGGATGGCGGATCTCGAGGATGGGCATGGGGAAGGCTCCGGCGGCGGGCAAAAAAACCGGGCTAGATTAATCTATCCCGATGGCTTGTCCTATAGACAATACAGAACGTTAGTCCACAAACCCTTGATCTGGCCGGGCGGGATGCGTACCTTTGCCCGCTTTTCCGAACCTGCACCCCTGGAGAGCAACATGTCCGCTGATCTCGAGCATATCCGTCAAATCATGGCGGAGGCTGATTGCCTGTACACCGAAGCCGAAGTCGAAGCAGCCATTGCCCGGGTCGGTGCGCAGATCAACGACCAACTGGCCGACTCCAACCCGGTGGTGTTCTGTGTCATGAACGGCGGGCTGATCTTCTCCGGCAAGCTGCTGACCTACCTGAACTTCCCGTTGGAGGCGTCGTACCTGCATGCCACCCGTTATCGCAACGAAACCAGCGGCGGCGACCTGTTCTGGAAAGCCAAGCCGGAAGTCTCGTTCATCGACCGTGACGTGCTGATCATCGACGACATCCTCGACGAGGGGCACACCCTGGGCGCGATCATCGACTTCTGCCGGCATGCCGGCGCCCGCGCCGTGCACACCGCAGTGCTGATCGACAAGGACCACGACCGCAAGGCCCGTCCCGACCTGAAGGCTGATTTCGTCGGCCTGCCCTGCATCGACCGCTACATCTTCGGTTATGGCATGGACTACAAAGGTTACTGGCGCAACGCCAACGGCATTTTCGCCGTCAAGGGCATGTGATCGAATGACTCGCCCGGGTTTCCTGGACCAAACGCTGTTCGATGAGCTGGCCGAGAAGGCTGCCGATAGCCCTCGCGGGCGGCAGCACCACAACTTCCATCAGATGGACGAACCCTGTCATCGGATGGCGGTGGGGTTGCAACCGTCCACGTACATTCCGCCCCATCGTCACCTCGGTGCCGACAGGGCAGAAACCCTGCTGGTGCTCAGGGGACGTCTCGGTGTGTTGATCTTTGACGACGCCGGTGCGGTGATGGACAAGCGCATTCTCCAGGCCGGTGGTGATTGCCTCGGCGTCGACCTGCCGGCCGGGATGTATCACGGCCTGGTGGTACTGGAAGCCGACAGCCTGCTGTTCGAGTGCAAGGCCGGTCCTTACCGGCCCGTGGGCGAAGGCGAGCTGGCCCACTGGGCGCCCCGCGAGGGCGAGGCGGGTGTAGCTGAGTACCACGCCTGGATGCGTGCGCAGTTCGACTGAGCGCCGAACAGGCTATTTTGTGGGAGCAAAGCTCGCTCGCGAAACAGGCGCCTCGGTTTCGAAGGCAGACCGCGTCAGCTTCATCGCGGGCAAGCCTTGCTCTCACAAGCCGCCAGCCAATGCTCACTCTTGATCCGCGCCTGCTCCAGAGTCTGCACATACGCCAGTTGGCGCTGCTCGCGATGGATGCCGGCGCGGCGCAGCTTCAGGCGCACTCGCGGCGCGGTCGCTACCAGGATCAGGCCGATACCGTGCTTGCGGTAGTCCTTCAGGATATTTTCAAACGCAGCCAGTGCCGTCATGTCCAGCATCGGTACGGCGCTCATTTCCACCACCACGACGCGGACTCCCGGATCGAACCTGCGCAGTACATCCAGGGCCTTTTCTGCCGCACCGAAGAACAGCGGGCCGCGAATCCCGTAGCAACGCACATGCTCCGGCATGTCCAGCAACGCTTGATGAAAGTGCCGCGGCAGTTCGGCGCTGTCGGTCAGCTCGCTCATACGCTTGACGAACAGCCCGGCCGCCAGCAGCAGGCCGACGGAGACGGCCAGGACCATGTCGAACAGCACCGTCAGGCCCAGACAGGTCAGCAGCACCAGCACATCGCTGCGCGGGGCGATGCGCAAGGTGTGCAGCACGTGCCCGGCTTCGCTCATGTTCCAGGCGACCATTACCAGCAGCGCCGCCAGCGCGGCCATGGGCAGATAGCTGAACAGCGGCGCCAACAACACAATCGCCGCCAGTACCACGAGGCTGTGGATGATCGATGCCAAGGGCGAAGACGCACCGCTGCGCACGTTGGTGGCGCTGCGGGCAATCGCGGCGGTGGCGGTGATGCCGCCGAACAGTGGCGCCACCAGGTTACCCAGTCCCTGGCCCATCAGCTCTGCGTTGGGATCGTGCCTGCTGCCGGTCATGCCGTCTGCCACCACGGCGCACAACAGCGACTCGATGGCGCCGAGCATGGCGATGGCGAAGGCGGGTGCCAGCAGCTGTAGGATCAGGTCGTAGGACAGCACCAACGGACGACCCTGGCTGTCAGGAAGATTCCAGGGCCAGTCGAAGCTCGGCAGGAACGGTGGAATCCCGGGGTGGCTGACGCCATTGACCACATAGCTGAAGCGTTCCCCCAGCGTCGCCACCGGCCACCCGCCGCGCTCCAGTGCCAGCCCCAGCAGTGCCCCGACCAGCAGGGCGACCAGATGGCCTGGCACCCGCGGTACCCAGCGCGGCCAGACGATCAAGACCGCCAGGCACGTGGCACCGATGAGGCTGTCACCGAGGTGGCGCCCGGCAGTGCCACGATCAGCTCGCCCAGTTGTTCAATGTAGTGGCGGGCCTGGCCGGCAGTCGTCAGGCCCAATAGATCCTTCAGTTGCAGGGTGGCGATGACCACGCCGATGCCGGCAGTGAAACCGAGGATCACGGGATAGGGGATGTACTGGATCAACCGCCCGGCGCGCGTCAATCCCAAAGCGATCAGAATCAGCCCAGCCAGCATCGTGCACAACAGCAGGCCGCCTAGCCCGTACTGCTGGGTGATGGGCAGCAGGATCACCACGAATGCCGCCGTCGGCCCGCTCACGTTGAAACGCGAACCACCGGTCAGGGCGATCAGCGGTGCGGCCACCAGCACCGTGTACAAGCCGTGCTGCGGCGGCACGCCCACCGCGATTGCCAAGGCCATCGCCAGGGGGATGGCGATGATCCCGACCGTCAGCCCGGCCACCAGGTCGCCCCGCAGGCGTTCAAGGGTATAACCGGCCCGCCAGCTTTGACGCCAGGCGGCGAATAGAGGTGGCGCGGAGAAGGACATGGGTACTCCTCAAAAGGAATGGGCAAAAAATACCGAGTTCCCTGTGGTGAGGGACAGGATGATGGCCCTTTGAGTATGCCTCCTGCGGCGTCCCCCGGTGTTGACCTGGATCGTTTATTTTTACTGGCCATGCTCATGCTAGAGTGCGAGGCCAAGATCCCGGAGCCTGTCATGATTGTATCGATCCGCCGCCGTGCCGCCTTGCTTCTGATTTCCAGCCTGCCGCTGGTGGCCGTTGCCGCGCCGATGCACAGCCAGTTCCTGCCACCCGACGACCTGACGGTACGCCAGGAACAGCCCGAACAGCAGCAACTGCTGCAAGTCACCGAGTACTCGGTGGTACTGGGCAATCAGCGTCAGTCCAACCAGCAGCCGATACCGGTGACTTCGCCGTTGCTGGTGCGCCTCAAGGGCAAGCCCTTGAACAAGGGCGCCACCATCAATCAGGTGATCCTCAACTTCGATGGCGAAAGCAAGAGCCTGAAGAAGCCGGTCTTCGACGAGGCGAGCAAGACCCTGACCCTGTCTTATCCACAGGCGCATTATCGGGCGGTCATCGATCTGCTGCGCAACGACACGGTGTACGTGCAGTTCCTCAGCTATGCCAACGGCCACGTCTGGGCCGATCTGCACACCGGAGCGGTACACCCGCGTTGAGCGCCGGGGCCTGCCGGGGGTAAACTGCCAGCCCCGTGAACTGTGCGAGTTGGAGCCGGCAATGCGTAAAGACAAGAAACAAGTGATTGGTGACGAGATTGGCGATGAACAGATCAAGCTGTTCCTCAATTTCGAACCGGCCGATGCCATCTCGCCGTCGTTGCACAAACTGATCAAGGGTTACCGTGGCCTGCGGGTCGATGATTTCGAGCGTTTCCTGACCTTCTTCGTCGAAGCCGGCTATGACCTCAATGGCAAGGATGAACACGGTAACGATTTTGTTGCGTTGATCCAGGATCAGCGTAATGCCGAGGAATACATCGAGTTGGTCAAAAAGGCGCGCGGTTGAGCTGGTCAGAGCGGATTTGACGCCTTTCGGGGCGTTTGATCACCTTCCTTTAGTTTTCTAGTAGTCCTTTTAAGAAATGTCCGAAAGGTTATGTCACCATTCGGACTGTTCTGTTTTAGTTAGACTTCCATTACTTTTGCGTTGGGACCGGATGGTTTCAATTCAATCGCTTTAATGGAGCTGTATTCATCATGGAAGATAAAAGTAAATGTATTGCTGGGGCGTTGTTGGCCTTGCTCGGTTGCATGGCAAGTTCGGTTTCCAATGCATTCGATGAGATCGTCAATGTGGAGATTTTCAACGCAACGTCGGCAACGATTGTTCCCGGCAGCGACTTCACCTGGACCCAGGACCCGGCCAATGCAGGCCATGGCTTTTCGGTAAGTCCCGGCGCGAGTCAGGAACTGACCTATTACCTGCCACAGTCGCGCGCCGAGCGGGAGTCTTTTACCTACACCCAAGGCAGTCGCAAGTGCCATTTCAGTTTCGGACACATCGCCAAAGCTCCGGTGAGTGATGAGCAAACAATGCCTTATCGCCGTTGGGTTGATGCACAACCCAAGGATTTCTGTGTCGCAGAGTTGTTTGAGATTGATGATGACGACGATTACGTTCGTCATGGCGGAACACGCATCAAGTTCAGCATGAAATAAACACGGAAAATAAAAAGCCTCCATCAGTTGGAGGCTTTTTATTTATAACGAGACAATATCAGGCGTAACTTTGAGCCTTGCTGTCTTCGACCAGTTCCAGCGCGATGTTGTTCTGCGCGTTGATCTTGCGATACAACGTCGCGTCGGTTTCCAGCACTTTTTCCCGGGCCGGGAAAATTTCCGCGAGCTTGGCCGCCCACTCTCCCTTGGCCTTGTCCGGGAAGCAGCGCTCGATCAGGTCCAGCATGATCGACACGGTCACCGAAGCGCCTGGCGATGCGCCAAGCAGGGCGGCGAGGGTGCCGTCCTTGGCTGCTACCAGTTCGGTACCGAACTGCAGGACACCACCTTTCTTCGGGTCTTTCTTGATGATCTGCACCCGTTGGCCGGCCACTTCCAGGCGCCAGTCCTCGGCTTTTGCTTCGGGGTAGAAGCGACGCAGGGATTCCAGGCGCTGCTCCATGGACTGCATCACTTCGCTGATCAGGTACTTGGTCAGGTCCATGTTGTCCCGGGCTACCGCCAGCATCGGGCCGATGTTGCCGGCGCGTACCGACAGCGGCAGGTCCATGATCGAACCGTGCTTGAGGAACTTGGTGGTGAAACCGGCATAGGGTCCGAACAGCAGGGATTTCTTGCCGTCGACCACGCGGGTATCCAGGTGCGGCACCGACATCGGCGGCGAGCCTACGGCAGCCTGGCTGTAGACCTTGGCCTGGTGGTGCTTGACTACTTCCGGGTTGTCGCAACGCAGCCATTGGCCACTGACCGGGAAGCCGCCGAAGCCCTTGCTTTCCTCGATGCCTGAGGCTTGCAGCAACGGCAACGCCGCGCCACCGGCACCCAGGAAGACGAACTTGGCATCGACGTCGCGGCTGCTGCCGGAGTTGACGTCCTTGATGCTCACGGTCCAGCCGCTGCCGTTGCGCTTGAGCCCGGTGACGCGCTTGCAGTACTTGACCTGGGTGCCTGGCGCGCTGGTCAGGTGCTTGAGCAGTTGGTTGGTCAGGGCGCCGAAGTTGACGTCGGTGCCGTTCATGACCCGGGTGGCGGCGATGACTTCATCGGCCGGACGCCCCGGCATCATCAGCGGCATCCACTCGGCCATCTTGCCTTTGTCTTCGGTGTATTCCATGTCGGCGAAAGCGTGATGCTGGCTCAGCAGCTCGAAGCGCTTCTTCAGGAACGACACGCCTTTTTCGCCCTGCACGAAGCTCAGGTGCGGCACCGGCGCGATAAAGGACTTGGAGGAGCCGAACGTGCTTTTCTGGGTCAGGTACGTCCAGAACTGCTTCGACACCTCGAACTGGGTGTTGATGTGCACGGCTTTCTTGATGTCGACACTGCCATCGGCCGCCTGCGGCGTGTAGTTCAGCTCACACAGCCCGGCGTGGCCGGTACCGGCGTTGTTCCAGGGGTTGGAACTCTCCGCAGCACCGGAATCCACCAGCGCGACCACTTCCAGCGAGATCGCGGGGTCGAGCCCCTTGAGCAGCACGGCCAGGGTGGCACTCATGATGCCGGCCCCTACCAGAACTCCATCGACTGCTTCGTTATGCGCC
>Ga0157373_10004393_pt1 | contig 10626 bp, 8 predicted proteins | sample C65metaG_FD_113460 | JGI IMG/M metagenome (GOLD analysis project Ga0157373, IMG submission 113460) | Corn rhizosphere microbial communities from Kellogg Biological Station, Michigan, USA - C6-5 metaG | ecosystem: Host-associated > Plants > Roots > Rhizosphere > Soil | place: USA: Michigan...
AACGGATCGCGGCCGTGATCGCCGCGAGATCGTCGGTGCCGATCTCGAAGCTGGCCGAGTAACGGGCCTCGACATAGGCGCGCTTGGTCAGTTCAAAGCGGCGCCTGTCGAGCTTCGTCGCGCGCGGCCAGCTGTCGATCAGGCGCGGCTCCTTGTCCTCGGCCAGCGAGCGCAGGAACTTGAGGTTGTGCGACCGCGGCACGTAGTGCGTGTGGACGAGCAGGAAGCAGGTGTAGGCCCGTTCCGCCGCCTGATGCAGAGTGAACGCCGCATCGTTGTTGTGTCCCTTGCCGATGTAGAAATCAGCGCCTTCGAGTGCCGTATCGATCTTTCTAAGCCAGTCTGCAAAATAGCTGCTGGCCATTTCATAGGCATCGCCCGCCGTCAGCGGCATGGGGGCGGCAAGCTCGCTGCCGGGCAACTCGTAGAGCACGATCCCGTCGCGCGCGATATCGACCCAAAAGTACTCGCCCCGCGTGAGCCCCCGGTTCACCTCCTCGAGCGTGTGGACGATGATGTTCACCGGCCGCGCGATCGCGGCATCGCGCAGGATCTTGTCCTCGGCGACGTACCAATAGTCCGCAATATCGGTGAGGTCCTTGTGGCTGACGATGATCAGCAGATCATAATCGGACTGATAGCCGTTCGCCGCCTCATCGACCCAGTCATCGCGCGCATAGCTGCCGAAAAGGATGACCTTCTCGACCTTGCCGTTCTTCTTCCATGGCTGCGTCGCTCGCGAAATCGCGATGGCGAACTCGTCCATCAAAATCCGCGTCACTCGCGCCAGTTCTTCCTGCTGCGTCTGCGGAAGATGATCGACGTCAGTGCGCATTGTCAGATTCTCGCGATCTGCTGCGTAGGAAGCAAGCTCCGATTTGAGGTTACCGGCGATATCAAGCGCTTCCTCGCCGAAGTGGACGATCAAATGATCGCCATCCCCATCAAACTCGTTTTGAACGAGCTCGCGAAGCACATCACGAAGCACATCACTAGCATCGTGGCCCGCCACGAACTGCTCGACCACGCTGGCGCCAATGCTGGTGCGCCGTTGATTTCCGAAGTCGGGGGGCGACCATGCGCCATTTCCACTCTGGGTCAAACCCGACCTGACCCGGGACTCGGCCCCCGAGCCGGCGGCGCGTCGCCCGGCTACCGCAGCTGTCCTCTTCGCGCTCAGGCGTGCGCCCTTGGGTTGCTTCGTTTCGCCTTCGTCCGGCCAATCCGCCCGCTAATTGCCGAGCGTTTCCCCCTAGCCGCATGTGCCTTTCCGGACAGCATGCGAAATGAGCGCAGCGTGGCGACCTCTTCCGGGTGCCGCGCGAGCAACTCGATCAGGCCCACGGCCGCATCACTCGGCGGCGTGCGTCCGCTTTCATACTTCTGAAAAGCTCGCTTGCCGCCACCGATGATCACGCCAGCTTCCTCCTGCGTCAGCCCGAGCTTCTTTCGAACCGACTTCACATGCGCCGCATACTCCTCGCGCAGAGTCTTAAAGGCTTCGTTGAGGACCTTGAGATCCGCGCCGCTGTGGATCGCGTCGCCATCATCCTCCGGATACCAGCCCGGAACATCGATCTCTCGTGACAGCGAGCCAACGTAAACAGTCTGCGGCCGCACATCGCGCCGCAGCACCTGACCGGTCTCCGGATGAACACGCTTCTCACTCACTTCAAACCTCCTTGAACGACGTCAGTACAACGCCGATCGGCGTTTCGCCGGCAAACTTCAGATACAGGTGCAGGCCATCAAAAGGGATTGTGTAGGTATCGTGCCAAACCTTCGAATTCGGGGGATTATGCGCCGTCTCCGACTTTACGAAATCTCCCGGCTCCAGCGCCTGCACAACATCGACAATATCCTCCAACGAATAGCCTATCGCCTGAGCATCGCGGATCGCCGATGTCGTGGCCTCAAGAGAGTCGGCATCAGCAAATCTTTCTTGGATGGCAGCCAGCTCGTGATGGGGCTTTCGCTTTACCGTCATGGTGTATACACCTTAAAGGTCACTTTGGCAAGTACCCACCATTGAACGCTATCCTCGGGAAGCGGCTTTCACGATCACACGAACCTCATCCAGGTGGTCGCTCCACCATTGGTGCATAGCGACCCGCTCTTCCCAATAGAAACCGCGATTGTAGATGCCACGGATCGCGTTCGTGTCGGCATGGGCGAGCGATCTCTCAATCGCGTCCGGACTCCATTTACCGCTCTCGTTGAGCAGGGTGGAGGCCGTGGTACGCAGCCCATGGGCCGTAATCTCACCCGCCCCATAGCCCATTCGCCCTAATGCCTGGTTGATCGTGTTCTCGCTCAATGGCCGACGCGAAGTATGGGAATGCCGAAAGCACCTAGCCGTGGGGGCCGGTCAGGGCAGCCAGCTCGGCGAGGTAAGCCAGCACCTGTCGCGATAGTGGGACCGCATGAGGCCGACGCATCTTCATTGTCGCGCTGTTCTCACCCTGATTGTCGCGCCGCATGGCGACGGCCCGTCCTTCTGCGACCATCTTTTCGATGTACTCCCTGGCAATGTCCCCGAAGGTGTTCGCCGCCGCGAATTGCGCCAGCAGCTTCTCGCGTTGACGCTCGGTCAAGGGATCGATGCCGTCCCGCAGTTTCTGGCGCGCCTCGTCACGTTTGCGGCGAGCCTCGGCCAAGCTGACCTCGGGATAAGGGCCCAGGGCTATACCCTTGTCCTTGCCGGCAAAGCGATACTTGAGCCGCCAGAGCTTCGCCCCGCCAGGTCTGACCTCAATGTACAGACCGCGCTCGTCAGTCTTCTTGTAGATCCGGTCCGCTGGCTTCAGCGCGCGAATCTCAAGATCCTTGAGTTCCATCGCTATCCTCCTTCATCGGCCATGATGACGGCGAGGCGATTCACCCTGGCAATGGGGGCGTGGGGCCACCGTTTAGATGGGGGTCCCGGTGGCCCCAATTGGTGGCCCCATTTTTGGGGGCATCGTGTGAAATTTCGTGAGATGACGTCGGACTTGGCCAGCCGGAAAATGGCAGAATTCCGCTATTTGTCGACGTTTTGGGATGTCTTGGAAGGGGTAAATGGTGCCCAGAAGAGGACTCGAACCTCCACGGGGTTTCCCCCGCCGCCACCTGAAGACGGTGCGTCTACCAATTCCGCCATCTGGGCACTCGGGTAGGGCGCGGCCTTTAGGGGGTGTCGAGCGCGCCTGTCAACTTAGCGATATCCGAATTTGCGACGGCTTCCGGTCGCAAGCTTGTCGACTTCTCCAAACGGGGTGAGAACTACGGGCGTCCACCCTTCCACACCGACACCGTTTCGCTGTCGGCATCGATGCGGACCCAGTCGCCGGTCTCGATGGCCTCGAGCGGATCGGTGTCGAAATCGGTCATGCTGGGTACCCGCAGCACCACCGCGCCGAGCGCGGCCTTGGTCGTCATGACGTTGAACAGCAGGCCGATCGGCGCCTTTCCGGCCAGCCGCGAGGTGTGGAAGGCGACAGACCAGCCGGACGAGCCTTTCGCGCCGGGAAAGACGAGGATCTTGCCGGCGAAGCTCTGGCCGCGCAGCTCGTGGTGCGTCTCGATGATCTCGCCCTTCAGTGCATTGACGCCGCCCCAGCCGGAGATCGCCTGGCGCGTCACCAGGGCTTCTCCTTCGGTGACGCCGCCGACGACCTTGCGGCCGCGGATGACCACGTCGGGGGACCGAACGTCGACGGTCGCCATCAGTTCAGCCTCCCGTTCCAACGGCCGGTGCACGCGGCGTCGATGCATTCCTGCGTGGTGCCGAACCAGCCTTCGATGCCCATGATCGCCGGAAGGTAGTGCGTCTGCTTGGCGCTGTCGAAAGCCGCGACGCGCGTTCCCGGCGGCACGGCCTGGCTGATCGCCGAGCAGGTGTCGGTCATCAGCTTCGCGCCGGCCTTGCGGATGATGTCGGCCGAGCCGCTCGCCTCGGCGGTCGCTTTCACCGCCCGGCTCGTGAAAATCCACAGGTTGCTGTTCTCGTGCACCGTGCGCCCCTCGAGCAGGCGCGCGGCCTCGGCGAGCTGGTCGGCCGAGTAGTGAGGACAGCCGAGCATGACGTAATCGACGTCGCGGCTTTCCCCGATGCTGTTCAGCCGCTCGTAGGTGGCCTGGCGCTCCTTCGGCCCGTACGTGAACCGCTCTCCGCGCGCGGCGCCGCCGAAAGCCGCCTCGACGCTCGGCGCCTCGGGCGTGATGCCGGCCATGTGATACATCTCGACGCCCCCTGACGATGCGGCGGCGGCGCCGAAGTGCTTGTGCTTGATCAGCGCCGGACCGGCGATGGCGCCGTCGAGGACGGGAATTGCGTCCTCCACCGCCCCTCCTGTGAAATAGCCGAGCAGACCCCACTCGAAGATGGAATCGACCGGCACCTCGACATCGATGAGGTGCTGGCCCTTGCGGAACTCGTCCCTGTGAAAGCCCCAGTTGGGTACGCGCTTGGCGAGCATCGCCGAGCTGGTCGATTCACGCCCCTCGCAATTGGTGCGCCCGCCGACGACCGAGTTGCACAGGACCACCGCGCTCGATTCCATCCAGGCGCAATGCTCGCCCATCACCGGCATGTTTCCGGCAAGGTACGGGGTGCAGGTCTTCAGGACCTGGATGCCGTGGCCCGCGACCTCGCGCTCGTCCGCCTGGAAATTGGCGAAGGCCTCCTCGCTCATCCCCTGGTCGCGCCAGAGCTCGGGGTCCATGCCGCCCTGGAGATGGCAGGCGAAGCCGCTGATCCGCGGCACGTCCACCGCCTCGTCGGAATCGAGGTCGAAACGCGAGAACACAGCGCGGTAATCGCCGCCGTCCTCGGCGTAGTAATCCTTGATCCACTTGGGAGACGACCCGGGCACGCCGGCGATGTTGTCGGTGTAGACGAAATCTTCCGCGCCGAGCGCCTCTCCGTAGCGAATGAGGAGGTCCATGGCCTTGGCGACCGCCGCTCCGTGCGCGCCGTCGCGCATCGCCTTTTCTTCGTCGGTCAATCGCATGGTCATCGCCTACTCCTCTTCGGGCACCAGCACGCCGCCTGTCGACATGTCGCGCACATCATGACGGAAGGTGTCGAGATAGCCCGTCGCCTCGGTCTTCCAGCCCGGGCCGTTCCGGCGGGCCAGTTCATCAGGCGGCACGTTCACGTCGATGCTGCGCTTCTCGACGCTGATGGTGATCACGTCGCCATCGCGGATCTTGCCGATGGGGCCGCCGGTTGCCGCCTCGGGATGCACTTCGGCCACCGTCAGGCCCTTGAGGCACAGGCCCGAAAGCTGCCCGTCGGTGACGAAAGCGGTGGTCTTGGCAAGGCCGGCCGCGTCGAGCGCGAACAGGATCACGCTGGCGCTGCCGCCCATTGCCGGGCCGCCTTTCAAGCCCTGGTTGCGGGCGACGACCACGTCGCCGGGCTGCACCACCTTGTCCTCGATCGCCTGCATGCATTCGGCCGTGCTTTCGAACACGCGCGCGGGGCCGGTAAACTCTTCGGGTCTTGAACCGTCGCGGATGCCGAGGCGCACGACCGCGGTTTCCGCAAAGCTCCCCGAGAGGATGGCGATGCTCGGGCCCGGCCCGACGGGGTCGTCGAGGCCGTGGATCGTGTCGGGGCCGGGAATTTCGTAACCTTCAAGGTTCTCGGCGAGAGTCTTCCCGGTGCAGGTAAGCGCGCTCGTGTCGATGCGGCTTTCGAGGCGTTTGAGCACCGCCTTCGCCCCGCCGGCGTCTTCGAACTGCTCGATCCGCACGTCACCGGTCGGGCGAACGGCGGAAAGGACGGGCACGTCGCTCATCTCTTCCCACAGCGCGAACACGTCGAGACCGTTGTGTGCCTCGATCGCCACCGCCTGGAGGTGCTTGATCGCGTTGATCGAGCCCGACACGGCGAGCACCGTCGCAATAGCGTTGCGGAAGGCGCCTTCGGTAAGGATTTGCCGCGGACGCAAGTCCTCGTGGACCATCTCGACGATCCGCCGCGCCGCCGCGCGCGCGTTCGCCTGCATCTTCGGGCTGTTCGCGCGCACCGGAGCGTGGCCGGGCAGGCACATGCCGAGCGCCTCGACCGTGGAGTGCATGGTATTGGCCGTCGCCATGCCGGCGCACACGCCGGGGCCCATGATCGCGTTCTCGGCCATCGCGGCGATGGGAAACTTGGGTTCGCGCCCGAACCGCTCGCCGATCGTCCCCGACCACACGTCCTCGACGTCGACCGGCTCGCCATCGATTTCGCCCGCCGGCTGATAGCCGCCGATGACGAGGATCGTCGGGATGTTGAGCCTCGCGGCCGCCATGAGGTGCCCGGGCGGGGTCTTGTCGCAGCTCGTCAAGCAAATCATCCCGTCGAGCAGCGCGGCCTCGACCTGGACCTCGATATCGTTCGCGATGATGTCGCGCCCGGCAAGGATGTAGCTGCCGGCCCTGGCAGCGCCGGTGATGAAATCCGACGGCGCGGCGGTGCGCACCTCGAACGGCACGCCGCCCGCGGCGCGGATCTCCTCCTTCACCATTCCGGCGATGCCGTCGAGGTGGGCGTAGCAGATCGCAAGCTCGCTCGAGCTGTTGACGACCGCGATCTTCGGCTTCTCCATGTCTTCCTGGGAGAGGCCGAGCGCCTTCCAGTTGGCGCGACGGCTGGGGGAGTTGGCGGCGAGGCTGCGCAGCGTCATGGGGCGACCTTTCTTCAAAAATATTCGTCGCGCTGGATCGGCAGCGAGTTCAGCCGCTTCACGGGGACGCGAATGTACTACGATTGGCGAGGTGGGAGAACAGGCAGGCTCTTGCGTGGGCCCCTTGCCCTCCCACCCCCGGGGGGTCCTTTTTAGAAGTTTGCGCGAATTCCGCCCTTGAAGAAGCGCCCGACCGGATTGAACAGCACGTTGTTGCCGCTGCCGTTCGCGCCGGGGAAGCGCGGCGGGTCTTCATCGAATACGTTGTCGACGCCGAGGTAGAGCTCAAGCCCCTTCGTCCAGGCCGGGTGCAGCCGCACGGTCGCGAGAAGGTCGATGAAGATGCGCGACGGCACCGAGTTGGTGTTCACGCTGTTCGGATTCGACAGCGAGAAGTTGGGATCGCCAGGCTCGACGAAGGTCGGATAGAAGAAGCCCTTGTTGATCCACCGCGCGTGCGTCGACAACGAGAACCTCTCCCCCAGGTCGAGCCGCGCCGTGGCGTCGACCGTCCAGTCCGGAATGCCCGCCGGCGTGCCGCCACGAAGGCCCGTCTGCCCGGCCCGATCGGTCGGTCCGACAGCGTCGATCGTGATCAGGTCCTTGACGTAGTTCGCAAGCACCACGAACGAGAGCTTGTTGTCGCCGCCGAGCGGCTGATTGTAATTCAATTCGAAATCGATCCCGCGCGCGATCAGCTGGTTCACGTTCTGGATCGTGTCCCTGATATTGGTCACGTTGTTGTTGGCGTCGCGCGTGATCAGCGAACAGCTCAGCGGATCGCCGGCGACGCAGCGATTGACGATATTCTGCTGGCCGAGCGTGCTGATCGCATCCTTGATGTTGATGTCGTACCAGTCGACCGAGGCGCGGAACCGGCCGAGGAAACCGCCTGTCGGCTGCAGGACCACGCCCGCGGTAAAGGTGTCCGCCTTCTCGGGCCGCAGGTTCGGGTTGGAGCCCGTGGTGATCGGCACGATCACCTGGACGCCGCCGTTGCCCGTATCGGTGAGGATGCCCGTGCCGGTGGTCTGCGGTCCGAACAGCTCGGACACGTTCGGCGCCCTGATGTCGCGCGAGCGGGTGACCCTAAAACGGATTGCGTCGATCGGCTCCCAGACGCCGCCGAACTTCCAGGTCGTCGCATTGACGGTGCTGCTGGGCTGGAAATCGCTCGAGCGCTTGTAATGGGTCCGCCGCGCCGCGCCGTTGAGGCTGAGCTCGCGGGTGAACGACAGGTCTCTCAGGATCGGCACCTCAACCTCGCCGTAGACCTCGCTGACCTGGATCTGGCCGGAAATGACCGATCCGTTGCCGGTGTTGAAGAAGCCGCCGACGCGGGAGATCGCGTCGGTGTCGCCCTTGACGTCGTCGCTGCGATACTCGGCGCCGACCGCGACGCCGAGCGGACCTGCCGGCAGGTTTACGAGGTCGCCGGAAAGGTTCGCGGCGACCACGTGCTCGTTGGTGACATTGGTCTGGAAGCCGGACCCCGTCACGTAGGCTTTCGCCGCCGAGAAGGTCGAGCCGTTGGCGTAGCCGAAGGGATTAAGCGGCACGCACGCCGGATCGTCGTTCGCCGGGTTGGCATCGGCGTTGATGCGGCAGACCGGCTGCCCGTTGAGCGTGGTCGCGTCGAGGGCGTTTTTGATGTTGGCCGTGATCGTGTTGTTGGTGAGGTCGCCGCGGAAGCTGTTGCGGCCGTACTGGTAGTACATGTCGGCGCTCCAGCTGCCGCCGATATCGTACTTGGCCGAGGTCACGACACGGAACAGGTTGTCCTTCACGTGGATCTGCGTCGGGCCGATGTCGTCGAAGCCCTTGCCGAGCGTGAAGCTGGTGAGGCCGCTGTTGGCAAGGATCGTCGGGATGTCGAGGGTCGGATCGCTCGAGCGCGGCAGGAACGGGTTGTCCGCCCGGATCACAATCGCGTTGCTGCGGTAGGCGCTGCTGCGATGGCGACCCTCGCTCTTGCCGACGTTGACGCCGACCTCGAAGGTCAAGTCCGACGTTGCGTCCCAGGTGAGGTACCCCATGGTACTGTAGCGCTGCGACGGGGAGACGATGGGGAAATCGAAATAGGGGTTGTTCTCCGCCGGGCCGCCGCCTTCGCCGCCGTACATCCAGATCGAATTGACCAGCGAGCCGAACTGGAAGCGGCGCGGCGTCCCGTCGGCATTGAAGGTGATGCCGTCGATCGCCCTTAAGAGCGGCACGTCGCGCCCGACGAACGCGCTCGAGGGAGGCGTCGTCACGCCGTTGAACGTCGCGCTCCAGGTGTTGGCGTTGGGCAGGATGTTGCTCGCCGGGATCGTCGGCACCTGGCCGGGCGCGAGCGGATTGCGGCCGACGATGATGAGGCCGTTGGCGCACCAGTCGCGCTCGCGGCAGGCGCCGACGCCGTTCGACTTTTCCCATTCCCCGCCGACGACGAGGTGCAGGTTGGAGCCGACCTGCCAGCCGGCTTCGGCCCCGAACTGGCGGGTGAAATCGTCGTTCTTGTCGGTGACGCCGAGCTCGGCGTTGAACTTGTAACCGGTGTACTTCTTGTCGATCAAAAGGTTGACCACGCCGGCGACCGCGTCGGAGCCGTACACGGCCGAAGCGCCGCCGGTGACCACCTCGGCGCGCGACAGCATGATCGAGGGGACCATGTTGGTGTCGACCGTGGCCTGGGTCGTTGCCGGCACGAAACGCTTGCCGTCGACAAGCGTCAGAGTCCTGACGGCGCCGAGGCCGCGCAAGTCGAGGACGCGCCCGCCGATGTTCTGGCCCGGCCCCGCGTTGAGGCCCGAGGTTGCCGGCGTCGACGACGCGCGGAACTGGGGCAATTCGTTCAAGGCGTCGCCAACGTTTGTGAGTCCGCGATCCTTCAGCCGCTCGGCCCCCAGGATCGTGACCGGCGTCGGCCGGTCGAAATTCGACTGGATGCGCGAGCCGGTGACGACGATCCCCTGGTCCGAGCTGTCGCTCGCCGTCGCGGCGGGAGGGCTCGCCTGCGCCGCGTCGGCGGGCGGCGGGGTGCTCGCGTCCTGCGCGAAGGCGGGGCCAAAACCGACCGCGCCGGTGGCGATCGCCACGGCCAAAGTCGAAACGCGTACGCTCTTGATGGAAACCGACATGGTCTGCTCTCTCTCCCTGCGGATCGTCTTATCACTGGTTCGATCTCGCACTTTGGGCTAGGCCAACGACTGTGTGTCGAGAATAGCGCTTATCGCGACGCCACCATTCTCGAATCGAGAACGATGGATAACCTATTAAACGTCAGGACTTTTGTCGCCGCTGCTCGCCTGGGAAGCTTCGCGGCTGCCGCGCGTTCGCTGGCGATTTCGCCCTCGGTGGTGTCCAAAAGGATCAATCAGCTCGAGCACGAGTTCCGCGCGAGTCTGTTCCATCGCTCCACCCGGGACCTCCACCTGACGGAGGACGGGACGCGTCTGCTTCCCCGCTGCATCAAGCTGCTCGCCGAATACGACGAGATGCGCGACGTCGCCTCGGCCGCCGAGATTTCTGGGCTGCTGCGGATCGAGGCGCCAGGGTCGGTGACCGCGCTGATCCTGGGGCCCATCCTGTGCGACTTCCTCGCCGAATACCCCGCGATCGACCTCGACCTGAGATTGACCGATCGCCTCGACAATCCGCTCGCCCGCAACTGCGACCTGACGATCGGGACGCGGCCATCGACCGACGAGAACGTCCGCGATTACCCGCTGATGCCCTATCCGTGCGCGGCCTACGCCAGCGACACGTACATCGCGGCGCGGGGGAGCCCCAATCACCCCGGCGACCTCAGGGGACACGATTGCCTCGTGTCGCTGCTTCACGGAAAGACCTGGCATTTTTACAGCGACGAGGGCGATGTCGCGCTCACCGTGCGGCCGCGCCTTTCGGTCAACGACACGATCATCCTGCGCGAAGCGGTAAGGCGGGGCCTCGGCATCGCGATCTTGCCCTCGTTCTTTGCCGACGA
>Ga0157373_10004394_pt1 | contig 10626 bp, 8 predicted proteins | sample C65metaG_FD_113460 | JGI IMG/M metagenome (GOLD analysis project Ga0157373, IMG submission 113460) | Corn rhizosphere microbial communities from Kellogg Biological Station, Michigan, USA - C6-5 metaG | ecosystem: Host-associated > Plants > Roots > Rhizosphere > Soil | place: USA: Michigan...
ATCAGGGATATATTTTGCTCCAGTTCCTTAAGAGTATGATTCAAAAAATCAACCCCATAAGCCGAAAATACAGCCTTCTCATCCCTCAGTAATTCAAAAAGATAATCCATTACCTCCCTGGCATTTCTGTTATCAAAACGTTCAGCCCCACCATAACGGATTGAGAATGACCCTGTTTTTGTCTGATCATCATGAACATAGGGTATTTCGGTATAGACATTACCCAGATTATCCCACAGCTTGTTCAAGCTGAGAAAGTGGTCATGCTCCGGAAGTTTGAGCGGTACAATATCTGTCATCATTTTTAACCGGTGCTTGAAATCGTGCACCTTCTTATTGACAACCGGGAAGGCATTTACAACAATATGCAGCTCATCAAGCATTGCATGGGTAATGGCGACAGGAAATACGACTTTAAACCACAATATGGGCACTGTAAAGTGCTGAAGATTTTCCTGGCTAAAAAAGTTCTCAAATTCTTTGGGATAAATTTGCAGTCGCGGCGGCTGCGCCCGGTCATTTGCGATTGTCAGGAATCTGTTGGAGTAGATGGCATCAATATCTTCTGCGATTAGATTTAGTAAATCATGATGATCAAAAGGCGATGTAGTGCTTTTATCACTATCGAGGTAATATTGATAACCTGCCATGTTTACGGGCAGGCTATCCTGAAACCACTGACTAAGCGCAAGGAGTTCATAGCTGTTCTCCTCTACCTGATAGTTACGCCAGTCAAAATAAAAATTCATACCCTGGTATGAGTCTATTCTTTCCGGTACCTGAATACCCAGATAAACTGTATTGTTCTCCATTCTACGCCCCGGCAACGTTTGGCTGAGAAAAGACTTATCAGCCCTGGCATCAACACGGAATAGATTGTTCCCGTTAGCGATATAAGCTACATCAGCATTAAACAACTTCAGGGGCTTGAGCGAACTAAAAAAGATCTCCCTGCCGGCTCCTTCCTTACCACCTTCCATCACCTGCATTTTCTGCTTATAGAAAAACTGGTCTTTCTCAGTTATCGTTTCTGTCATTTCTACGGTTGTAGCATGCAGGATTGCATGGGCAGGCAGCGCCGAGGTAAGCAAATCTGAAGCCAGCACCCTTGATATTTTATCGAGCAGCTTATTCTCCAGGTTCTTCAGCTCATTGGAAACATTAAAGAGCTCTGTGCTGAGTGCCTCGATCAATAATTTGACCAGCGGATCAAAATCTGCTGCATTCTTGATATTCCAGTAATCGCGTGCATTTTTCAAAATCCGGTTACTGATCTCGGCTTTTGAGGAATAAAATATATTTTCCATTGTGGTTGTAATTAGATGATAATGCAGCTAGCCGCATAGGGGACTAAGAAATATTGATGTATTGAAATAATAATTTTCGCCGGTCAGCACTATCTTACCTTTCAGAGAGATACTCACCTTTTTTTTCAGTCCCCGGTAATGCATCCCCTGGTAGGTTTTCTCCACCTCTGCAAGCTCAACATTCAGCTCCACTTCATTTAATCTGGGTTCATTATAAACCAGCGAACTGAGTAATGAACGCTTGAACTTTTCCTCCCAGATCGTTTCACTCACGATCAGTTCAAAGTCGAGATCCCAGATCTCACAGCCAAAATCACGATCGAAACGGTGCTCCCCAAATCTGGTGAAAATCATGAGCTCAATATGCTGAGATATGGATTTCCCGAGCTCTGAGGGCTCTAAATCCGAACCGGAAAACACACGGCCTAACCGGAAGGGTTTTTTATACAATAAAGACGACATATAATAGTTTTATATTAACTGATACAGATATTAATTACTTCAGACATTATTTTATTCATGAAAAGCTAATTTATAACGTATTCACCACAACTATTATTCTATAAGATAACAAACATATTATAACACACACATACAGGCTATGAAACCTTTAAACATTAATGAAATCAACAAATCATATCAAAATTTTATACTAAACTTTATTAATTTAATAATAATATCTGTTTTTTGCATTTTCATATTCCTTTTAGCATCAGAACACGAGTATGAGATTCTTGAGAAAAGAGTCCGGCAAACGGATGCGCTGTTCCTGAGAAGAAAAGAGATTAACCTGTTAACTGACGAGCTACTTGCCAGATTCCAGCAGCTATCAACTTATCATACTGTCAGCTCCGAATCACTAAATAATCAGTCGATCCTGATGGGAGATATACAAAATATAAATTTCCGGATTAAAGATATCCTCAAGCTGTATCCATCTGACGCAGCCAGCTTCCAGCTGTATCAAAAGATGACGGATGATATTACCCAGATGGCTGCAGTCCAGGATTCCTTAAATGCAACCAAATTCCAGATTGAAAACATACGCAATCAGCTGGAAACCTGCTTAAATGCCAATCACAGGGTTGAAGGAAAATTGAAGGCAGGGATTTTTGGACATTAATGATGATGATAAAACTAAGCGTAAAAGAGCGTAGGGAGCAGTTTCTATTTCTCATTGGTATATTCTTCTTCAGCACTATTCTGTTCAGCATTGTGCTTTTTCATGATTTCGGTGCCGAGAGAACCGTTTCTTCTGCAGAACTCACAGAGAAACTGCAGCAGGATAAGGATTTTGAAAGTACAGTCAGGGAACAAAGGGCAACTGTGGATACTACCTATAAACAGATTATCAGGTTTGATCCCGGCGTACAGGCGGTTTTTCTCGAAAATGATATCAGAAATGAACTGGCATCTATCAAATCCGCTTACCAGCGAAGAGCATCAGATCAGCGCTACAAGACCTTTCTTCAAGCCTCACAACTGTACAGCAGCATGTTCTATAACAGACGTGAACTAAAAGGAAACAGCAAAGACCTGGAAAGACTCAGCAAATCACTCGAGGATTGTAAACTTTCTACCACTCAGCTCAGGCAGAGCATCGGTAACCAGAACAGATAACATTTATTATAAATTCCATATGTCCGACACGACCATCAAACAGGGAAAATCAGTCAGCAGCAATTCACAGGGATATTTCCTGCTCTACATTTTCATTGCCATCCTGCTGCTAACCGCCATTATCTTTATTTTTAAAACTTCCTTTTTTGCGCAGCCTGCAATTGACGCCAGGATACTTAAAGATGAGCTGTATCTGAACGAAAAAATTGTATTTGCCGACAATACGCGAAATGGCAAAACATGGCTCTGGGAGTTTGGTAACGGGGAACATGCTGCCACGCAGAATGGCAGTTATCAATATCATAAATCCGGCTCCTACATAGTGAGGCTGACCGTGAACGGCTCCCTGAGGCAACAGTTTCCTGTAACAGTAAGAGATACGCTGACCGCAGTGCCCGACACATCAATCACTATCAGTGGCCCAACCTCGGGTGTAGTGAATGAAGAAGTGAGGCTCGAAGCAGAGGGCAGGGCCAATCAGTTTGAATGGTATTTTGGAGAAACCAGCAGACTGGATGTGAAGGGTAAAACAGCGCTGTACACCTTCCACAAACCGGGAAAGTACCTGGTGAAACTTCGGACAGACAGAAACCTGAAAGCCAGCTACCACACTTTATTTATTACTGACCCGGTTGCGGTTCTGGATACAGATATCGTGATTCCCGGTGAAGGTGAACGTAAGATTATTGACGATATCAGGGCGCGTTTACAGGCGATTGCAAATGGGGCCGACTTCAATTCAAATTATTATTATCTGACGCGCACTTACCTCTGCAATAACGAAAAGGTATCTGTCGCCATCGAACAGGACAGCCTGCGTAAAACGTCTGACTTCTACTCCTACTGCATGGGGCTCACCTTTGGAGGAGAGATCAGCGTGGATAAGGCGCAGCTGAATATCAGCCCGAATTCGCCCTGCGCAACCTTATTAAATATTAAACAGCACTCTGCCAGAGTACTCAAAAAATAGACATGAAAAAAAACATCTGTATCCTATTCCTACTTTTGACCCCTGTTTCCTTGCTGATGGCTCAGTCCGGCTCACCTACAGCTTTCGGAAAGAAGGTAAAATATATGCCTCAAAGCAAAACTCCCTGGATCATCTTCTCAGACAGGGACGACAACAATACTACCACCGTACCCGGAGGAAGCCTGGTGATGAAAAAACTCGCTTTCATGGAGCCCTTCTACGTGTCTGCAGAGAAAAATGGCTTTGTCAAACTCGTACGGTACCAGCCCGGAATCCTGAAAGGCAGAAAGATTATGGACAAGAAAATGATCCAGAGTTATGGATGGATAGCGAAATCAAAAATGCTGCTCCGGCAGCGGTCCGACATCAACCGGCAGTCAGGTTTCGCCGAAAAGTCGATTGCTATCATCAGCGGCCCGGGACCGCTGACAGTGCCAGCTGCTTATTACGACCAAACCGACTCTGTCTATGTATACAATTCTCCGGAACTGAAGAAACAGCGCAGTAAAATCAGGCTTCATGAAATTAATTATATCTTCAAAAAAACTGAAGACGGACAAAGGTATCTGATTGGAAATGAAGAACAACTGGTGGCCGACAGTGCGAAAAGAAGCATCTATGGCTGGGTAGCTGCTGATGCCGTTCACAATTGGGGTCAGCGCCTGTACATCTCTCCTGCTCAGCCAGAAACAGAGGAGCAAACTGATTCTGCATCGATGACGATCCATCATCAACATGGCGACCCCTTATTAAAAACCGAAGACATGCTGCTGAAGAGCAGCCCGGTGATTGCCGACCAGGGATCTAAAGGACTGCTCATGGGAAAAGCGGCGGATGTGTATGACAAATCAGGCAATAGCCTGGTGACCATTAACGGCGCATTACTTAATTACCCTACCTATCTGAACATCAGGAAAAACATACACAAGGTAAATGTCATATTTGTGATCGATGGTGGCAGTACGATGGCCCGATATTTTTCGGGTTTAACCAACACCATCCATTCATTCGATCATATTTTCAGTGAATACCGAAAAATACAGCAACTGAAATTTGGCGCAGTTGTCTACAGAGATGATCAGAATTGCGAATCCCGGGGTTTATCTGTTAACCCCTTGTCGTCAGATTACCGTCAGCTGACAAGTTTCCTGGCAACAGAAGCCGTAAAGACCCAGCAGTGTAACGGAATCATCGGGTCGCAACCTGTATATGAAGGCATCAGGGCGGCCCTTGATACATTAAAAAAACATCCTTTTGAAACCAATCTGGTCGTGTTAATTGGAAGTACGGGAGATCAGACGAGTACCGCATCCCAGGCAAAATTCAAAGAGCTCACCGCATATTTTGGGGACACAGACGCGCGACTGCTGGCCATCCAGGTATACAGCGACTATAATCAGATATTCAATAATTTTGTGTTGCAGTCAAAGAAACTGGTTTCCGATGCGGCGATGATCTCCGCTGAACGCAAAAAGAGCTTCCTGGTGAAAGGGGAAGGGCTCATTGGTACGCAAGCCTACAACACTACGCAACCAGACTCCATCTCCTACTATCTTGATTATCCGGAGAATAGCCTCATACAGGGTGGCGTGGTCTTCCCTACCAAGGGCTCTGTAAACTCCAGCAAGTCGATGAACATCGCGTTAAAGCGTTTCCTGAAGGAGAGCAATCAGGATATCACCGCACAGATCAGCTCACTGGACAGCGCTTTCCGTCTGGCCGGTATCACGCGCAAAAACCTGTCACCAATGATTGAACGCCAGCTACCGGCACCTGTTTCCGAAAATACGGCAGATCAGATGCCGCATAATGCCTTTAAATACTACCTGACTGATGATGCCGCGCAGGATGTGGTAGAAAAAAACCGGGATCTATTGCAGTACTCCCTGATCCTGAGTGATGCAGAGTTCAGACAATTGAATGAAATCATGTCATTAATGATGGGTCAGAACCTGCAGGCAGATCAATCCTCCTTCAGGAGGAAACTGGTGAGGAATTATTTCAACATCCTGCAACGCAACCTGGATCTGAAAATTTCACGTGGGAAGATCAAAGCCATGAGCCTCTCTCAATATCTCAAATCTGCGACGGGCATGCCATTGAAGAATCAAACTGCAGACAAGTATACCGTACGCGACCTGAAAGGTCATATGCCGCAGCGGGATTTCGAAAACTGGATCAGGTTTCTGCTCAATGCAGACAGCAATATCAAACGCGTAACACAAACAGGAGAGCAGTTTATCTCAAACGGCAAGACCTATTACCATATCACAGAGCAAAATTTCAGTACACAAACAGAACAGCAAAACCCATAGATGATGAGCCTAAGCAATATTAACGAATCTGTAAAATTTAGTATCAGGGTGGCACAGGCAACTGCACGGGAGTACTTTCATTCAGTATTTAGCCCTCCCCATCTGCTGAAAGGACTCATGCACAAAGACGCAGGTCTGCACAGCCTTTTGCTGGCCCTGGGCAAAGACATAGATTACCTGAGCGACTGGGCAGAAGTTAGGATTGAAGAATTGCCCAAAGGCACTGCTCCGCAGGACGAAATCATCGGCAGTGAGGAGATTCCCGCCATCTTTGACGCAGCTGATGTAGTGAGAATCAAACTTGGGCTTGATCTGATCACCTCCGTTTGTGTCCTCACTGCCTTATGCAAACCTACCGTCGGATTCTCTCCCGAACAGCTGAAGTCTTTCCCCCTTAAAGAAAGGGAATTACTGGACTTCTACCTGAGCGATCAGGAAGTAAAGCAGGCGATCTCCGCTCCTGCGGCCGGCAACGCAGCTCCTTCAACAAACGCATTGTACAAATATGGTGTAGACAGGATCGCGATGGCCCGCGAAGGTAAAACCGATCCGATTATCGGCAGGGACAGGGAAACAAGAATGATCATGGAGATCCTCTGCCGCAGAACCAAACCCAACGTCATCATTACCGGCGATGCCGGCGTTGGCAAAACAGCACTGATTGATGGCTTTGCGCAGGATATTATCAGCGCTGAGGTGCCTGAACGCTTAAAAGGTATCCAGCTGTTTGAGCTCGACCTGGGATCGCTCATCGCCGGAGCCTCCTACAAAGGAGAAATAGAAGACAGACTAAAAAACATCATCAGAGAGATTAAACAGTTTGATAAAGCAGTTTTGTTTATCGATGAAATTCATACGCTACTGGACCCAAAAGGCCCTATCGGCAGTGGTGCCGGCAATTTATTAAAACCAGAGCTTGCAAGAGGGGCCATCACGGTGATCGGGGCAACGACCATAGAGGAGTACCGCAAACTCATAGAACCGGAACAGGCATTCAGCAGAAGGTTCGAAGTCTTACAGGTTGCCGAACCCACTGAAATATCGGCAATAAAGATGCTGGAAAAGCTGAAAACCAGCTATGAAGAGCATCATGGATTAAAGATTTCAGCTGAGGCCATCCCGGAATGTGTACGACTGGCAAAGAGGTACATGAAAGACCGCAGGCTTCCCGATTCAGCATTTGACCTCCTCGACCGTACCATGGCGGCGATAAAAATGATGAACGATACTTCAGAAAACGTTCTCGAAGGCCTTTCGTTACAACTGAGTCACCTGATCGCCAATAAGCAGGAAAACTCAGTGGCAGAACACCGCTGGCTACTGAGTTTGCTTCAGGACAAAATCAGTCCGGTATTGCTGGGTCAGCTTAACAATGAAACGCAGCCTGAGTCCTTTGAAAAAGCAGAAGAATATCAGGCCTATACCAGCAAAATCCTGGCAGAGCTGCAGGCTTTGGCCCTGCACAAAGTAGAACAGGTTGTAAAACAAGATATTGCTGCCGTAGTTTCTTATAAGACCGGCATTCCCATGGGTAAGATTCAGGCACAGGAGAAGGAAAAGTTGCTCAATATTGAACAATCACTGAAACGCAGGGTTGTCGGGCAGGATCAGGCGGTTAAATCCATCTCTGATGCTATTCTCGAATCCAGAAGCGGCCTCAACAAAAAAGGTCAGCCCATAGGCTCTTTTTTTCTGCTTGGTCCTACAGGCACCGGTAAAACCGAACTCGCGAAATCTATAGCCGAGTTCCTGTTCAATGATGAAAAGGCCATGATCCGCTTTGACATGTCCGAGTTTAAAGAAGAACATTCAGCAGCATTATTATATGGAGCTCCGCCCGGATATGTGGGTTATGAAGAAGGAGGATTGCTGGTCAACAAAATCCGGCAGCAGCCCTATTCTGTATTGCTGTTCGACGAGATCGAGAAAGCCCACCCTTCAGTTTTTGACACCTTCCTGCAGATCCTGGACGAAGGGCATATGCATGACAGACTCGGTAAAGAGGGTGATTTTTCAAATTCCCTGGTACTGTTCACCTCCAATATTGGCAGTGAATGGATCGCTGCCGAGGCGGAGAAGGGAACTTATCCGGCCTCCCGCCAATTGCTGGAGATCATGTCTGCCCATTTCCGTCCGGAGTTCCTCGCCCGCTTGTCAGAGATCGTGCCTTTCGTTCCGATTACGAAATCGAATGTGGTCAGGATCTTCGAAATCCAGCTACAGAGCCTGATTGAAGCCCTCCACAGGCAAGGAATCGAGCTTTTAATAGATGAGGACGCAAAGAAAATGCTTGCTCTCAGTGGATTTACGCCCAGGTATGGCGCCAGACAATTGTCTGCTGTGATACGCCAGGAACTGAGAAGACCTATATCAAAATATATCATCTCGGGTGAGCTGAAGAAAGGCCAGAGCATCATCATCAGCAAACATCTTACTGAAGATCGCCTGGAATGGGCAATCACAACGCAAATAACACAAGAATTTATTCATCCCTAATTCAAAGACTATGTTCAACTATGAAATTGGCGGTAACGAACGAAGAGTAGACACTTCAGAAGCGTTCGGAGATATCGCACACAACAAAACCCTGTTTATACAGAAACTGACTGATGCAGAGCAGCTGAAACCTGAAAAGGTGGAAGGATTGAAAACTGTGCAGGACGTATTCAACCATTATAAACCTGCCGTCACTGCGGCCTTTGAAAAGTACGATGGCTCGCCGCTGACGGAAGCTATTCAGTTTAATACCCTGGCAGACTTCTCTGTAAAGAATATCGTAGCAAAAAGTCCATACCTCAGCAATGTAAATTTTGATAAAGAGATGTCGCTGAGCGTGATTAAACAGCTAAAAACAAATAAGGCTCTAAAGTCGACCCTCGACAATGCGGACACAAAAGATGCCTTTGTAAACACTTTGAGGGCTTTTTTAGCAGAACTCGAAGAAGCAAAATAATAGAACACTGATCATTAACTCAAAAAATAAGCATATGGCAAGCCCAGAAGAGCAACACTCATCACAGGATGACTCGCTTTCAGCAGCATACAAACCGACCGGAACAGCAAAAACTACAACCAGCCTGGGGGAGAGTCTCGACAGACTGGTTAAGGTAGGTGGCATGGACCTGCTGGAAGGCGCAATTGACGGCATACAGAATTTAAACCCCGACAGAAAAGCGCGAAAGCAGATTTTTCTGACAGGAACGGAAAAGAAAAAAGAGCGTGAGGAACTGAAAAAAAAGATCCAGGCATGGCTTGACGTGTTGGAAAACTCTGATTCTGTAGCCGCTATGACCGAAAGAAGTACAGAAAAACTACAGTCGGCAGAACAAAACCTGAACCAGAATATTGCCGCTGCACTGGAGAGCTCAAGAGAGCTGGAACAAGCCTACCGCGCAGTAAACCTCTTCTATCAGAACACAGAAACAGATAAACTGAAAAACCTCGTGGTGCTGAATGCATCTCTGGACCAGGTGAAGGATTTGGACAACCCTATTGTTGCCGACTATGTCAGTGACGAATTGAAGCAGAATTACGACAGGCTGGACTTACGCAATAACTACTCGCTGATCGTGATCCCCGGATATGTGGGCTCCAATAAAGTTGTAGAGAAGTGGGGCAAAATCGCCTACCAGAATAAGGTAATGCTGATTACTGACTTTGCGGATCTCGATCAGCCGGACGATGTCATTGATCTGTTTACAGAAGCTAACCTTACAGGAGCCGATGCTTTCAGGTCTAACGTTATCATGACCTGCAACTGGCTGCTGGGCAGAGGAAAGATTGCAGAAGTAGGCGAAAAGGAAGACCTCCCCGTTCCTGGCTCTGCAGCACTGGCAGGCAAAATGTATTATACCCTCATGTCTCAGGTAACCGCCGGTAAAAAACATGGCGGAATGAACGATGTGGATGCCGTACGGTTCGACCTCAAAAAAAGTGAGATCTCGCAACTGGAGAATATTGGTTTGGTGCCGATGGTGAATGAATATGGTAAAGTCATGGCCTTTTCGGCCAAGACGCTGTTCAATGGCGACAACATCGGCATGCAAACGTACTCTGTGGTCAGGGTATTTGATTATATCACCAAAGTGCTGTTCGATTTTCTGAACAGAAGAGCTTTCGAAAACTGGAACTCAGTGGCAGAAAGAGATCTGCGCACACAGATCACCAGGTTCCTGGACAACATCAAGGGCCCCAACCGTCTGATTGAGCGCTTCAGAATCATGCGTTTTGAACAGGACGATGAAAAGAAAGACCTGATCCACCTGGACATTCACATTACCCCCTACTTCCCTGCCAAGAGTTTCCTGGTGAAACTGGACGGCTATAAGGGCGAAGATGAAGAAACTACCTGGGCATCAGAATACAGTCAGCAAGTTTAACATTAACAATTTATATATCAACATTTAAAATCAAG
>Ga0157373_10004395_pt1 | contig 10625 bp, 3 predicted proteins | sample C65metaG_FD_113460 | JGI IMG/M metagenome (GOLD analysis project Ga0157373, IMG submission 113460) | Corn rhizosphere microbial communities from Kellogg Biological Station, Michigan, USA - C6-5 metaG | ecosystem: Host-associated > Plants > Roots > Rhizosphere > Soil | place: USA: Michigan...
ATGCCAATTTCTTTTGCCCGTTGTGTGGCTTGTGCGGTGGATAGATTAATAAAATTGATAGCGCCGAGTAAAAGGAGGAAAACGGCCAGCAGTATAAGATTACGAACCGTTGACATATCCACTTCTCCACCCAGTTCAGTATTGGTATGTACATCGCTTAAAGGCTGCAAGCGGTGGATCGTTTTGCGGTCATCAGGACCTGAACTATGCGCGTTAAAAACTGCGGCGATCTGCTTGTTTATTTGTGCTGCCTGCACACTGGGAGAGAGCTTTACGATGGTCTGAAAATTAGAATTGGTGTTTCCCCATTCATTCCAACTGTAATTTTCTTTCAGGTTTGCTGAGACGATGGTTGGTAAAGAAATAAATATTTTATATTCAAAATCGCTGTTGGCTTTCAAATCCTGTACAATGCCGGTTATAGTAGTAAGAATGGTATCGCTGAAAGCTACTGTTTTGCCTATTAATTTTTCAGGTGAAATACCGGGAAAGTATCGTTTGGCATAGCTTTCACTTAGTACAACTTTGTAAGGATTGGTAAGCGCTGTATTTTTGTTGCCGGCAATCCATTGATGTGGAAATATCAAAAAATAGCCATTACCAGTGAAAACAATTCCTTCCTGCTTTTTAAAGACCCGGGCAGTGTTATTATTACCTTGCGGAATGGAAACTTTGGCATTATTATCATTAAACTGGAGGATTGCGGAAATATTCTGAATACCACTTATGCTTTGCATATTTTGGTGAAGTGGCACGGGCACGCCAGAATTTTTCCAACCATCGCCATCAGTAACAATGCGATAAATACTTTCCTTTCCAGGCTCATATTTATCAAAGCTGAAATCGTATTGAATTACCATAAAAATGATCAGGGCAGCACTGATGCCAATGGAAAGCCCAAGCACATTAATAAAAGTGGTAACCTTGTTTTTACGAAAGGTTCTTAATGCCGTTTTGAAATAATTTTTAAACATAGTAGATCATTTCTGATTTTGATTTGTGGATTTATGATTTAATTCATCCTTACTCTTTCATGAAATTAAACAGTAAACAAACCATTATTGTGTTTTTCTTTTTCACGTTTCATACCAACACATCAGGACATTAGCAGATTTCCATATGGGCACTTCACTCCGTTCTTAAACTCTTCACCGGATTGGCCATTGCTGCTTTTATTGCGCGATATGCAACGGTTATCCATGCAATGACAACAGAACTGACGATAGCAAGTATAAAGATGGAAGCTCCCAATGGAATCCTGTAAGTATAATTTTGCAGCCATTGATGCATAATGTACCAGGCTATCGGTGCAGAAATTGCAAATGCAATGAGGATGAGAACGGTAAGTTCTTTTGATAAAAGGTAGATGATGCTTTGTGCTGATGCACCCAATACTTTCCGAATGCCTACTTCTTTTGTTCGCTGTGCAGACATAAACGATACCAATCCATACAAGCCGAGGCACGAAATAAAGATGGCAATGCCGGCAAAAATTGTGTATAGCTGCGAAAGCTGGTCTTCCTGTTTATAAAAATTTTCTATCGTTTTATCAAGAAATTTATAATCATACACATAATCCGGATACGCACTTGTCCATAGTTTTTCTATGAACGGCAACACTGCTTTTTGTGTGCCTGGTTTTATTTTTATGTTTATGGTTTGATAAACAGCTTTCCATGTACTCAATACTACTGGCGCAACGGGTTCACGCAAAGAATAAGAATTGAAATCTTTTATTACACCCACGATATTTCCAACTTTTCCTCCATCCCAAAAGTCGATTTGTTTGCCAAGAGCATCCTGAGGATTGGTAATGCCTAATTTTTTCAGGAGCGTTTCATTCACTACAAATTCCCTAACCGTATCGCTTGGATAATAAGGCCTACCTGCAACAAATTGAAGATGGTATGTTTTGAAATAATCAGGATCAGCCCATTTCAGGTTAGCACTAAAGTTGGTGCTTTTAGCGGAGTGATTAAATTTGAAATCACTGTTCCAATTGCCGTCCGAAGAGGGGCTTCCAAAACTAAAACTAACCTCTTTTATGTTTGGATTGGCAAGTAATTGATTGCGTAAATAATCAATTTTTGAGTGGTTAATGCTGTCTCCGGGAACAGGAACATTTACGATGGCAGCTTTGTCAAAACCAAGTGATGCGTTTCTGAAAAAATTCATTTGACTAACTACGACAAACATGCCAATGATCAAAACCTGTGCTATTACGAATTGTAAAACAACCAATGCTCTTCTCAAAGAAATACCGCCCACCATTTTAGCCGTTACCTTGCTTTTTAAAGCGGTAATCGGATTAAAGCCGGATAAAATAATTGCCGGATAAATACCTGATAAAAGTGTAACCAGGATCGCCGTTGCAATAACAAATAATATTACTGCAGGATTGGCAATGAAGCTCATTGTCATCTGCACCTGGAGCAGGTGATTTAAATAAGGTAAAGTGATGGAAGCTATACCTGTGGCAAGTAGCAATGCCACAAAAACGATCAGTACTGTTTCTGCTAAGAATTGGATCGCCAGTTGTGCCCGATTGCTACCTAAAACTTTTCTTACTCCAACTTCTTTTGCGCGGTTTACCGCCTGGGCCGTTGCAAGGTTTATAAAGTTGACGCAGGCGATCACTATTAGAAAAATTCCAATGAGCGATAATACATTGATCAGTGAATGACTGAATGTATGATCCGTAAAATTGCCAAACCTGTCATCGTAATGAATTTCGCTTAAAGGTTGAGCGATGAAACTATCGCTAGCATATTCTGCAGGTTTATGCTTTTTGGCGAAGCTTTTTAGTTCAGCATTAAATTTATTGACGGGTAGGTCCGGAGGCAAAACAACAAAGGTATAAGCCTGGCCGAATGTGCTTACCCAGTCGTTTAAATTGTTTTTGACGCCGGTATTGTCAAGCGCTGAATAAGCAACCACGACGCTTAAAGGAAAATCAGAGTTGTGCGGTACATTTTGCAGAATGCCTTTTACCGTAAAAAGCGTTTTGTTGTCATACTTAATTGTTTTGCCAATCGCGTTTTTCCAGTTGCCGAAATATTTTTCTGCTATTGCCTGTGTAAGCACCGCGCTGTTAGGATCATTCAATGCAGTTTTTGCATCACCTGAAAGAAATGGAAAGTTGAATATGTTGAAGAACTGTGGTTCGGCATAATAAAAATTATCTTCCTGCAATTTCTTTTCCTGGTTTCCCGGATCTTCAATCGTTATTTGTCCTCCATTCCTATAAATGGAAGCCACTTTTTTTATTTGAGGAAAATCAAGACGCAATCCATTTGCCACTGGAAAGGCAACGCCGGCTGAATAACTTACACCATCCTGGTTGTGAAACTGGGTGCCTACACGATAAATACTATTTTTCTTTGGATGAAAATTATCAAAGCTGCTTTCAAATTGAACGACCAGAAAAATAAGAAAGCAGGCGGCAATTCCTACTGCTAACCCCAGGGTATTAATGAGCGCATAACTTTTATTGCGCTGAAAATTTCTGAATGCGGTTTTGAAATAATTCTTTAGCATAGAAGATGATTTATGATTTTGTGATCTCTGATCTCATTTATTCAAGATTGGCCACTCAGTATTCATTGCTTATTCCGTTCTCAAGCTCTTTACGGGATTTGTGACAGAAACACGCCACGCCTGTGAAAAAACAATGATTAAACTGATAACTCCTAAAATCAAAATATTTACGAGCAGTATTAGCGGGCTTATACTTACCCTTGATGCAAAAAATTGCAGCCACATATTATTAACCATATATGCAATTGGCGCTGCAATTACGATTGCAATGGTAAGCAAAACCAGGTAGCTTTTTGACAGCAACATAATCACCTGCAACACACTTGAACCAAGCACTTTGCGTATGCCTATTTCTTTTTGTCTTGTTTCGGCTGTATAGGTTGCCATTCCCAACAAACCCATGCAGGAAATTAAAACAGCAAGAAAAGACAACAAACTTATAACAGATGCAACATCACTTAGCAGTGAATGCGTCATTAATAATTGTTGGTCGAAAAATTGGTATTCAAATTTTGTGGAAGGATTTACTTTTTTCCATGTGCTTTGTAAAAAAGCAAGCGTTTCAGGAACATTGTTGCTGCTCATTCTTACGGTAATATAACCAAAATTGCTTTTGCGGTTTCGCAATATCAACGGGCCATTTTGTTGTGCAACATCAGTAAAATGAAAATCTTTTACAACACCCACAATTTCCGCATCATTACTGTCAAGCATCATGTGTTGGCCGACGGCCTCGCGTGCAGACGCATAATTAAAATCGTGCACCATTTCCTGATTAATCAAAACATACCGGTCGGTATTTTCGGCGGGAATTTCAGGCAGGTTTTTGCCTGCGATCAATTTCAATCCCCATACATTAATACAACCTGCATCCACATCAATATAGTTTGCATTTAAGCTGTCTTTATGGTTTTCTTCTTTACGTACCAATGTTGTTAATTGCGTGCCTGTTGCCGGCAAAAATGAACATGCAGAAACATCAACAATATTTCTGTTGGAAGAAACAGCCTGTGCAAAGCGGTCATAATTTTCTGTTTTAAACAGTGTGATGTTTACAACATTGTCTTTATTAAAACCGTAATTAAAATTTAAAATATGCTTGCCTTGTAAATAAATAAGGCTTGTAGTGATGATGAAGATAAGCGACACGCAAAACTGCGTCACTAAAAGCACTTTGCGCAACGTTAGTCTTTTAAAAAGTTTGATACTATTCAGGCTTTTGAATATGTCAACCGGTTTGAACAATGAAATATAAATTGCAGGAAGCAGCCCTGCAATAAAGCCAACTAATAAGCTAAACCCTATAAAAATGAAATAGAGTTTTGGCGTATAGTGGAATGTGATATTAAGATATTGGTTGAAGGATAAAGCGGAAAATAATAATTGCAAAAAATGCAGGATTATTAATGAAAAAATAAATGATGCCAGGGATACAACCACAGCTTCTGTAATAAACTGAGCAAATATTTGTTTGCGTGTTGCGCCTGCAACTTTGCGTACACCTACTTCCTTAGCCCTTGTTAATAATCTTGCTACAGAAAGATTGGTATAATTTAAACAGGCAGATAACATCACAATCAAACATAAAATGCTCAATACAATGAGCACTAATTTCGGCACGGTCGTACTTGTATTGTTGCCCATTAATTCGCCTGAGACATCTGTTATATTTCTTGCTTTAAATGCATATTGATTGCCTGCGCCTTTCGGGTATTCTTTATCGGAAACCTTATCTAATATGCTTTGCAAATCGGTTTGTGTTTTCCCTTTTTGCAACAACACAAAAGTATAATTGCTCCATACATTGTTCCAATCGTTAGGCGGATAATTTAAAATGGAATCTTTGGTTAAACTGTTCAAGGTACTTAATGAGGCCAGGAGTTTAAAAGGCAAATTTGTTTTGCCTGGAACAGGCGCTAACACACCTGTGATAAGAAAATTGCCGTAAGTTGTTTCCCTGTTACCTTTTTCGAAGCCGGCGGGGTTAATACCGGTATCATTAAACTTTATGGTTTTGCCTATAGCATTTCCATTCGGAAATAACTGTTGTGCCAGTTCTTGTGATAGTACCATTGAAAATGGATTTTCCAAAGCAGTTTGGGGATTGCCTTCTTTCAATTTAAAATCCATTACTTTAAACAAATTGCCATCTGCAAAATAGCCGCCGCCTGATGCAATTTTATCCTTATATAAAATGTCGCCGCCGATATTTCTTACGAGCGTTGCACTTGCTTTAATGCCAGTATAATTTTTTCTCAGTTCATCTGCTAATGGCAAAGCTGATGAAGCGACACGCATTTCATTACCGTTTTTACCCGCAGTTTCTATACGGTAAATGCGATCTTTGTTTGTTTGAAACTGGTCATAACTTTTTTGGTCGGCAATAATCAAAATGGTTAAAAAACATACCGACATACTTACAGCCAAACCAATAATATTGATAAAGCTGAACGTTTTATTTTTAATGATATTCCGCCAGGCAGTTTTGAAATAATTTTTAAACATTGTTTTCGTTTATGGATAACTGTTATATAGTAAAGCAATAAAAACTTTAAACTTCTATCTTCGTATTTTCCAATTTTCACGTTTTCACCATCCTCACTTATTCACTTCTCAAACTCTTCACCGGATTGGCCACTGCAGCTTTGACCGCCTGGAAGCTCACCGTTATCAATGCTATCAGGATGGCGACAATACCTGCAATTAAAAATATCCACCAGCTTATCTCAATCCTGTATTTATAATCCTGCAGCCAGCTATGCATCATCCACCATGCAAATGGAAAGGCAACGAGGCATGAAATCAATACCAAAAGCAGAAAATCTTTTGATAATAATGTGGTGATGTTGGTAATGCTTGCGCCCAGCACTTTTCTTACGCCTATTTCCTTTATTCTGCGTTCGGCCGTGTAAGCCGCTAATCCAAATAAACCCAGGCACGAAATGATAATGGCCAACATGGCAAATACCCGTGAAAGCTTGCTGATCAATTGTTCGTTCTGAAACATCTGGTTAAACTGGTCATCAACAAAATGATACGTAAAAGGGTAGGAGGGATTATCTTTTTTTAATACGGTTGCAATTTGTTGTATGGCCTGTTCAACATTGGCGTTTGGGTTTAAACGCACATACATGTTGGATGCATCAGGCGTGTTCACACAAAAAAACATTACAGGATCGGGCTTGCCATACATATCGCCATACACATAATCATTTACAACGCCTACCACATTTACAACGGTGCCGCTTGTATCGCCGTCCCAATGCAATGTTTTGCCCACGGCACTGTTGCTGCCCATCAATTTTTCTAATGACCGGGTAATTAAAACGTTTATGTTTTTTGATTGGATGCTGTCTGTTTCTACCAAATCTCTTCCTTCTAAAATTTTTATCCCTGATGTTTTCATATAACCGGGCGAAACATATCTCGTGGAAATTAAAACCTGGTTGTCAGTTTTTTTCCCTTCCCAAATCAAACCGCCGGTATTGTTGCCGCCATATAAAGTATTGTAGTTTGAAATAGCGACGCTTTTGATTAATCCGGTGTTCAATAAATCCTGGTGAACGGCCTGGTAGTTTTTTGTCATTTCGCTATTCATGTCCACCTGCAAAAGATTGTTTTTATTAAAACCAAGGCTCCTGCCTTTTACATGTTGTATTTGCTGGAAAATAATGATGGTGCTTATGATAAGAATGATCGAAATGCTGAACTGCACTATTACGAGGCCTTTGCGGATGATGGCGGCACTGCTGCCTTTCATTTTTATTCCTTTTAAAACAAATACGGGATTGAAGGATGATAAATAAAGCGAAGGATAACTGCCCGCAAACAATCCGCATATTAAAGTAATACTCAGTAATGCCGCGATGTGAAAAGGTTTGTTTAAGCCAAGAACAAGATTTTTTTCTACAAGCAGATTAAACGCAGGTAACAAAAGCGTCATAATAATTACTGCAAGCACTGCAGATAACAATGCCATGAATAAGGCTTCGCCAATAAACTGCGCGATGAGCATTCGTTTGGGAGAACCCAGCACTTTTCTTACGCCGACTTCCCGCGCACGTTTTTCACTTCTTGCTGTGGCAAGATTCATAAAGTTGATGCAGGCAATTAATAAAATGATCCAGGCGATAACAGAAAAGAGATGTACATAGGTTATTCTTCCGCCACCGGTTTGCACACCGTTGTCAAAATCATCGCGCAGATGCCAGTCGTGTGCGCTCCATAAAAAAGGCCGTGCAATAGACTTGGGTTCGCGCTGTTGTATAAAATTGTAGAGAATTTTATTTACTGAAGCTGCACTCACATTGGGCTTTAGCTCAACATAAGTTGCAAGGTCGTTATTGCCCCACGATTGCGCCCATGATTTATTTTCATCCCACCAAATCTGAAAAGGCGAAGCCCATTCAAACTGCACGGTTGAGTTTTTGGGAATATCTTTTATCACACCGGTAATTACATAATCCTGTTTGTTATCAACACGCACTGTTTTGCCAATCACATTCGTTTCGTTGCCAAAAAACTTTTTTGCAGTTGACTGTGTGATGACCATTGAATGCAATTCTTTAAAAGCTGTTTTTGCATCGCCTTCCACAAAAGGAAAAGTAAACATGCTAAACAACGAAGCATCCACATAACTTCCGCTTGCATACATAGATTTATCGCCAATGGTTATCAGCTTTGTATCGACGCCATTGATGCGGCAGGTGTTGGCAATGCCCGGAATTTCTGCCTTAATGGCCGGGGCCATCGGTGCAGGTGTAGAACCAAACGTTGCAGTGTACGTATCGTATTTTTGATTTTCCCTGATAAAATATAGCTGATCTTTTTTTGCGTTGAACTGATCAAAGCTTAATTCATCTTCTACCCACAAAAAAATAAAACCCGCGCAGGCAATACCAATTGCCAGACCAAAAATGTTGAGAAAGCTATAGCCTTTATTTTTTTGAAGGCTCCTGATGGTGGTTTTGAAGAAATTTTTAAACATCCTGTTTTCGTTTAATGGTAACCGTTATGTTTATAGTCAGGCAACAAATAATTCAAATTTTCCCATTTCAGAATTTTGACATTTTCAAATTGCTACATTATTCACTTCTCAAACTCTCCACAGGGTTCGCCGACGCCGTTTTAAAACATTGAAGTGTGACAAAAATAAACGCCGTTACAAAAACCAAAGCACCGGCAAATAAATAAGGTGTAATATTTTGTTCGATCCTGTACGCATAGCTTTGTAACCAATGATTCACCATCAGATAAGCCAACGGCCATGCAATAATGTTGGCAATCAAAATAAGCAGCGCATAATCTTTTATAAATAATACAATGATATTTTTTACTCCGGCGCCCAACACTTTTCTAACAGCTATTTCCTTGCTTCTCTTTGCCAGTGTAAATGCGACCACACCAAATATTCCCATAAAAACGATCAAAAAATTTAAAATCGTAGCGATAGTGGTTGCTGATTTTAATTGTAATTCGGATTGGTAAAGCGATTGGAAATTTTCGTCCATAAAAGTGTATTCAAAAGGAGAATTCGGTGCCAGAGATTTCCATTTTTGTTCTATCGACTTAATGGCCATCGGCATATTGGAAGTGCTTAATTTAACGGTGAGAAATCGATATGCCAAAGCATCTTCTACATTCGTAAATGCGACAGGTTCTATTTTTTGTTGCAGGCTTGAGTAATTAAAATCCTTAACCACACCACTTACCGTAAGCATTACATTTGCTGAAACCCATTTTATTTGTTTGCCAATTGCTGATTGAGTTGAGAAACCAAGTGCCTTTGCTGCGGATTCATTTAAGACTACCTGGCCAGGAATATTGACTCCCTTCTGGCTAAAAAAAGTACCGGATAAAACATGCAAACCAAATGTAGCTGCATAGTCTTTATCTGCAATGGTTCCGGAAATAAAAACCGGCTGATTGTTGCTGCTTCCAACCGGCAACAAGTCGATCGCATTGGGTGGTTTTCTGTCCGGAACTTCAAAGGATAAGGATGCATCTTTTACAAAAGAAAGTTGTTCTAAACTAGCTTTTATATTTTGCATTCTTTTTACACCGGAAGAATCCCATTGCTTGGGCAACGCATTTATCACCATCAATTGCTCTTTGTTGTAGCCAAGGTCTTTATTGAAAACATAAGAGATTTGCTTTGAAACATTCAACGTGCTGATGAAAACAACAATGGCAATAGTAAACTGTGTTACCAGTAAAACCTTTCGAAGCATCAGGCCACCTTTAGCTGAATCGATCTTTCCTTTTACAGCATGCAACACATTGGAAGCGCTTAAAACAAAAGCCGGATAAATTCCAGAAATAAAACCAACAACAAAAACAAGCAAGCCAAGTAATAAGAATTGGTTTAAAGTAAAATTCCGGAAAGAAATAAAAGTGATGTTAAGGATGTTCCCAAAAGCCGGCCGGAGCAATTCATAAAAAACTATTGAAATAATAGCGGACACGAAAGTAAGCAGCAAAGCTTCTGTAATAAATTGAGTGATCAGTTGTCTTCTTGCTCCACCAAATACCTTGCGCAAGCCTATTTCTTTTAACCGGTAAGAAGAAATGCCGATATTGATATTTATAAAATTGATTACCGCCATCAATAAAATAAACAGGGCTACCAACGAAAGGGTAGTGATCATTTTTTGAACCGGGCTGCTTTGGGAATAGTAACTGTTGACACGCGCCAGTTCCACTTCAAGATTTTTTTGAATGCTTTCAGGAGTGTATTTTGCCAGGATTTGTTGTAATGGTTTTTTCAAATCATTAGGCGTTTTCCCATTTTGCAATTCCACCATTCCTACTTCAAATAATTGATTCCAGTTGTCAGCTCCGTCACCACCCTGATAATAACGGTTGCCAACAGAGGGAACAAAAACTCCATAATTATCTCCGGCAAGATTGAATACTGAATTATAAGGGATATCTTTTAAGACCGCAGAAACCGTATAGTCCTGGGTTTCATTATTTACCGTCGTTTGGATGGAAATTCTTTTGCCAATTACATCTTTTTTTCCAAAAAGCTTTTGGGCCATAGTTTCAGTAATCACGGCGGAATTATTATTTTCAAAAGCCTGCTTTGG